>Ga0222716_10001190_pt1 | contig 22006 bp, 30 predicted proteins | sample C33_13DmetaG_FD_165044 | JGI IMG/M metagenome (GOLD analysis project Ga0222716, IMG submission 165044) | Estuarine water microbial communities from San Francisco Bay, California, United States - C33_13D | ecosystem: Environmental > Aquatic > Marine > Unclassified | place: USA: California... | reverse complement strand
AGTATTTTGAATAAGCAGAAGATTAATCGTCTTCTGCTTTGGGAAATATTGGGCCTCTTGTCCAGTGTACAAACGTATACCTTTCACCCTTTGTTAATTCAGAACCATAATGCGGGTGTGTAACTAACCCAGGAAATATAACTGCGTGCCCAGCGGGGATGGTTGAAGTATCCCATTTTTGTCTAGGAAAAGTAAGAGCAGAACCTTCATATTCACTACTATCATTTAATATCATAGTAGTTGTTATAAATGAGGTGTCTGTATGCTGATCCATTGATTTTTGAGTATCCATAGTATACTTTAAAACAAAAGGCATTCTATGCCCTTGTATCCTACACGGGTTATCATAAAAGTTTCCAATCTTTTGATGTAGCCTTTCATCCCAGTCACGAGTATAATTTTCAAAAAATACAGGACTAATACGATTAAGCCTTATTTCTTGTCCAGGTGCATAGCCTGAATCTACATCGCCTCCATACGGTTTATATTCATCCATAAGGTCTGATACTATACAAACAGCTTTACAAAATTCTTCAGTCCAGAATGGGACTACTAATATATCATTAGCGGGTGAATAAGCAGGGCCTTCTAGTTTAGCCCTTTCATCATAATTGATTAGCATCTCAAATGCGTCAGTCGTGTTCATTTGCTATTATTTCTCCATAGTTTTCTTGCATATTAGTTATATATGGTATATAGCCTTTTGCTATAAGATTATAGCAAAAAGTAGCTTCTGCGTGTGTACCTGGTTCACTGTTATCTTCAAAGAAAGTTTGTATCTTATCTATTTGTGAACAATCAATCATATAACAAGCATCCAAGTATGATACAGCCCATAGCCCTGTATAGTTTCTATTAAATATTAAATCATCTTCCTCAGTATGCTCTGGTCTTAGGTAAAAATTCTTTTGACTTAATTGAGCACCCACAACTAGTTTATTGTGGTTAATCAATTCATGGAAGATATCTGTTTTATCTAGATATACATTAGAGTTTATATTAAAGTTATAATCAAAGTCTTTAGCTAATTTTAAATTTTTAGTTCTTAACCAATTATCATTACCGCGTTGAATTAACATTATACTTTCATAGTTAGCAAAATCACCTTGGGCTAAATATCTAGATATACCTCTTTTCCTACTTTGATTATCAGTATAGATTGCAATAGCTAAATTCTCATGTGGATAGTCTACAAAGCGTAATGAGTCTAAACATTGATATATATGTTCGGGATTGGGTGATGTATCAAATACACTAATTAATATCCTTGTATTACTAACATCTAGTTGACTTTCTTCATTAAATTGTAAATAACCAAATGCTTCTCTAAAGTTACCTGATATAAAATTACAAGCATAGTTAAAATAATACTTAGAGTCCATAGGACCATTACCATGAGCTATACAAGGTTGAGTTGAAGTTACTACATTGTGTAACTCTGCAAAAGTTTTATTTATGAATAATTCTATTTCAGTACCTCCGAAGGTTTGAAATATTTCACAATTATAATCCAGGTCAATACCATATTTACCTATTAAGAATTTTTTACTATAATAAAGCTGGTCGTCATCAGAGTCTTGTACTTCTTCATCAAGTATATTTAAAATGTCTTGAGCTCTACCCATAAATTGACCAGAGTTTAAATACTTCCAATCACAACCCGTTTCGGGGTAATCAGACGATAGACTAGTATCAGGCCAACAAGTTTTCTCTGCCCCGAATAAAACCTTGACCCCTAACTCCTTGTATTTATCAATCAGAGCCAGTACAGACCTTAATACGATAGTGTCGTAACCATCTAGCATTAGTATTATAGGATTATTACCTTCGTTAACTATTTCTTGTAATCGCTTTTTTAAAATATTTATCTTTTGTCCAGCTCCTGGGTAATTTATTATCTCGTCTCCACCAAACCATTCCTGTCCCACTCCCAATAATTCATAAGGATATCCAAATTTCTTAAATGATTTTTCAAGTCTTTTCATTCCATCATTATAATCAGTACCTATTGCTAAGGCTATAAATTCTTTTTTATCAACTACTGATTCTTTAAAAGGTCTACTATGTTCTGTATCACTTGTAGCAAATGATTCAGCATATTGAGATATAAGATTATGAGAAGTAGCTAAACCTATAAAGTCTTGGGTACCGAAATGTTTTTGTAGCTGAAGTTGACCCTGATTTAATAGCATAGGTATAAATTCATCAGCGGGGCATATATTATTTTTCCAGTCTAAATCTAGTATCTTTTTAATCCCCTTTTTAGAATATAAGATACTAGAAGTCCAATAACTGTAATTGGGTTTAACTAATGAATCCGAGACTTTTTCTTCAACAGCATGTTTATTTACTTTCTTTCTACCTAAGTACATAAAATCAAAATCAATCTCTTTAGATTGTATTTCAACTTGCTTTATTTCGTCTAGAAAATAAGGATCTATAACTAAGTCATCTTCTAGTATTAAAATATTTTCTGAATCATTCATTTCTTTATAAGCTTTTTCAAAAACTAATTGATGAGATAGTGAACAGCCTATTTCTCCTTTAGTCATAATCCGTCCTGAAGCAGGATCGGTAAAGTTTTTTATTATATTATAGGTATCATCGGAGGGTAATGCTTGACCATCAACCGCTTCAACATACTCTATAGGGATATTATTTGGTATATTAACATTCTTAAGAGCTTCTTCAACTTGAGTTCTCCTATCTTTTCTTCGAACCAAGTTAATCACATAAATTTTTGAAAATAACATTATGGAATAATATAATCATAAACATTTGTATCTTTTCTGATTTTTGAATTATATTAAAAAGCTAGGATGTATTCATAATCTTCACTAAAAAAGGGTTAACCATGAACGGAAAAGACAGAGATGACCTAAAACTTATTATGTATCGTTTAGATGATATAGATAAAAAGTTTGAAGGATTTAGTAAAAAGAATAGAGAAGATCTTAAGTTTATTAAGGAAAATCTATTTAATCCTGAATCTGGTTTATGGGCTGAAACACGTCTCAACAGCGAATTCCGTAAAAGAACACAAAAAGCTTTCTGGTTTATTATCCCTACTTCTATTGCCACATTCTGTAAACTCCTTTGGGATACTATGAGGAGTCAATCATAATGGGGCATCTCAATGGCATCAACTGAGCAATTTAAAACTCTAGGTACCAATACAGGAACAAAAGGTCAAAAAGGAGAAATAGGTGTAGCAGGACCGACAGGACCTAATGGACCTAATGGACCAACAGGCCCTACGGGCCCTACCGGACCTACCGGATCTACTGGACCAACAGGACCGGCAAGTACAGTACCAGGTCCAACAGGTGATAAAGGAGAGACGGGAGACTTTGGGCCACAAGGTCAAAAAGGGTCACAAGGGATTATAGGTATAAAAGGTGTAAAAGGTCAAAAAGGGGAAATTGGAGATAAAGGAGAGATAGGATTAAAAGGTGCAAATTCAGTGGAACCCGGACCTACTGGGCCAACAGGTCCTACTGGACCAACAGGGCAAAAAGGGGCTGAAGGAGATCCGGGATTACAGGGATTAAAAGGGTCACAAGGGATTATAGGTATAAAAGGTGTAAAAGGTCAAAAAGGGGAAATTGGAGTAAAAGGAGAGATAGGAGTAAAAGGTGCTGATTCAGTGGAACCTGGACCAACAGGACCAATAGGTCCTACTGGCCCAGACGGACCAACAGGGTTAAAAGGTGCTACAGGAGCTACGGGAGCTACGGGACCAACAGGCCCTACTGGGCCAACAGGGCAAAAAGGGACTGAAGGAGATGCAGGTTTACAAGGAGTAAAAGGCCAAAAAGGACAAACAGGGGCAGCGGGGATTGTAGGACCAACAGGTCAAAAAGGGGAAATTGGAGTTACAGGCCCTACTGGACCAACAGGGTTAAAAGGTGCTACAGGAGCTACAGGAGATAAAGGGGTTCCAGGAGTACAAGGAGTGGAAGGACCCGATGGACCAACAGGACCAACAGGTCCTACCGGACCTACAGGACCAACAGGACCAACAGGTCCTACTGGCCCAGACGGGGCAATAGGATTAAAAGGTGCTACAGGAGCTACGGGAGGAACAGGAGGAACAGGCCCTACTGGACCAACAGGATTAAAAGGTGCTACAGGAGCTACTGGACCTACCGGACCGACAGGCGTTACAGGACCAACAGGTCCTGAAGGAGGAATTGGGCCAACAGGACCAGCAGGAGCAAAAGGCCAAAAAGGACAAACAGGGGCAGCGGGGATTGTAGGACCAACAGGTGGTACAGGACCAACAGGACCGACAGGCGGTACAGGACCCACGGGTGGAAAAGGCCAAAAAGGGGAAATCGGAGCTACAGGTCCAACGGGGCCTCAAGGAGTTCAAGGAGAAAACGGACCAACAGGTGGTACGGGACCAACAGGGCCTTCTGGGCCTACAGGACAAAAAGGTGCTACAGGGGCTACAGGACCAACAGGGCCAACAGGGTCTACAGGACCAACAGGATCAGCAGGACCGACAGGACCAACAGGGCAAAAAGGGGTTGAAGGAGATGCAGGTTTACAAGGAGTAAAAGGCCAAAAAGGACAAACAGGGGCAACGGGGATTGTAGGACCAACAGGTGGTACAGGACCAACAGGACCGTCAGGTCCATCGGGTCCAACAGGGCCATCAGGCGGTACAGGGCCAACAGGGGCTAAAGGACAAAAAGGTGCTCCAAGTTTAGAAGCAGGTCCAACAGGACCAACAGGAGGTACAGGACCTACTGGAGCTAAAGGACAAAAAGGTGCTACAGGAAGTACTGGACCAACAGGGGGTACAGGACCTACTGGGCCATCAGGAGGTTTTACAACCGGTTCTAATGCTCAAGTAAACAGTTTAGGGGTTAACACCGCAGCATCAGGTACTGCAGGAGAGATAAGAGCTACAAATGATATTACAGCTTTCTATTCAGACCCAAGATTAAAAGATTTCCACGGAACTATTGAAAATGCATTAAGTAAAGTACAACAGCTTAATGGTTATTACTGGAAACAAAATGAAGTGGCAAGAAGCCTGGGTTATGAGAATGAAGATATGCAAGTTGGTTTAAATGCTAAAGAAGTTGAAAAAATATTACCTGAGATTATTCGAGATGCACCAATCGGTCATGGGTATAAGACTTTAGATTATGCTAAACTTGTACCTTTATTGATTGAAGCTATAAAAGAATTAGAAAGAAAGTTATCTGTATGGAGTGGGGATTAAACATTGTATTTAGGGATGTTAATTGATAATTTTTATTATGCCGAATAGACAAGCAAAAGCCAGGAAACAAAAGCGACAATCTTTAAATAAGAGGTGGGCTCGTGAAGGCAGAACTGCTATTCAACACAAAAAGTGGAAAGCAAAAAATCCCCAAAGTCAAATACCAAGGTATAGATAATGGTTAGAAAAAAGAAAAAAAGGGTTTTAAAAAAAGGTGGTAAGTTAGAGAAACGTTATCTCTCAGGTTTATCTAAAAAAGATAAAGCTAAAAAGAAAAGAGAGATTGCAAGGGGGCGTAAAACTAAATCTTCGGATCCTTCAGCTTATGGTTATTTTGCAACTGATATAGATCCAAAAACGGGTAAACCTCGTAAAACAAAAACTAGTAAGTACACTAAGAAATACAATAAGATGTACGGTACTAAAGCAAAAAAGAAAACTACTAAAAGAAAAAGGAGAAAGTAATGCCCTATCATACAGGAATGAAGAAAAAGAAAAAGCCAGCTAAAAAGAAAAGAGTGAAAGCTGGATATGGTGCTAAAATGAAAAGAGTAACGGCTATGGCTATGAAAAAAAAGAAAAAAAGAGTAATGGCTAAAGCTAAAGGTTTAACACCAGCTCAAAAGAAATTACCAATGGCTTTACAAAAAGCTATTTTAAAGAAAATGAAGAAATAATGCCAGGTACTCATAAAAAGAAAACTAAAAGAATTGTTGCTGCTAAGAAAAAAGGTGGGCATAGTTCATCAATAGCAAAAGTTGCTAAAAAGACTGGTATACCAAAGGGTATTTTAACTAAGGTATACAAAAGAGGTCAAGCTGCTTATAGAACTGGCCACAGACCTGGAGCCTCACAGGCAGCATGGGCAATGGCTAGAGTTCATAGTTTTGCAACCAAGTCACCAACTACTTGGGGTAAAGCAGATGCAGATCTAGCAAAAAAAGCTAGACAAACTATGGCAAGAAGAAGGAAAAAATAAATGGCTCTAGTTGCATCTGGTCAAATCTCTATGGGCGATATTAGAACTGAGTTGGGAGATAGTGGATCTATTTCTTTAAAAGACGCTTCTGATGGAACTATAGCAACTATTAATACACAAAATGCAAGTGCAAATAGACCAGACGGTGCTGCTCCTCATGCTATAACTGAGTTTTATAGTTATGACCATGATTTAGCTCCAGCAACATCTTGGAGCACTACAGATAATACTAGTGTAAATATATCAGGTTTCCCTGGAGAAACTGAAGTAGGTATCAAAGATGCACAGATGACAGTATCTAATGGTAGTGGTGGAACAAGTTGTTCTGTATCTACTACTGGTGGACCATTTGGTACATTTACATTAGCTATTTCAAGCAGTGGCGACCCTGGTTTTGCAGGTACAAGTAATAGTGGTAGTGGTTTTATAAGCACAACAACAGCCAATAGTAATAGTAGATTTACTGGACATAATTCTGGTACAAGATATATTAGAACTAGGTGGGCTCACTCACCTTCTAATAAAGACGGTACAGGTGCATATACATTAACACTTACTAATAATGGGGCTAGTGCAACTGTTACCGGAACTATTAATTTTGCAGGTGGCGGTGGTGGTTTTTGTATTTATGAGCAGATTCCAGTTAGTTTAAAAGATGGAACTGCTAGTATACACGACTTAAATGTTGGAGATATGGTTATGTCTTATAACTGGGAAACGGGACAAGAAGAAGAAGTACCAATCTTAGAAATAAAAAAAGTTACACACGATAATCTATATAGAGTTATGTTATCTGTTCCTGTTGCGGGTAATCAAGTTACAGATACAGCAGATGATGAAGAATTAAAAGAATTAATATTAACGTCAGACCACCCTATCTATAAACAGGATGGTAACATGGTAACTCAAGATCCAGCTTTAAGTAAATCTAATTATGACTTAAGTTCTACTGAAATACAACCTGGAGACTTATTACAAGTACTTAATGGAAAGTATTATGCTCAAGTACATAGACTGGAAGGCTTTGAAAGAAAACATTGGACATACACAATACTAACAAAGAATAATAATTTCTACGCAAACGGTATACTAGTACACAGTGAGATTACAGGATAATGATAAAAAGAATAACAACTGCAATCGGTACATCAGCATTTCCTATAAGGCGTAAATTTAAAACTACACCTTTAAGGAAGTTTAAAAAAGTAAAAGCAAAACCACCTTTCTCAAGAAAGAAAAAGAGAAAGAAAAAATGAAGGAGCTATTTTGGATAAGAAAAAGCAACTTGAGAACACTGTTAAAAAAGCAGGTCAGTTGGCTAGTTCTACTAAACCTAAAATTGATAAGGTATCACCTTATGAAGTTTACCTATTAGGGGAGAATAATCAACGCACCCGCCGCATTTGCGGTACTCAAAGAAACTCAATGCCTGAAGGTTATGTATGTTTAAAACCTGCTGGTGATGGTACAGACCATCCTGGTTACGGACAATGTACATATCATGACCGTCAAATAACTAACCCAAATAATACAGGCTTATGGCAAGATTTAAATAGACAAGCAGGATTACCTGCTAATCTTATGGAGTATTTTGAAAATGCTCAAATTATCGAAGAAAAACATTTAACTTCTGTTGATGAAGATATTAAAGGTATGTATGCATTAGTAACTTATGTTATGCAACGCAGAAGAGATATGGAAAACCCTGAAGAAGGTTATTTAACTAATCAGGATATTGAATTGGTTATGAAGATAACTGATAAGATTGTAAAAGCAAAAGAATTAAGACCTAAACTTAAAAAAGAAGTTAGCCTTGATACTACAACTGTTAAAGCATTTGTAGACCAGATATTTAAGATTATTATGCAAAACGCTGCTAAGAATGTGGGTAAACGTATTTTAACAGAAATCATGGATGAAGTCATTGTACCATTTAAAACACAGGGGCGTATTGTTGGTAAAGAGTTTGATTATAAAAAACAATCAGATGCATTAGAAGCGGAGGTAACAGATGTTTGACGACACAAATAAAGATCCACTATTAAATGAGGCTGAAAGATGGATAAGTGATTATGATAATCAAGAGGGCGGAGCTCTTTATGACTGGAATGAAGAAACCATAAAGCAATTCAAAGACATACCAATTGAGACCTTATTAAATGATCCTTATTTTTTAGGTTTAGAAGGTAAAATGTTTGATTCAGTTTATGCTGATGTTTGTGATCTATGGAATGATAGAAAGAATAGACAAGTAAATCTTGCAATATTTTTAGAAGCTATTGGAGCCGGTAAATCTTTTAAGTCTTCAATAATATTATGGTTGTTGTGGTACGAAATGTGTATGCACAAAAATCCACAGCAGGCCTATGGGTTAGCTGATAATAGTGTTATTTGTATTATGCTATTATCAAGATCTGAAGTACAGTCCCGAAGAGTTGTGTTTACATATTGTTGGGAACGCTTCCAGTCCGGATTTAATAAGGACTATTTTCCTGCTAACCCCAAGTTTAGTAGAGAAATAAGAATAGATAGAAATAATACTTGTATTTATGCTGGTACTAGTTCTGCCTTATCTGCTTTGGGCTATAATGTATATTCAGCAGTTATTGATGAGGCTAATTTCCTTGAAGTAACTGAGGATTCTAAAAAATCAAATGAAGATATGTATGATGCAGGTGAAGAAATGTACAATGCAGTTATGAATCGTATGACTTCACGTTTTATGAGACACGGTAGTGTACCAGGTGTTATTGTATTAATTAGTTCACCTCGTTATCCTGACTCATTCCTTGAACGTAAAATCAAAGAAGGTAAATCAGTAGGTATTGAAAAATTAAATATGTTTGTTAGAAGCCGAAGTCTTTGGGAAGCAAAAGGGCCTAAGTATTTTAATATGGATAAATATTTTGTTATAGATACTGATTCATTAGAAATTATTAAAGAAGTAAAATAATGCTTTCACCTGGAGTGATTGTACTCGATATTGAAACTACAGGTTTCAATCCAAAGAAAGACTCGATTATAGAAATATATGCTGTGCGGTATTGGCGTGGTAAAGTAGAAGAAGAATTTTCAACTCTTATAAAACCTAATAGAGGTATTCCTGCACCAATAACTAGATTAACTGGATTGAAAGAAAGTGACTTTATAGAAGCCCCTACTTTTAATGAAATAAAAGAAGATTTATACTGTTTTCTGAAAAATAAGCGTATAATAGCTTATAATTCTTCGTTTGATAAACGTTTTTTAGTCAAGAATGATAGAAGATTATCTTGCTTACGATTCATAGATTACTTAAAATTTATGAAAAGAAAGAGGCCTAACCTTAGATCATATCGTTTAGGAGAGGTTGCAAAGTATTTTGGTTTTAGGTTTAAAGAGCAACATCGAGCTAAAGCAGACGTTGAAATATTAATTAGGTTAATAAAAACATTTGGCTATTAAGGAGTTATTATGAGATTTGAAGATTGTATTGATAAAGTTTTAGAACATGAAGGTGGTTATGTAAATGACCCTAATGATCTAGGTGGAGAGACTAACTTTGGAGTTAGCAAAAAAGCTTATCCCGATCTTGATATTAAAAATCTAACTCGTGATGAAGCTAAAGAAATATATAGAAAAGATTATTGGGATAGGTATAAGATTGAAAAAATGCCCGAAGCTTTAAGATATATTTATTTTGACATGGTTCTAAATATGGGTTATGGTAATGCTGCTAAAGTAGTACAAAGGGCTGCAAACGGTAAACATGGAGAGTCAGGAAGAATTGAGATTGACGGGGCAGTTGGACCTGCTACACGCAAAGCTTTAGAAAACGTTGAACTTGAAAGAGTAAGATGCTATAGAGTAAAACACTACATGAGTATTGTAGATAGAAAACCAGAACAAGAAAAATTCTTATTTGGATGGTTTAGGAGGGCTTTAGAAGTATGAAAGAAGATTTAATAAAAGATGTTTTTACGTATGATCCCGAAGAACAAGGATTAAGGCTTGATGATACTATTAGGGTCTTAAAAGATTTTAGAGATAAGCTACCTAAAAATTTAGGGCATGTTAATGAAGCCTATGATTTAAGTTACTTACAAGCTATACTAAATGTTATTGATTATTTAGAAGTCCCTGAATATGTAAATGATGAAGTAGCGGCTGAAGCATGATTCAGATACAGAATATTTTATCAGAAAGTGAAGCTAAAGAATTGCAACAGCTTAAGACTGTTAGTAAACGTAGTCACGATTTTGAATCTAATCTTATTATTAAAAAGATAGCTGATACTTATAGAGTTATGACTGGGCAACTTTTAAAATTTAATGCGCCAAGCTATTGGGTATTAGAAACTAGACCAGCCGGTCATGACTGGCATTATGATGGTTGTAAAGAAAAAGACGGGGAATTTATTGATAACCACATGAGCTGGTGTAGATATGGAAGCTCTATTTTAATTAGTGATCCAGAACATTTTACAGGTGGTGACCTATATTATAAACAAGATGACAAAGCTGTAAAGGTTGAAGACCATTATTTAAAAGGTGTAATCTATGGGGCAGCAAAAGATAATAACCCTGTAATGCACAAAGCAACACCACACAAGGGTAAACGTAAAGTATTATTAATGTTTTTTGGAGTATAAATGGCAAAGATAAAAGTACCAATGGAATTAAAAGCAAATTATTTAAGAGATCCAGAAAATTTCTTAAGAGATATTGCTTGTATACCTACTGAATCTACTAGACCCTTTATTAAAGATAGAAGTAAGGTAGAAATGGTAGACAGAGCTTCTCATGAAAATCCTTTCCTTGAAGACAAAAGAACTTTTAAACCGGGCTTTGGACCTGGACCGGGTACGGGCCAGTATACTCGTTATATGCATATTGACTTGGGATTAAGAAAAGATGCTGTAGGTATTTCAATGTGTCATGCTTCACATTTTGTTGAAAGACAACAAGTTGAGATTGAAGCTTTTGGTAATAAGATGACTAATGTAAGATTACCCCATATTAAGTTTGATTTTTTAGGTAGAGTATCAGCGGCAAAAGGAGAAGAAATTCTATTAAGCGATATTCGAGAGATTGTATATCAAATTCAAAGAATGGGTTTTTATTTAGGTTTAATTACTTTTGATGGATTCCAGTCTGTAGACTCAATTCAAATTTTAAGAAATCAAGGATTTAGAGTAGGTAGGCTATCTATTGATAGAACTGCTACAAAATTAGTTCTAGATAAACGTTCGAAAACAGGGGATGGTTTATCTAGGAAAAGTACTGAAGGTCAAACTATGGCAGCAATGCAAGCTTTAAAAGATGCTTTGTATGATGAAAGACTTTCAATTCCAGCCCATGAATACTGGAAAAGAGAAGCAATCGGGGCTGAGATTGATTATAAGAAAAATAAAGTAGACCACAAACCACGTGGTACTATTGACCTTTTACAAAGTATGGCGGGTAGTATATATAATCTAGTAAACAATGAAAGAGAATATACTACTGAAGAAGCAAATATTAATAAAGGATTAAGTGATAATTTTGGAGATGAATTGGAATTTGACGATTCATACATGTATAACTAGGAGAAACAATGGGTAAATTAAAAGATCTATGGAATAATATAAGACCTTATAGTCGTAAAGAGGTTCAAGAAGCTGCAGCAAAAGCTGCTGAAGATGGAATACAAGAAGAAAAGAAATGGAGATTAAAAAATGTAAATACTTCTAAACCTTTTGAAGATAATTATGTTGATGACCATCCACAGGATAATTTCTTTTTATATGAACATCAACAACCTGTAACAAAACCAAAAGAGGCTAAATCCCAAAGATTGCTTGAAAGATTTTTAGGTGGTTATACTTTCTTTGGTAGCTCTTATCCAAATATGAGGTACAGTCAGACTACTGCTGAGCTTCATCAAATGCAAGAAGCTGTATTATATAAATATTTTAATGACCCACACTGTCGTTCTATTATTGAAAACTGGACACACTATACTATTGGTGGTGGTTTAAAGGTAGAAGTAGATAATAAAAAGGTTGAAAATGTTTTAAATCAATTCAGGTATAATAATCAAATGGTTAAAAGAGAAAAAGACTTTGTACGTATGACTTTTATAGAAGGTGAACTATTTATTGGTTATTATGTAAATCCAATATCAGGGCAAGTAAAGGTAAGAAGAATAAGACCTCAAGAAATTATGGATGTTGAGTCTTCACCAGGTGATATTGAAACCAAACTAGCTTACCATTGGGATTATAATTACACTCCAACAGGTACTAAACAGGCTTATAATAAAGATATCTGGGTAAGAGATATAGGCTACAATGATTTAGCAAATGCTCAATTCGGTGAAATAAGGGGCTATAAATCTAAAAACACATTAGCTGAAAATCCTTCTGTACAATTTATCAAGTTTGGTATTGATACTGAGATAAGAGGTAGAGTACCATTACAACCAGTTATGAGACATCTTAAGTATTATGAAGACTGGTTGATGGATAGAATAAGATTAAACCATGAACGTTCTAAAGTTGTATGGGTAAAAGAAATATCAGGCCGTATGCCAGAAACAACAGAAAGACAAAGAAGAGCTCCTGCAGGAGGGGTTATGCTTGTTGAGACTGAAAATGTTAAATACAGAATTGAAAAACCTCAAATTAATGCTGATGATGCTAAAGAAGATGGATTAGGTATTTTATATACAATCGGAGCTGGAACAAGCTTACCGATTCACATCTTAAATCAAAGGGCTGACCAAAACGTATATGCTTCAATAAGAAAAGCTGATACACCGTTCAGTCAATACATTAGAGGTAAACAAGAATTCTTTGGTGAAGCTTTTGAAATGATGTATAGGGAAGTTTTAAAACATGCTGTTAAAGCAGGCCAATTACCAAAGACTGTTAGAGTACCTGAATATGCTCAAGAGAGTTTAATTAATGTTATGTCAGAAATCAATACAATGATTCACGAAGGTAAAGATCCAGAGTATGTAACAGAACAAGCTCAAAAAATGATAGGTGGAAGAAAAGCTACAATGAAACCGGTTAACACGGTTGATATTCCAATGTCATTAGAATTCCCTGAAATAATCAAAGAAGATATGGAAGCTCAAGCAAAGGTTATGCAAATACATAAATCATTAGGTATTGTTTCCTCCGCTACACTCGCAAAAAGGGCGGGGTACAATTGGAAGCATGAATTACAACAAATGATGGCTGAAGAACCCCAAGCAGAACCAGAAGCTCCGAAAGGCAAAGAAGAAAATGGAAAAGATTAAAAGTATATATATTGATGAGGCTCAAGAAGCTTCAAATGAATTAGATGGATTAGTAGAACAAATGATTATTACTATGAAATTAAAAGGACAAAAAAATCTATACGCATTTGATGTAACTAAAGATACTAAATTAAGAAACCTCATACTAGCTTCAATGGATAGTAGCTATGATGAAGAAGGAGAAAGCGATGCCTAAAATAATGGAATTATTATCAGGTGGAGTATTAAAAGATGTGGGAGGTATTATTGATAACCTCCACACCTCTGAAGATGAAAAAGCAGAAGCAAAACTAAAGTTAGAAACTTTATTAGCAAACGCAGAACAGAAAGCTCAAGAGCAAGTTAGTTCAAGGTGGGAAGCTGATATGAAACATGGATCTTGGTTATCAAAAAACATTAGACCAATAACTTTAATATTTTTAACTGTAGTATTTGTTTTGTTAAGCTTTTTTGATGGTAATTTGGGACAATTTAAAATTAATAGTTCATACGTCCCGGTATACCAAACATTACTCATGACAGTGTATGGCGCTTATTTTGCGGGTAGGTCTATGGAAAAAATAAGGAAGTCTGCATAAATCCTGGAGAAGATTAGGATATTATAACTATATTAGGTTATGAAGATTAAAGCACCAAAAGGATACCACTTTATGAAAAGCCCGAAAGGCAAAGTTGCCTTAATGAAACATTCGGGTAAATTTGTTAAGCATAAAGGGGCTTCATTAACTATGAATGTTCCTATTGTAAAAACGCACAATAAAGGAAAAAAATAATGGCTAAGAAAAAAGATTCAAGATTATCTAGGGCTGGTGTTTCTGGTTATAATAAACCTAAACGTACGCCAAGTCATCCTAAAAAATCACACATTGTTGTTGCTAAAGTTGGCGATAAAGTTAAAACTATTCGCTTTGGTCAACAAGGCGCAAGTACTGCTGGAAAACCTAAAGCAGGTGAATCAAAACGTATGAAGATGAAAAGAAAATCATTTAAAGCTCGTCATGGTAGAAATATCAAAAAAGGTAAGATGTCAGCAGCTTACTGGTCAGACAAGGTTAAATGGTAGGATGTTCAAATACTTAACTAACGCAATAATATTTATTGCAAGCTCAGTAATGTTATTCGGACAAAATCCGATTATTCGTGTTAAGCAATTAGGTAGTTGGGATTCACCACAAACTTGGTGGAAAGACTCAGTTACACAAGATTTAGACGATTTCTTAGCAGCAGATGCGTCAAATCCAGCATTCGATAATAATAACTTCGATATCTGGAGAGATAAAGTTTTGGAAATGGAAGTTACCTTAGATGATGTAGGGGAAGATATTACTACACTTAGGTTTGATATTGCATTCGATAACGACTTAATCACTTGGGTAGAATCAGGTGAAACATCAGTTAATGCTTGGAGTCAAGGAGAATCCAAAGTTGTTAAAGGAAGTCATATATCAAGCTGGACTGAAGGTGATGAATCATCAGGAGCAGACTATTCATTTGAAGTAGTTCATTATCAAAATGTCGGTTATCAAGATTCATTAGCGGTCGGAACATCTGAAACATTAATAGAAGAATCAATATCCGATACAAGATACGATTGGTTAAGAGTTACTATGGTTTCTCACGGGGTTGACGCAGATAATGATGGAACACCAGATAAAACATTCGGAACTGGTAATGGAAACCAAGCACAAATAATAAAATTATATTTTAAAATAAATGATGTTGTTGATGACTTTGCACCAAAAGCATTTAGAATACCAACATTTTATGACGGGTCATCAGGATATTACACTTATGTATCAGACGCATATTTCTTAGATTATAAAGTTTACATTGACGGAAATTGGGGTAATTACTATACAGACGAAAGAACCTTTAACGGAGCTGCTCGTGGAGATATTACTTTACACCCGAAACTTGTTGATGTTGAAGGATATATGAGATACATTGGAGAATACGACGGAACAAATGCATATTCAAGAAGCAAATATCCTATGATGAAAGTTATCTTTGAATTAGATGAAACAAATCCAGGTCAATTTTCTAATTGGAGAAATCCAAGAGATGTTAATTATCCTTCAAGTTTAACAGATGAATCTTTAAATGATGATGTTATGGGTAGTTATGATGACGCTGGAACATTTGCATTAGGGTATCAACACATGAGATACTATGAACAAAATGCAGGAACAACATCAGACCAGAAAATCCAAAACGACGGGTTTAGAGGAGTTAGTTATTGGTATTGGACATACACAGATGATAAAGGATATTTCAATATTTCTTTACCCCGAAACAACAGATATCGTATGTCGTTCTGGCCACCAGAAGCAGATGACTATGTTGGAGACCACACAACTTATTTATTAGATAGGGGAGCAATCACCAACATCAATGACGCAATCTCATCATTCAATTTCCAATCAAATAAATTTGATAACGAAACCGATATTGATATTGCAACACCAAGTGCGTATTTAATCGGTGATGTAGACGGGGATGACAAGTTCCAATTAAACGACACATATTTTTTATGGGCATACACATCAGGAGTATTTGAAACAACCTACACACACTACAATGGAGAAACTTATCAACAATGGTCAAGTATTGATAATTTAAAATCTGGAAACAATGATGAAACTTTAAATTATTATCAAGCACATGATGGAAACACAAGAAACCAAAGAAGAGAGTTTAGTATATTTGTTGATGATGATTTAGCACAAGAAACCACAACACTAACACAAGACGGAGGTGGAGTTGCTTGGTTAAATCCATTAATGGATGATGTTCAAACAGGGTTAGACACACTATCCATTGAATTAGGAGCGGGTAGTTCTACATTTGGAGATGATGTAAATCCAGATTACTTATTTAAAACTGATGATAATTCTAAACAAGTAGATATTATTGGAACTGATAATGATTCAGACATCGCATATTACTTTACGGGTGATATGAATTTAACAGGTTTAAAAGTTGATGTAAGTGGGACAGCTACAACACCAACACTTGACGGAACAACATTTTATCGTTGGGGTAATGGTTCACCACCAACCGAGTGGGCAAGAACAATGGAAAGAAGTTTAAAATCAACATTAACAAACCCGGATGTACTTTTATCATTACCAGCTGATTCTACAGTTAAAGTTCAATCAGGTAATCAAGTTGTAGTCCCTCTAACTATTTCTCCACAATTAGATGAGCAAGGCGAACCGATTAATATTGCGGGATTTGAATTTGAATTTAAATATAACACAAATGAATTAACTTTTATAGATGCTCAAACAGGATTACTTCCAGGCCCTTGGATGACTTACTTAAATGAAAGTGAAGTCGATGAATTAGGGTATAAAACAATTAGCTTTGGTGGACTAGATAACTCACCTAACAATGCTCCTCAATCATATTATATAACACAAGAGATGGTTGGGCTAGAGTTAATATTCACAGCAGATTTTCCTGATGCTGAATGGACCGAAGCTGATTTAACTTTTGTAGGTAAAGCAAATGCTGGTAACCCAAACGGTGATGATTTATTAATGCAAAGACAAGATGGTAAGGTACTAGTTTGGAACAAGTATTGGGCGTTTGGTGGCGGTAAACCAGAAGAAGATGATATAACGTATATCTATCCAAATCCGTTTGCTCAATCAGCTAATTTTCAATTCTTTATGGAACAATCTGGTAATGCCAAAATTAGTATATACAACCCTGTTGGCCAATTGATAGGAGTTGTACTAGATGAACAAGTATCAGAAGGTATTCACACTTTTGATTTTACAAACAGTCCTAATATTTGGCTACCCGAAGTATCCGTATTCTTAGGCTATGAAACGTTAAAACCGGGTATCTATCTATTTGTATTAGAGACAGATAACAAAATTAAATCAAAGAAATTTACGGTAATAAAGTAAAGGAGAAATTATGGCTGCATCATGGAAATCTAAAGGGCACTATTTAAGAGATGGTACAGAATGGAAAGGTTATCAACATGCTAGAAGAAACGGCATTTATACTTTGAAGAAGGCGGGCAAAACCAGTAAAAAATTATATCACTATAAAGAATTAAGTGCTAAAGCTAGAAAGAAAGTAAAACTGTAATGAAGAAATTATTTATATTATTATTTTCTAGTTTTTTGTTTGGACAAGCAAATCAAGTTTTTACAATTAATCCAAGTGTTTACAGTTCTGGTATGGGTAACACGGGTATGGCACATGCTAGTATTCAAAACCTGTATCATAATCCAGCTCTTATCACATTAGACAAAGATTATGCAGAACTAACTAATGTAACTTGGCTTCCAGATCTTACAAATGATATGAGCTATCAAAATATAATGTACACAAGTTCAAAAGGCTTTGGTGTTGAATTATTTTATTTTAATTATGGTAGTCAAGTTGAAGCTGATGCTTCAGGTATTGTATTAGGTACTTTTGATTCTTCATCTTATCGATTAGGTGCTACTTACGGAGGCTATTTTAAAGGATGGCATTTAGGCGGTAGGTTTAATATCTACAGTCATGACTTTTTAGACTCAGTGGATATTGGGAATAGTTACGGTTTTGACTTGGGGTCATACAAAGAATGGATGCTTAGCAATAATAATTATATTGCCCTAGCATTAGTATTACAAGACTTAGGAACTAAAAATAGTTTTGTAGATACAGAATTAGAATTACCCGCTTCACTAGGGGTAGGATTTAAATACACAACAGCCAATGGCTTTACTGCTGCTATTGATACTAAACTCTATCAAGATTACTATTCATTAGGTTTTGGTAGTGAATATTCTTATCAAGAGTTATTTGATATTAGAGTTGGATATTATATGGAACCCGATTATGAAGTAGATTATTTTACTGTGGGTGCAGGAGTTGAAGCTAAAGGATTGGGATTAGATATAGCATTTTTATTTAATCCTGATAGTTTTCACAACCGAACCTTTATGTTATCATTAGGGTTTGAAATATAAGGAGTAACTCATGACGGGATTTATAATAGGATTATTATTTGGATTTGCACTTCATTATTTAGCATGTAAATATGGAGATTATGTAAAAGCCGAAGCAGCTAAAATAAAGTGGTTTAAAAAATAAATAAGGAGTAAATAATGGCAAAACAAGTAGACGCAGAAAAAGCAATTGATAATTTAAAGAATGCAAAATTTGGTTTATCAATTCAAAATATTATAGCATTAGTAACTGTACTATCAAGTTTAATAGCTGGGTGGTATACTTTTACAGGTAGAATAGATTCACTAGAAGCAGTAGTTCAAGGATTTGCAGATGCATCTGATATTGAATTAGTTGGCCAAAAACTAGAAGACTTTGAAAAACGCATTGACTATCTAACTGAAAAGGTTGATGGTTATGAAGGTGTTGATTTATCTGATATTAAATCTGATATAAATGGATTAAAAAGAGATGTTAAAGACTTATCAAAAGAACTTGAAAAACTTAATGATGATCCATTAAAAAGGTTTAATAACTAATGAATAGATTATATAGCTTACTTGTTTTGCTATTGTTATTAACTGCTTGTTATACTCAAAGCGGTAAAGTTAAAGTACAATCAAAGGTTGCTAGCTATGAAGCAGAAAAAACATTAGATGATATTAAATGGTATGACGGGGAACCAGAAGGCGTTCAATTAATACAGATTAGTATTCCTCAAAACATTATAAATCAATATCCGGAATTACAAGATAAGAGAGTAGGCTTTGGAGTTACTCAACGTATTATCGAAGTATTAGAAGAGGCTGGTAGATTTTATTTTGTTGAGGAAAAACAAGAAGTTGTAAACAGAATGGTGAAAGAATGGGAAAGAAGTGTAAATGGTTTACTAGACAAAGAATTAGATAGTGTAGGGCAATTTGCTCAAACAAAATATTTTGTATATGCAGAGCTTTATGATTTTGCAGTATCTAAAGAAGAAGAAGTAAAAAGAAGGAAAGCTAAAATATCTAACAAGACTATGGTTGGTATTCAAGTTCGTTTAGTAAGCGTAGAAAACGGAAGATATATTACTGGAAGTGGATTAGGAACATCAATTCAAGAAGGTGAAGGATTCCTAAAAAATATGGATATGTCATTCGACCAATCAACTGTATCATTTGCAACTACTGGCGCTGTTATAACAGCTGTGGCTAATGTATTAAGAAGGATGGAAAAACGTGGTTGGTAAAATGAATGAAAGTCTTTTTATTTATTCTGCTAATTAGTTTAGCCTATCCTCAATCTTTCGGCTACAATTATATAGACCCTTGTAATCAACAGACTATAAATCTTACCTATACTACTGAGCCTGCACAGGGGGGATTTTGGGTAACTTATTATAATAAACGTAAGTATTTTACTTTTACTCAAGTAGTAGACGGGACACTAGAAAATTGGACTCAACAAGTTTATAGAGAATATGAAGCCCTTTTTCCTTGTGCTGTAAATGTAGCTGAAGAAATATTAGCTTCTGCAGTATCTTTAAATTTAGAAAATGAATTAGAATCAGAAGAGGAAGAAGACATAGGAGTTGGTGAACCTAGCTTTGTAGGAGGTGATATCGTAAGTACTTTTTATGATTATGGAGTGGTTACTTCTTTAAATTCTGTATACACTGAGGAAAACTTTGATTTAACTCAGGAGATGAATTATACTATCAATGTTACCTTAGACCTAAAGAAAATCTTGGGTTTACATGGGAGAAGTCATAAATTTAAAGGCAAAAATCAAAGTGTTTTTTGGAATGCGGGATTATTGTATTATCAAACTTTTGAAGGTAGTGACTGGTTAATTACAGGAAACTACGGTAAATTAATTAAAAATGATTTACTTCAAATAGGATTAATAAGCTCTAGTATTGGTAGAATAACTGATGAGGGCTTTTTTAATATTAATACGATGTATGGATATCGTTATCCTATTGAGTTAAAGAATAATAATACCTTAAACTTACAAGCATTTATGAGTTACACTTTATTTAGGTATTATGAAGGATTTAAAGTTGATAAGAAATATTTGATATTAGAAAGCCCAATATTATTTTACCCAGGCTTCAATATTGATTTTAAATTTACTCAAACATTTAAAATCAATTTGGGTTTTAATGTTGGGTATAATACTTTAGTAAATGATTTAGGTGAAAGAAACATAAATTACTCCATAGTATTTGGGGCAAATTTTTAAGGAGACATAATGAAAAGATTATTAATAATATTATTTATTGGGTTTGCACAAGCTCAATTACCACAGCCAACTATTATTGGACAAGACGATTTAAAAGTACCAACTTTAAGTATTAACAATTTTGTTAATCAAGCTGAGGTCCAAGGACTTGAAGATACTAGAGTATTTTTAGGTATTACAAATATCTTAACAGAAAACGTTATGGATTCTAGATATGAATTAGTTGAAAACGATTCAGATTTTGAAATGACTGCTAGAGTTGTGTATTTAGGGAGTCCAAGAAAGTCTGCTACAGTACTGGGTTTATTTAGGACACAAAGTCAAACTACTGAAGTTAGAGTTGTGGTTGAATTAAAAAATAATAAGACTGGTAAAATAGTTACAGGCAACGGAACAGGAACTGTTGATAAAACGATTAATGCCCGAGGGTTTCAAATTGAGGAAGATTTACCTTTTGATAGGTCTGAAATAGGTGGAGCTTTAAAAGAAGCAATCTATAATGCAACTAGTCAAATACTTTAAAGAAGTAGTACCTCTTGTCATATCTTTAGCTTTTATTTATTGGGTTCACAGTATCAACGAAAATAAGGTTAGTGAATTAACTGCGCTTATAACATCCCAAGAAAATCAGATAGATGATTTAAAAAATAAGGTTAATTTATTAGGTAATAATAACGCGCAATTATTATTGGACTTGGAAGAGCACAATAAAACTCGCGGAAAAGAAAATACTGCTTTATTAACTCGTATTAAAAATCTTGAAGACAAGGTCAATACTTTAAATTTAAAGCCAATGCTGTCTAATATAGGCGGGAATAAGAGGTTTGAATTTGAAGACATACAAGTAAATAGAGTGGGGAAGTATGAAACTAAAGGGCAAGTATTAGTAGCCTGGAAAGATGAATACCTAACTACCAAAAAAGTTGATGTGACTACAACAGGTGAAATTGTTGTATCACCTAAGATAGAGAAACTGGATAAAAATACATTCGTTTCTTATATTGATGAAACTTATTTAGGTGGTATAACTATAAGAGGGCAAGGAGAACCTCAAAAGATTGAGCCTCCAAGAAACCAATTTAGTTTAGGTCCTTTCTTAGGGGTTGCTTATAATACTACTACGGGATTAACCGAACCTATCATTGGTATAGGAGTTTCATATAATTTAATTAAACTATGGGATTGGCGATAATATGAATAATATATTAGTTTTAGTTTTAATATTTTGTGCAGCTTTAGTATGGCTTTACGTTTGGAAGACAAATGTATTTGACTTTGAAACAAAAAAACCAGAAGAGTGTTGTAAAAAAAGTAAAAAGAAAAAGAAGAAAAATAAAAAGAAA
>Ga0222716_10001189_pt1 | contig 22011 bp, 37 predicted proteins | sample C33_13DmetaG_FD_165044 | JGI IMG/M metagenome (GOLD analysis project Ga0222716, IMG submission 165044) | Estuarine water microbial communities from San Francisco Bay, California, United States - C33_13D | ecosystem: Environmental > Aquatic > Marine > Unclassified | place: USA: California... | reverse complement strand
TCACTGGAAGATTGGCAGAGTGGTCGAATGCACTGGTCTTGAAAACCAGCATACTGAAAGGTATCGTAGGTTCGAATCCTACATCTTCCGCAAAAATATTTTAAAAAAGACTTGTATAATTAAAAAATAAGTTGTATATTTGTATTCAAATGAAATGGGATAGTGTAAATATAACCGATAAGATTCTTTACTTAAAGAAGTTAATGGAGAATACTGAAGGTGTTGATACAGGTGATATGTACATTATCCGGGCATTGGTTACAGGTTCTTTAAATACGAGAGATGTGGATGATGATTATGGGTTTGAAATTCAATCCCATCACATTGAGTTTATGAGAAAGTTATGGAATACATCTATTGAGAATCAAAGAGATGATTCGGTAGTGAATTCTATAAAAAAAGAAATGCGGGAGAGGGGTTAAGAGAAACCCATCTGACATCCAGTCAGAAGAAGTTGGGGCAGTTCCAACCTTCCGCTCTAATGCGGGAAAAGAGTTAAGAGAAACTCGCCGTACTTCCAGTACGGAGATGGTGGGGCAGTTCCACCTTCCCGCTCTAAATTAAAAAGTAATGGATTACAAGTCAATACATAAACTGATGGAAATTCAGTACCTTAAAGGTAGGTTGGATGAGTTGTACAAAGGATATGTTCCTAATAGTAATTCATCTAATAATCGATATGTAGATTCTCGTATATCAAAGTATGAGAATAAGTTGAGAGAGATAGATGATATTGCGTATCATTTGTATGAAGTAGAACGTATCAACGTTAAATTTTCTAAGGATAAATCTAAAAGAGATATGAAGGAACTCCTATCCGAAATAATGGATGTTATGAATACATCTCCATTGACACCAGATGTTCTAACTCTTATGAATAAGATTAAATTACAAATTCTTAAATATGACTAACGAAGAAGAAATTGAAGAGATTCTATATGAGGCATCCGCCTATGGACTTCGTACTGAAGTGATGGATTGGGCTAGGAAAGAGATGGAAGAGAATCCAAAACTCTCTAAGGTTGAGGCGTATCAGATTGCGTTTAACGAATGGGTAAAATGAAAATAGCACTTATAGCACACGATGGTAAGAAGGCTGATATGGTTTCATTTGTTATGAAACGATTGGAATTCTTTAAACGTACTGATGTTGATATTGTAGCAACAGGTACGACTGGTACAATGATTACTCACGCAGGAGTAGATAAAGTTCAAAAGGTTTCATCGGGCCCAATGGGTGGTGATGCTGAGATTGGTTCAATGGTAACCAGAGGTGAGATTGATGGGGTTGTATTCTTCAGAGACCCATTGGATAAACACCCACATGATGTAGATATCTCTATGTTGATGAGGTTATGTGATGTACATGATGTACCACTTGCAACTAACTACCGTTCGGCACATATTCTTATTAAATACTTTAAAGGTAAGTAATGACAGATGTTCAATTAAAACAAGTTACATTAACAAAAACAGAGACCTGTTTAACATACGTTTTAAGAAGATTGGGATTACCATCTGATTTTTGTACATACGATTCATTCCACGAACATTTCAATCAGTTCACATATTCACGATTCCACAAAAAATTAAAAGTAGGTGATATCCTACTATGGGATAAGACGAGTAGATGGGAGTGGTTGCCCTGGTCTATAAATGGTAATGGTATTATTCAATGGAAGAACGTACCCGTTGGATTTCATTTTGCAATATATGAGGGTGATGATAAATTTAGTGATTGTACCCGATTGGTAACACCACCACACCCAACACTCAGATTAAGAAAGACAATAGACCTTCAAAAGAACCCTGATTTTGTGTTACGATTGGAATCATATGATGAACTTAACATTAAAGAGAAATGAACAAATTAGATAAACAATACATAGATTTACTTCAGACCATACTAGAGCATGGTGTTGATAAGAAAGATAGGACAGATACAGGAACAAAATCAATCTTCGGTTATACTATCAGACATAACATGAAGGATGGATTCCCACTTCTTACAACTAAGAAAATGGCATTCAAAACTATGGTAACTGAGTTGTTATGGTTTCTAAAAGGAGATACCAATATTAAGTATTTGGTGGATAATGGATGTCATATTTGGGATGGTGATGCGTATAAGAATTATTTATATAATGTTATACGCGACAAGGATATTGTAAGATATTTAAAATCGTATTCGATAGACACAAAAGGAGTTCCTACTATTGAACCATACTCAAAAGATGAATTTATTGAGCGAATCAAAAACGATGATGAGTTTGCTGAAAGGTGGGGTGAATTGGGTCCTATCTATGGTAAACAATGGAGAGATTGGAGTGGTAACGACCAAATCAAAAACCTCATTGATGGATTAAAAAATAATTCCGATTCTCGTAGATTGATGGTTAACGCTTGGAATGTAGGAGAATTAGATAAGATGGTTCTTCCACCTTGCCACTACGGATTCCAATGTTACACTAAGGAAATGACTTTCGGTGAAAGAGCATTATATTGGACATCATCAATTGGTAAAGATATATCATATGCATCAAAGCTCGATGAATCTGATTTAGATGAAAAGAATGTACCTAACAGAAAGTTATCTCTAATGTGGAATCAACGTTCAGTAGATACATTCTTAGGATTACCATTCAATATAGCATCTTATGGGTTGTTATTAGAAATCATAGCAAAAGAAGTTAATATGATTCCTGATGAATTGATTGGTAATTTAGGAGATGTACATTTATATTCAAATCATATTGAACAAGCAAAAGAACAACTAACTAGAGAACCTATGAAGTTACCTAAACTAAATGAGTTACCTAATTACTTATGTATGAAAGATGATTGGGAATGTTATAAACCATCTGATTTCACTTTAGATAACTATCAATCACATTCAACAATTAAAGCACCATTATCAAACTAAAACAATAAATTATGGAAAACAAAAAATGGACAAGAGAAGAAGCGGAACAAAATAAAAACAAACTTCTTCAAGAATTACAACAAGAACCTTTTAACACATCAGGTGAAAATTTGGATTGGGTAACAAAAGAACTTAATCAACTGATTGATGAGGAAGAAAATAGGCAATCACCTTTATCAAATTAAGTTCATCGAAGAAATCTGATGGTTGGTGGTTGTGGTATAGATATTGTACTATATACTATACAATGAGAAAGATGATTCTATCAGTTGCACTTACAATCGGAATGATTGGGTCAACGTTCGCACAAATGGCAATACCAGGTGAGGTATTCGCAGGTAATCCAAACAGATTTAACGGAAGAAAAGTAACTATAAAAAACATAGTAATTAAATCTGAATCAGTAGGTACTAATCAATCACCAATATCAGGTCCTGTTAATTTAAATGTAGCACCAGGAGCAGTTGGTACACCATCTGCACCTAACGTAACTCCATGTAGAGCTCCAAGAGGATTTTCTAAAGTAGGTGTATTCTTTAAGGGTACACCCGAATTTAATGGTTGTTTCTTTATGGCCGATAACATGAAATCTCAAATGTATAGAGAGATTGGGCATGAGGATACTGAAGCACAAATCACATTTAGAGGGGATTCACGTACTGGGTATATGATTTCCTTTTACAGATTAGGTAATTAATCTAAAAGATTTAACAATTTCTTAACATTGGGGGCTTGGTAAAGTCCCCTTTTTTTATTATCTTTACATAGTAAAAGAGATAAAGATTATATAGTATGAAAAATTATCAAGCGATTTTGTTAGTGTTAGGTGGGTTCGGATTATCTATCGGAACTATGTTAGGTAAAGTTCAATCCCTAATACATTTTGCGGGTGTTCTCAATGAGATGGGATTCGCATTTATGTCATTTATGATAGGTATAATCGGATTATGTTCGATTAACTACAATAAAATTTACAAAGCATTGATTTAAAGTGTTGATAACTTGTTAATAACTTTAACATAAATTTAACATTAGAAATTTGGATATATCAGAAATATTCACTACTTTAGTACTGTAATAATGAGAAAAGATAAACATATGAGAGATAACACAAAATATTCTTCCTATTGGTTACGAGATGACCTGTTTGATGATGATTCTGATGTTGTTGATGTAGTTGAGAAGAAACAATCAAATCTTCTCGCCTTAGCATCATACAAACGGGCAGTATCAAACTTCGTTAACATCGTTACCAATGAGAACATCAAAGTGATGTTTGACCAGCGTGGTGATAATTCCTATACTGATGGTAAGACCGTTACCATTTCAGCTAAGATGGATGATAAAGAGTTTGACCCTACTGTTGGGCTGGCACTGCATGAAGGTTCTCACATTAAGTTAACCGATTTTTCATCACTAGATAAACTTCGTAATTACGATTTTCCCCAACCGATTGGGTATAGTTACCTATCGGATTTGGAAGCTAAACACTATATGAGTTATGATAGTGTTCGTAGTTGGGTTGCGGGTAACATCAAAGATTTGTTGAATGTGATTGAGGACCGTAGAATTGATTACTACATCTATTCTACTTCTCCTGGTTACAAAGGTTACTACCACGCAATGTACGATAAGTACTTCAATGCTAAGATTATCGATAAGGGACTTCAATCTTCAGAGTATCGTACTGAGGATTGGGAATCTTATATGTTCCGTATCATTAACATCACCAACTCTAATCGTGATTTGGATGCACTTCCAATGTTACGAAAAGTTTGGGAGTTGATTGATTTGAAAAACATCAACCGATTACAAAATACTCAACAGGCGTTTGAGTTGGCCTGTGAGGTTTTCAAATTAGTAGAAGATTCACTTCCACCATCTGAACAACCTGAGAATGGTGATGGTAATGGTGAGGGTAACTCTGATGATACCGAACAACAACCAGGTGAAGGTACTGGTGGTGGTGGAGATAACTCTGAAACCAATGGTACTGATAATACTGAAGGGCCTGAGAGTGATGGTCAATCAAAGCAAGATTCAAATGGTATTGATGATACCAAAGGTGATGCTGAAGGTGATGATGTAAAATCAGGTCGTTCTTCTTACAATCCGAATGGTGCGGGTGGTGATGGTTCTAACAATGAAATCGCTGATAACAAAGTTAGTAGTGGTGAGGGGGAACTTTCAGACCGCCAGAAAAAACAATTGGATAACGCTATTAAGAAACAAAAAGATTTCCAAAATGGTGATATCAAAAAGAAGAAAGTTGGTAAAGGTGAGAATCAAAAATTAGATACACTTTCTAAAGCTGGTATCGATGAAAAGCTGGCTGGTAAGGATTATCAATCAGGTCGTTATTGGAAACAGGATAAAGCAACATCTGTTGTTGTGGTTCGTAACTTTACCAAAGGTTTGATTGATTCTGATACCATTGATATGTTATCTACATACCATTACTATTGCGACCGTAACATACCTGCAATCACCAAAGGTGTTCAGATTGGTACTATGCTGGGTAAGCGTTTGAAAGTTCGTTCTGAGGAACGTTCATTGGTTACACCTCGTATGAAGAATGGTAAAATCTCAGGTCGTTTGTTACATGAGTTGGGTATGGGTAATGTTCAAATCTTTGACCAGACAGTGGTTAACAAACACAAACCTGCGTTGATTCACATCTCCATTGATGCGAGTTCTTCGATGGGTGGTAAGAAGTGGACTAATTCACAAACGGCTGCTGTGGCAATCGCTAAGGCCGCTTCGATGACCTCTAATCTTGATGTTGTGATTTCTTATCGTTCAATTCAACAAGGTGGTGGTTCACATCAATCGGTTCAACCTTTGATGTTGATTGCATATGATTCTCGTACTGATAAGTTCTCTAAGATTCAACAATTGTTTCAATACATTAATCCATGTGGAACTACTCCTGAGGGATTGTGTTTCGAATCTATCTTAGATGATATCACTAAAACTAACAAAGGTGCTGAGAGTTACTTCATTAACTTCTCCGATGGATGGCCAGGTTTTTCTAATAGTGATATTGAATATGGTGGTGATGCTGCGGTTAACCACACTGCCAATCAGGTTAAGAAAATGAGAATGGCTGGAGTAAACGTTCTATCGTACTTCATTGAAGAAGGTAGATATGGTAGTGCTATCGAAAACTTCAGACAGATGTATGGAAAATCTGCTGAAGCAATTGATGTTACTTCTCTGATTCCTTTGACACGAACACTAAACAAAATGTTTGAATAATGGTACTGAATATTGAGAGATTAAATTTGGAATACCTATCGTGGACTGTTGATAATGGGGATGGTCGAAACTCAGATGATTTGAGATTCGGCCAGTTTCTCCACAACAAATATCAATTGGATGGGTTATCTGATGTATTTTATATAGAAAACACTACATCTGCTTACGAAACTCTGTTAAAAGATTTAACAATTTCTTAACATTAGAAATTTGGAAATATCAATAATATGTTGTACTTTAGTACTGTAAGATTGAGAGATATGAGAAAAACAATTGAAGTAAAAAAAGTTTTAGATTACGTTAACAACCAACTCCAACGTACTGATGAGTATTGTGATGATAAGTTTAAAGCTGGTATGTGTACGATGATTGAACGAATGTTGTATGATACCAATCAGTATAATGGTTATACTCCATTGAATGATGCGAATGTAGGTGATGAGGGTTATTACTCTCGCCACTACCATATGAAAAGTTAACATAAACTTAACATTGAAAGTTTGGATATATAAAAGTAAAGTAGTATCTTTACATAGTAAAGAGAGATAATTAATAAAAGTTAAACAATTAAAAAATAAAATTATGGCTAAAGCACAGCGTTCCGTATTCCTTAAAGTTGTTCGTAATGAGAACAAAGAGTTAGTTTTAGTAGACACGAATGGTGTTGAATTTTTGGTTCCTGAAATCAATGAGAAGGGAACTTCACTTTATAAACGAGCCGTTACATCGGCTAACAATCCTTCTAAGTATTGTTTCAAAGCACGTGTAAAGGGTAACCTATCAGAAGGTTCGGTAGAGTTCGGTAGAGTTCCTGCTGAGAAGTTCAATGGGGCTGAGCCTGTTGAGAACTTTAATCAACCCAATGGTGGTTTGGAAGCATTCAAAATGGTTAGTACACCACCACCTTCAGAAGCAGTTGAGAAACCAATGGAAGAAGATTTCCTAAAGTTCATTCACTCTGAGGCTAATGGTTTGAAACCAAAGATGTTGTTTATGAGTGAACTAAAATGGAAGTATCTGATTCGTAACATTCTTCGTGGTAAGAATATTATGATGACTGGGCCTGCTGGTTGTGGTAAAACGATGGCCGCTAAAGCAGCTGCTAATTCCATCGAAGGTTACAATATGGAAATCTTCAACTTAGGTTCTACACAAGACCCCCGTGCTACTCTGATTGGTAACACTCAGTTCGATACTAAGAAAGGAACTGTGTTCTCACCATCACCATTCGTTAAAGCAATTCAAACTCCAAACACTGTGATTGTGTTGGATGAGATTAGCCGGGCTCACCCTGAGGCTCACAACATTCTAATGACAGTGTTGGATGCTGGGCAACGTTACCTACGATTGGATGAGGCATCCGATTCGCCTGTTGTGAAAGTTGCTGAGGGTGTTTCCTTCATTGCATCGGCTAACATCGGTAATGAATACACCGCCACCCGTCAACTTGACCGTGCGATTGTTGACCGATTCACAATTATTGAGATGGATACTTTGACATCTGATGAAGAAAAATCACTACTTCAAATGATGTATCCTTCAGTTGATGTGAACTTAATCAACTCAGTTGCTGAGATTACTTCAATGACCCGTTCTGAGGTTAAGAAGGAAACTCCACAACTCACTAACTCACTATCGACTCGTACAGCAGTTGAGATTGGTTCTCTACTCTACGATGGGTTTAATCTGGCTGAGGCTGCTGAGATTACAATCTACCCACTATTCGATGATGCTGGTGGTGCTCAATCAGAACGTACTTACATTCGACAGTTCGTTCAGAAGTTTGTTGGTTCTTCTGAAGAAGAGAACTTGTTCAATACTGAAACTGAAGATTTGAGTAACCCATTCTAAGATATTGTTTAACTCTCTTAAAGTAGACCCCACTTTGATGTGGGGTTTATTTTAAAAAAGATTTGGATAATAACTTTATTTTTTGTATATTTATCAAACAACTATTACTATGATATGGATATTAAAGGATTAACAAACGATATTTACGAATCCCTTTTAGAAGATGGATTCTTTGAAAGTGAGTTTATAGATAAGCATAAGTTTAAAGCTAGATTCTATAAAACGATGAGTAACTCAAATGTTACTGAAAACAATTTAGATGCTGAATCTATTATGGATTTGGTTATGGAAATCACCAAAGAGATTATCAAAGAGAATGTAGATAATACAGTTTCCGAATTAAAGGATAAAGGAATACTCAATGAGGTTGAGACTGACGATGGTGATGTTGGTTATGTATTAAATCAAAATGTAGATATAAGTTATGAGTAAAGAAAACGAAAATCCTATACCAGAAGAGTATTGGAATACAGGTGATGTTTCTCAAGAAGAGATGGAAGCATTACAGGCTGCGGCAAATGAGATGGAAGAGTATTTATCACAACCTACTGATGAGTGGAGTGAAATGGATGAAGTGTATTACGAACATCTCAGAGAACGATTTAAGAAAGGGCCAGATGAGATTGGGCCTCGTTTATTTAAACAATTTCAAAATGTGTTTCTACCAATTCAAATGATGGTTATTCCAGCAGGTAGACAACACAATGGTGAAGAGGTGGTATCGTATTACCACACCCTTACTGAAGATATGGAATTGGGTGAGTGTAATGGTTCATATGCACTACTTACCGAACAAGAATTAGAAGAAAAATTTAACATTAAATATAATTAAAAACAAAGTTATGAAGTATTACATTGCAAAAGTAAAAGTAGTTACAACTGATGACAAGGGTCGTCAAAAGAAAACGATGGAACAATATTGTGTACACGCAGTATCGGTAACCGATGCAGAAACAAAAGTACATGAAGAGTTTAAGAACGATGGTTTGGAATTCGAAGTTACATCAGTATTGGAAACTAAAATCATAAAGGTTATTAGCTAGGAGTAATTAATGAATTATGTAACAGGTTCAACTGTAATTGTGAGTGTATTTAAAGTTTTAAAGGTTGGGAGTGTAGTTGAAAAGCTACCAACTAAGAAAGGATATAAATACACAATCAAATCAGAAGATGGTAAGGTGCATGAAAATGTTTACGTTGATGATAAAAACGCAGAATCATTTATAAATAGTAGTCTTACAAAGTCGTTTACTAAATCTAAAGAAAGTGGAAAAGAAGAAGTTTAATCGTATAAAGAAGAGAGTACTAAAAAAGTATCCTAAAGCAACTACAAGAATATCCAAAGATGGGTTGTATTATGTATCAACTGGAACAGAAGATTCTGTTGTTAGTGAGTATATGATACCACCACAACAAAGTGTTTCTGATGCGTGGTTAGTGGTTAGTGAAACTATGAAAGTACATCAGAATATAGAGAGAACTAATCCTAACCGAATGGATGCCGCATCTTTTGAGAAAAAGTTCAATAGAATTTCAAATAGAAATAAACGTAAATAGTTGATTTCATTAAAGATATTTTCATATTTATTGTAAATAGTTTAACACTTAATTACAATGTTATGAAAAGATACAACGGAAAACCAAGAGGTACAGTTAATCACGGAGGTGCAACTCATGAAAAAGATAGAGAGAGACTCCGTAAGTTAGGTAAAAATTATAACGATATTGATTTCGCAATGTCGGATAGTTTAAGTGAATCTAACTACTCTGATAGAAGTATCCCAATTGGTACTTTAGAAATTGGAAATTTTTCAGTTGATTTAACTTGGGCAGAATGTACTAAAGTTGCAGAAACCTTAGAAGCTGCTCAACAAACACATCGACAAAAAATCCGATTAGGATTATTCTAATGAATGGAAACAAACGAATTCTTTAAACAATTAGGTTTAGGAGACCCGGATATGGAGAAAGCCCGTGAATGGGTTTCCTACACCAAGTTTGAAGAAGCTGTTCCTGATATACTAACCCTATCTGAATTCGTAGATACGGTATTAAAGAAAACAGTTACAGATGATGCGAAACCACATCTATGGTTTTCTGAAAGGTATATGATAAGTAGATATCTTCAATCAAATGAATCAGCATCGGATGATTATATAGAGAAATTCGATTATAGGATTAAAGTTTTAAAAGATAAGCTACAATCATCTGATGATAGTTATAACCACATACATAAATTCTTAGATGTTTTGGTGGAACAACTCCACACAAAGCGAATGATATTTCCAAAAGAAGTTTTAGGATATTTAAACCAATTATACAGAGGAAAGATAAAATAATGATATTTATATATGATGAGTATAGATACAATCAAAGAACCATTTAAGAATAGGATATTAGAAATCCTAAAGTCTGAATCTGATTCGGATGCTAGACTCCGTAAATTAAAAGTATATATGTTAACTGAAGATTATTTTAAATCTTTAAATGTAGATGCCGCTTGGTTAGCATATGAGATAAACAGAACATATAGGAGTAGTGATTATGCACGATAATGAATATTGGGATGAGGGTGAGTTCAATTTCTTCAATACATTAGAAGATGTTGATAAGCTATTATATGTTTACGATTTAATGGTCGGTGAGTTTGTGCACGAATATAATGGTGAGCATATTGATAATGTTTTTGAAATAGAGTTCGAAGAAGAACCTATGGATGAGATACGGCAAGATGTAACCTTACAGTTTACATCAGACGGTAAAATAATGTTTACAGGTTCTGAGTTAGCCGTATTGATGAAGGTTGCTAACGATATGATGTTAAATGGTCTTATACTATCAAATCAAAATGTTGAATTTACAAAATACGAACCTTGGGATGTAATTTTAACTTTTGATTTAATTGGTGAAGGTTCGCCAATCTCACTTAACTGACAATCTGTCAGTTCATTATGACATAATTTCCGATTTATTAGAATGGTACACAAGTTGAAATATACTATGTGTAAGTTTAAACATTAAAAAAGGAGAATATGATTTTTAAAACAACAGAGCACTTAGTAAATGAACTACTTAGGGATGGTAATTTACATATGTGGAACAGACCGCATCCATCAGATTACTTTAATCGCAATATGAAAATTGAAGATGATGTATTATCAATGGAGTTTGATGTACCAGGGTTATCTAAAAAAGATATCTCAGTTAAGGTAGAGGATAGTATTCTATCAATCACAGGTGAAAATGATAGTAGAACATTCAATAAGAGTTATAGGATTTCTGAAGATTGGGATGTTTCTAAAACTGCCGCCCAAACTAAGGATGGTGTATTAACAATCAGTATTCCTAAGTTGGAAGAAAAGAAAGCTAAAGTGATTGAGGTAACAGTTAAGTAAGTGTTTTGTAAAGAAGTTATAGAAAAAGGGGGGAAACTCTACATAGTTCTAAGGAAGATTCGGATTACACATAATCCAATTGTTCAGACTTGGCGTGAACACCTCAGAGCCGATATCGTTTTGAAGAAAGAACCATTCTATTATTTTTGTGAGGAAATTGTAGATGTTGAACCGCTAGAGGAAACTTAACATAAACTTAACATAGGGGAGTTGGAAAACTCCCCTTTTTTTATTATCTTAGTAGGGTAATTAAGTGATAGTATATTTATAGTATTATGGGTGATAACAAAGATAAACTACAAAAGACTGAGTTTACCATACAGGAGATATGGCAGGCTATGCGTGGTAACGTCCATAAGAATAAGAAGAAATATACTCGTAAAAAGAAACATAAAAACAAAGAATAGTTATGGGGAATTTAGGATATGCGTGTATCAATATGACGCTAGGTAAAAAAGGTATTACTACCAATCGTAGTATGATTAAACGTACCTTTAATGAAAAGGGTATTCCGTATGCATCTGAACTCAGTATTCAGAACGTAAGGGATTTAATTGAGATTATCAAATGGAATGAACAGAATGATATTAAGTTCTTTAGAATGAGTTCTAATGTGTTCCCTTGGTCATCTGAGTATCCATTATCAGAACTACCACATTACCATCGTATTAAAAACTTATTATCTGGCGCTGGTTATCTTGTTAACAAATATGGTCATCGTATCACATCACATCCTGGCCCATTCAATGTATTGGTATCTCCAAACGAAAGAGTAGTACAAAACACCATCACAGACCTTTCTATACATGGTGAGGTGTTTGATATGATGGGATTAAGTAGAACTCCTTACAACAAGCTTAACATACATTGTAATGGTGTGTATGGTGATAAGATTTCCGCTATGGATAGATTCTGTAAGAACTTTGAGAGATTGCCTGAATCCGTACAAACACGTTTGACTGTAGAGAATGATGATAAAGCTAGTATGTATTCAGTAAAGGATTTGATGTACATACATGAACGTATTGGTATTCCTATTGTGTTCGATTACCATCACCATAAATTCAATACAGGTGGTTTAACTGAAGAGGAAGCTCTTAGACTTGCTGCTAGTACTTGGGGTGATATAAAACCAGTTGTACATTACTCTGAGAGTAAATCATTACATGAAGGTAACGAATCAATTAAACCTCAGGCACATTCAGATTATATATCTGATTATATTAATACTTATGGGTTAGATGTAGATGTGATGATAGAGGCAAAAGCTAAAGAATTAACCCTTTTAGAATACAGAAGCGTTAACGCATAATATGGGGTTAAGCTTGATTAAGTATCTTAATTAATTTCTTTTTAATATTTATTATTAGATTTATGGGGTTGTGTTAACAACTCCATTCTTCTTATAAGAAAGAATTTGATATAAATACAATTCAGGAATTTAATGAAACTAAAAATAAGTAAATTTGTTGATAACTTTTTTTCAAAAAGAACTTGGTTCATCATTTTGATGAGTTTAAGTACCCTTGCATTAGCAGGTTCAGCAGCATACTACTCAGTATTTGGATTAAGTTCTTTGTTTGCTGGTGCACGATTTGAAGTTATCATTATGGCATCTGCTTTGGAGTTTTCTAAACTTATACTCGCATCATACCTACACAACCATTGGAAACGTGCTGGTTGGATGAAGTGGTATCTCACAATAGCATTAGTAACACTTATGTTAATTACATCAGCCGGTATCTATGGATTCCTAACATCAGCATATCAAAAGACTGCTGACCAATTAGGAGTATTAGATAAGCAAGTTGAAGTTGTTGAACTAAAGAAAAATAGATTTGAAGAATCTCTAAATGGATATAAGGTGGAAAGAACTCAGTTAAATGGTTCTATTACAGAACTTACCAAAGGGTTATCCAATAACACTGTTCAATACAAAGATAGAGAGACTGGTGAGATTATAACCACCACATCATCATCCACTCGTAGAGTTCTTACTGAACAATTAAACGATATGAAAAAACAACGTGATGGTGTATCAATTAAAATGGAAGCATTAACAGATTCAATAACCAAATTAGATTTGAAGATTTTAGATTTAGAATCAAATAATGAGATTGCAGCAGAAGTTGGACCTCTGAGATATATGGCTGAGATTACAGGTAAATCAATGGGGGTGATTGTAAACTGGTTTACACTACTAATTGTATTTGTATTTGACCCACTTGCAATCTCAATGGTAATCGCATTAAATAAACTTTTAAATAAGGATGAATATGGAAATAGTAATAGTACTAACACTCAGTTGTTTAGGGATACTAATATTGTGGAAGTACCCATCAATGATGAGAAGGATGGGGAATCAATATCAGTACCTAAACCAGAAGTGGGAGAAAAAAGAAAAGAAACTCCAAAAGAAAAAGTGGAAAACCACAAAGATGCCATAAACCTATATGGTGAACCTACGAAAAAGAAATACAACGATTCGGTTGCCACAGCAGAAGGTAGAAAATAAATTTGGATAATTCAAATTTTATTCGTATATTTGTATAAACAAACTTTAAAAAAGGCTTTAAAAAATTATGAGTGATTTGTATAACGAAGGTAGAACCACTACAACTGGTGGTAATATTGAGGCAAGATACGAAACTACTCCATCTGAAAAAGAGAAGTGGTTTCAAGAGTTTAGAGAGTTCGATTATGGATTAGATATCAGAGATAATGTTATTTTAGTTCAAGACGAAATCATTCAAGGTTTAACATTTGATGTTATATCGAAAGTAAGATTACTTAGAAAAATAAACTCAGATTTAAAATCAATAACAATTCTTCTTAACTCACCAGGTGGTGATGTTGTTGAAACTTTAGGATTAATAGATTACATTCGGTCATTAGATACCAACGAAGGTATCAAAACCAACATTGTATGTAGAGGTTCAGCAATGAGTGCAGCAGCGTTATTACTCGCAGCAGGTACTGGTGTTAGAGCAGCATCTAAACATTCTAAGATTATGGTTCACCAACTATCATCATTCGCAGCAGGTAAACTTTCAGATTTAAAATCAAACGCAAAGTTTGCAGAACAATTGGAAGATGATTGTAATACAATTATGGAAGAGTGTACAAAGAAGGATAAGAAGTGGTGGGAAGAGAATCAACAAAACGATTACTTCTTATCAGCAAACGATGCATTAGAATTAGGTATAATCGATAAAATAATTTAAGATATGGAATTTAGTTACAAACCTTTAGGAGATAGAGTTGTCGTAAAAATTGTAAAACGACATGATGAAAAAACAGCAGGTGGTTTATACAAACCATCTGGTTCAGATACCACAATGTTGGGTGAAGTTATCGCAGTTGGTAATGGGTTATTCACTCAGACGGGAGATTCAATCCCAATGACCGTTAAGGCGGGTGATTTAGTCCTTTTAGAAGGGACTGGATTCAAACACCGTAATGGTAAAGATACTTATCACATTTATAGAGAAAGTGAGTTGTTATCTGTATTAGAAGAAAAATAAATAAAAATTAAAAGTTATGATACACATTTTAGATGAAAATCAAATAGCAGAAAACTACGAAAAGTTTCGTAAGTTAATTAACCAAACGTTTACAGGTGAGAGATTAGAAGCTCTTAACAAAATGTATGACCATCTTGAAGATAGAATTATCCTTACTCCTGCATCATCAACCGAACATTTCCACAACGCATTTGCTGGTGGATATGTTGACCACGTATTGAGAGTTACGAGAAACGCAGTTAAGGTATTCGATTTACATACTGAGTTAGGAATCGGTGATGGTGGATACGATAAAGAGACTGTAATCTTTACAGCACTCCATCACGACTTAGGTAAAGTTGGTAACGCTGATGAGAGTTGGTACATCCCAAATGATTCACAATGGCATGTTGAGAATCAAGGAAAGATTTACAAAACTAATCCATCAATGCATTGGATGAATTTGAATGATAGAACATTTTGGATGTTGAATCATTTTGGAATCAAAATATCAGAGGTAGAATACTTAGGTATCAAACTTACTGATGGATTGTATGATGATGCTAACAAAGAATATTATATCGCATACAATAAAGATAACTCATTAAAGACTGGATTACCATTTGTAATGCACCAAGCTGATATTATGGCTGCTAGATTCGAAAACGAAAGATGGATGAAGATGAAGCAAGGTGAGCTCACTACGAAGAACGTAGGTGGTAGACCAACTAAGAAACAAAAATTAGAAAACGTAACTATGCCGGAGAAGATTGATTTTAAATCTATCTTTGGTGAAGTAGAGGAAGCATAATTATGGAATTATTATTCATAGTAATATTATCAGTTTCAACCTTACTATTAGGATACACAACATACAATCTCCTTCGTAAAAACGAAGCATTGGAAGATGAAATAGAGTTTGCAGATAAGTATTTAGAATCAACATTCACATCTATGAAAAACGCATATGATAGAATGAAGAAAGTAGATAGATTAGGTTCTTTTGAGGCTGATGATGAGAGTGGGTATATCTTTGACGAGATTAAATCCGCATTGGAACAATTAAACGAAACATATAACTTAGATGCCGAGGAAGAGAAAGAGTAAAAGGTATTTCACAAAGATTACTGAGATTGCTATTAACGCATATAATGGATGTGATGACCAACACCTAAAAAATAAAATATACAATAGGTTTATTCATTACCCATTTGATAAAATGGCGGAGAATGTAATTCATACCTATAAAACATATTATTTTGATGTACCATATGAGGACGTTAAGGCAAATGTAGTTGCGTTTCTCAATGAAAAGATTCATAAGTTTAATGGTGATAATGGTAGAGCATTTTCATATTTTACAGTCGTAGCAAGAAACTATTTGTTCAATGAAAACAACGCCAACTATGCTAGAATGAAATCTAGAGATGATTTAACCAAAGTTGATTCATCTCGTAATATTGTTAATGAGGTGGTTAGTCAACAAATGCAAGAATCTAAATCAGATTTTATAGACCACTACACTCAATATATTGATTATCATTTGGATGATTTATTTGTAAAAGATAGAGATAAAGCAATCGCTGATTCTATAAATGAGTTATTTAAAAACAGAAACGATTTATATTCGTACAATAAGAAAGCACTTTATATACTTATTAGAGAGAGAACTGGAGTTCATACTCAGTATATCACAAAGGTAGTTGGTAAATTAAAACTTATTTATGCAGAACTTTATACTGAGTATAACAAAACAGGTCATATTACAGTGATGTATAAATTAAAGGATAGTAATGGATAAGGATACTGAATTATTTAAAGGTAAAACATTTTCAGATATCATGTCGGATATCTACAATAATTCTAAAAAGAAAGATAGACAGTTAAAACTTCTAATCGCTCAATTAGAACCATTGGTTAAAAATATAAACGATGCAACGGTTGTAGTTCCATTGATTAAGGAGTATATGGAAGTATCTGTTAAGAACGATGAACAAATTGTAAAACTTGCAGCAATCGTTCAAAGAATGATGAAAGACGCTAACTCAGATGAAATGGGTGGTGGTTTAGGATTATCTGAAGAAGAGAAGAAACAACTTTTAGAAAATGCAAAGGCAATAGATGCTAAAATAGATTCTCTTCAAAACGAAGGAGATGAATAATGGCAGCATCGGGCACACTCGTAACAAGTGGAACGGTTACATCAATAACACTTACTGACAACAACCCAAATACCGTTCTTAGTATAGCAGTAAGAACGCAAGGTGTGGGTAGTAGTTTAACCGCGTATCCACTGGATGCAAACATTAAAAGAGTACCATTAATTGGTGAACAAGTTGTTGTAATTAAAGGAACATCTCCTGGTAAAACTCCTGGTAAACAGACAACCCGTTCTTATTATCTAAATCCAACTGCAGTACAATTGAACGTTCATAATAACGCACTACTCAACGCAGATAGTGTGGGTTTCTCAGGTGTTGGTATTGGAGTTCCAACTGGATTTGAAGAAAGAGATGATGTTGGTTCATTACAACCATTCTTAGGCGATGTTCTAATAGAGGGTAGGTTCGGACATTCATTAAGATTTGGATACACCCCACTGTTATCAATAACATCTAAAAGACCAAGTTGGAATGCACCAGGTAAGGTGTCCGAGCCAATCACTATATTATCTAATGGTAGAAAATCTGGTGGTAGTTTCAATAAATTTATTATAGAAGATATTAACGATGATTTATCATCGATATGGTTAACATCCAAACAACAACTAAAATTAAAACCATCTCAGAAAAAAATAGGTGATGGTGTTAAAAATCCAAACTTATGGAAAGACCCATCAATTGTATTAAATTCAGATAGGTTATTTTTAAATGCAAGAGATGAGCGAGTAATCATATCTGGTAAGAAAGATATTGTAAACGCAACTCCTAAATGGGCGATGGAGATGGATAAATTTTTCACCCTTATGGAAGATTTGGTAAGTGAGTTGGTAGATTTAACTTCGGCTAAAGCAACATATACAACTGGTGTAGGCCCAACTGGCCCTGCTACAAATGCTGCTAAAGTTAAAAAGATTTTCGATGAACTAAAAAAGATGAAACAATAAAATGCCTGCAATCTGGCCAACATTCCAATCCAGCGTAGCTCCTTACTTAGATGATGTTAAGAAGGAGAAAACTTTAAAGCAAACTGCTAAGAAGATTGCTGATGAGTATCACAAAGCTGTTGCTACTGCCAACATAATATTAATACCTGGAAACATACCAATGAAACGACCATCTTCAAAGGGTATTGAAGATGCTATAGCCGATGCGTTGGAGAAGATTTACAAATCGGAAAAGAAACCAATGCCATCACACTTTACACCTTGGGCTAACGAATTGGTTAAGTATTGGAGTAATGTTGAGTTTAGTCCAGCACCACCTCCTGTAACACCACCACTCATACCAAATCCAACATTGTTGGCTACTCCAAACAAAATTAACAAAGTTTTAAATGGTGGTGTAGCCGCAACAATTCAATCAGGATTATTTGCAGCTTGGAACAATCCACCTGTAAGTACACCTATGGGTAATATTATATGTGGAAAGATGATTACAACATTCACAGCACACTTAGCTAGTATTAGTGGAAAGTATGATGGGGCATTACCCCCACCATCACCACCAACACCCACACCATTTCCTTGGGTTGGTGTAGTATAAAACAAAACAATTTGATATTTATATAAAAGTATATTATTATGAAGGCAAAAGAATTAGCACAATTATTAGAAGTAATCATTAGAAAAGTGGTAAGGGAAGAACTTAAACCAATCTTAAAAGAGGTTAAACAAAGTTCTAAACCAGTTATTAGAGAGCGTGTAGTAGATAATAGTAAGATAACTAAAGACCCATTAGATATTTCAGGTCTATTAGAAACTAAAAAACCTAAAACACAAAAGTTCTCAGAAAACCCATTACTAAATGATATGTTAAATGAAACTGCTGAAAGTGGTGAGTGGAGAAATATGGATTCTACGTTTACATCACAACAAGCACAGGGATTTAACAGAACACAAATGGCTGAGATGTTAGGATATGGCGATGGTGTTGCAACCACCACAAATATGACACCAACCTTAGACCCGGATGGTAAACCTATGAATGTTAATATTGAGGGCACTGCAGTTGGTGATGCTTTAACAAGAGATTATTCTTCATTGATGAAAACCATCAATGCTAAGAAGGGGAAATAATAAATGGCTAAACAACGTAAAGAATATTCGTATCAAACTTTAGATTTACAACCTGATGTAGCGATTGGGGTAATGCTACCTTTTGGTAAACCAAAGGGTTTGTTTCAGTTAAGTTATACAACCGAACAACAGGCCGTATCTAATCTAAAAAGTTTACTATTAACTCGAAAAGGTGAACGAGTGTTTCAACCTAACTTTGGTTCTGATGTTTATTCTTTAATGTTTGAAAACATTAATAGTGATTTATCATCAACACTAGATGAATCTTTACGAGAAGATATAGAATATTGGTTACCTTACATAATTATTGATGATATAGCTATTGAAGTTATAGAAGATAGAAATTATGTTAGGATAGAACTATCTTTTAGAGTTACCGAACAAGGTGCTAACCAACAAATAATTCTATTTATAGATAATGCGGGAACTACCACAATAGAATAGGTTTAAAAATGGCAAAAAAAATTAACAATGATTTAGTACAAAAAGATGTATCGTTAATAGGTAGAGACTTTGGCGAGATTCGTAAGAATCTAATAGATTTTTCAAAAAACTATTTTCCAAACACCTACAATGATTTTAACGAAGCATCGCCTGGTATGATGTTTATGGAAATGGCATCGTATGTAGGTGATGTACTTTCTTTTTACACAGATACTCAATTAAGAGAATCAGTTTTAACAAACGCTGAAGAAAGTTCAAATCTATTTAATCTAGCAGCGGCATATGGTTACAAACCTAAAAATTATGTACCTGCCACAACTAACTTAGATGTATTTCAATTAGTTCCATCTAAAGGAAGTGGTGATGATGTAAGACCTGATTTTGATTATGCATTAAAAATAGTAGAGGGTATGCAGGTAGGTTCATCCGAAAACAATGATGTAAACTTTATAGCATCGAAAAACATTGATTTTGCATTCTCATCATCATTTGATACAACGGAAGTATCCGTATATCAAGTTGATGAAAACACAAATGAACCTATATACTATTTGTTAAAGAAAAAAGTAAAAGTATCAAGTGGTACTGTTGAAACAAAAACATTTACATTTGGTTCTCCAAAGATTTATGATAAGATTAAGATAGAAGAACCTAACTTTATAAGAATCAAATCAATAACTGATGATGATAGAGATGAATGGACACACGTACCATACTTAGCACAAGACACTGTATTTGAACAGATAGAAAATAATGAAGATAACTCAACTGCGTTTGTAGAGTATAGTGGTGATACACCATACCTCTTAGAATTAAAGAGAGTACCTAAAAGATTTATTACAAGATTCGAAGATAGTGGGGTAGTTGTAATCCAATTCGGTGCTGGTATATCACAAAATGCGGATGAAGAGATTGTACCAAATCCAGATAATGTGGGTTCTAATCTATACAGAATCGTTGGTGATTTAGACCAGGGTATTGACCCATCTAACTTTTTATATACTAAAACATATGGTGTCGCACCATCTAACACAACACTAACCGTTGAGTACTTAGTTGGTAATGGTATAGTAGATAATGTTACTGCTAAAGATTTAACAAACATAGTATCCATAGATACATCATTTGCAAATGAACGAAATTTAGATAGTACCGTAACTGGATTTATCAGAAACTCAGTAGCAGTTACAAACCCAGAACCAGCGCGAGGTGGTCGTAGTGAAGAAACATTAGAAGAAATTCGTAACAACGCAATGTCGTTCTTTGCTGCTCAAAACAGAACTGTAACTAGAGAAGATTATGTTATGAGGTGTTACGCATTACCACCACAATTTGGTTCTTGTGCAAAAGCATACTTATCACAAGATTATCAGATTGAAAACAAAAAATCAGATGGTACTACTATATCATCTGAGATACCAAATCCATTGGCATTAAATTTATACACAATGGGTTATGATGATACTAAAAAGTTAGTACCTCTAAACCCTGCAACAAAGAACAATCTTAGAAACTATATATCATATTATAGAATGTTAACAGATGCAGTTAACATAAAAGATGCACATATTATTAACATTGGTATTGATTTTGAAATTACGGTGTTACCACAATATAATTCAAACGAAGTTCTTTTAAGATGTATAAATGCATTAAAAGAATATTTTAATATTGATAATTGGAGAATTAATGAACCAATTCAACTATCTAAAATTTATGTATTATTAGACAAGGTAGATGGTGTTCAAAGTGTTGTGAGGCCTGATAAAGATGGGATTGGTGGTTTACAAATATATAACAAATTTAATGGTAACTATTCACCTAACAAATATAGTATTAATAATGCTACAAAAAATGGTGTAATTTATCCAGCGTTAGACCCATCAATATTTGAAGTAAAGTTTCCAAATTCCGATATTAGAGGACAAGTGATAACACAATCATTCTAAGGAGATATAAAATGATATATAGAATATACGGACAGAAGGATACTACAATTTACGAGCTAAGCTGGATTAGGCATCAGAACACAGGTAATGATGAGATATTGGAGATAACTAAATTCTATGTTTTAGGAAGTGACCCTTTGAAGTTGCTTGGTAATACTAGAATACTTACTCAATTTGATTTAACACCAATATCTGATTTGATTTCAAATGGTGATATATCTGGTACAAAAAAATTCTATCTTAATTTAACATCTATTGATGAGGTCGAAGTTGAATCAGAATATACATTAGACGTAAGACAGGTTTCTGAGAGTTGGTCAAATGATATTGGTAGTTTTAATACAAACCCCCCCAATACCAATGGTTCTTCATGGACACACAGACATGATAATATATTATGGAATGTTTCATCCGCACAAACCTTCAATGGTATCAGACAAATTGTAGTTCC
>Ga0222716_10001185_pt1 | contig 22029 bp, 40 predicted proteins | sample C33_13DmetaG_FD_165044 | JGI IMG/M metagenome (GOLD analysis project Ga0222716, IMG submission 165044) | Estuarine water microbial communities from San Francisco Bay, California, United States - C33_13D | ecosystem: Environmental > Aquatic > Marine > Unclassified | place: USA: California... | reverse complement strand
AAGCGCCTCAAGCCCAACTATTCAAAGCCTTATTGATCCAGATACAGGCATTTTTTGGGGTGGCGGCGATATTTTAGGGTTCAGCTCAGGCGGCAGCGAAACCATGCGGATCTCTGGTGGGAACCTACTGGTGGGTAAGTCTGCAACTGGGATTGCAACTGTTGGAGCAGAATTAAAGGCAACTGGAGAATTATTAGCAACTGTTAACGGTGATGCGTGTGCTTTTTTAAACCGAAAAACCTCAGACGGTGACATAGCAGTATTCCGCAAAGACAACACAACCGTAGGTAGTATTGGTACTGGCGGCGGTAACTTAAATATAGGTAATGGTACTGCAAACCTACGCTTTACTAGCGGGGCTATAAGCCCTTCTGGAAACACAGCAGGAGGGTCTTCTGACGGAGTTACGGATTTAGGACTTTCAAACAGGCGCTTCAAAGACCTTTACCTTTCAGGAACTGCTAGTGTTGGCAACGTCGGAGTGTTTAGCAGCACTCAAGCATTAAATCTTAAAGGCGAAGGCATAGCCATTAAGAATGACAAGTCTGGTAGTAACAACAACTGGTCGATTATTAGAAACACTGGCACAGGTTCAAGGTCTAATATCAGTTTTGTTAGTGGTCATGGTGAAGCAATGGTCATTGACCACAACATGAACGTAGGGGTAGGAACCTCAAATCCAGTATCACAGTTCGCAGTGGGTGGGGCAGGTAGACGTATTGAATTTGATGGAACCTCTGGTGTTATAAGAGGCTTTGACCGTAGTGCTTCTTGGGCGGCATTAGATTTTGAGGCTTCTGCTTATACCTTTGATGTTTCAACTGCTCGTATGATGGATATTTCTTCAAGTGGAGTTGTAATTAACGAAGATAGTGCAGACGCAGACTTCCGCGTTGAGTCAAACAGCAACGCTAATATGTTATTTGTTGATGCTGGTAATAATAAGGTTGGTATTGGAACTGGCAGTCCTTCAGCTTTTTTAAGTGTAACAGGCTCAGAGGGTAGTCAATATGCTGGTTCATTTATTAATACTTCAACACAAGGTTGGGGATTATTTGTAAAAGGTGGTGCTGATAGTGCTGATTACTCTTTAAGGGTTCAAGACAAAGATGCAAATGAATTACTTTCAGTTAAGTCAAACGGAAGTGTTGTAATTAATGACTCATCACAGGATGCAGACTTCCGCGTTGAGTCTGACACTAACACACATGCGTTGTTCGTCCAGGGATCATCAGGGAATGTTGGTATTGGATGTACGCCTAATAGAGACTTACATATTAGTGGCGGTGCGTCAGACGTTGCATTTGGGATTACTAACTCAGCTTCAGGTACATCTGCTTCTGACGGATTTAGCATTACGGTAGAAAACCCAACGCCAGATGTTGCTATTCGTCAGCGTGAAAATGCCAACATGAAATTCTTAACCAACAACACGGAGCGTTTTCGCGTCGATGCCGGTGGGAACGTGGGAATCTCCAACAGTATCCCTAGTTCGTTTAACGCAGGTGCAAATAATTTAGTTGTCGGTTCTGGTTCTGGTTCAGAAGGGATAACAATTTATGGCGGTGGAGAAAGTAATATATTCTTTGCTGACGGTACGGCAGGTTCAGCCGCCTACATAGGAAGAATTGAGTATTCGCATAGCGTCAATAAAATGTTGTTCTATGTGAATAATTCAAACGCAATGACCATCGATTCGGCTGGTGATACTTTCTATGGAATCACCTCAAAATCAGATGTTCCAACCTACGGGGGCGTTTATATTGCCGGTGACAATGCTGTTGGGAGCACGAATAGTTATGCTCAAGTCTTTGTTTCACACAACTCAAACACTAACCACGGCATAATTCTTAAAGAGCTTAACGCAAGTGGTCAAGCGATTCAGTTTCTGAACAGCAGCGCAACGCTGATTGGTTCAATAGCTACAGGTTCATCATCAACCGCCTACAACACCTCATCAGACTACCGTTTGAAGCAAAATGTGGTAGCCATGTCAGGCTCCACAGAGCGACTCAAGCAACTCAAGCCTTCACGCTTTAATTTTATCGCAGACGCTGACGCAACTGTGGATGGATTCTTGGCGCATGAAGTGCAAAACATCGTACCAGAGGCAATTACTGGAGCTAAAGACGCAGTAGACGCTGACGGCAATCCGCAATATCAAGGGATCGACCAAAGTAAACTTGTGCCTTTGCTTGTAGCGACCATCCAAGAACTTGAAGCCCGCATTACAGCACTAGAATCTTAAAAGGAGTAACAACATGGCAACATTTAAATGGTCAATTCAGAACACTGACTACGACCTTCAAGCACCAAATACAGGCGCGATTGTAACGGCGCACTGGAGAGTAAACGCAGAAGAAACTGTTGGCACTGGCGATGAGGCTGTGACTTACTTTGCTGGAAGTTATGGCACTGTTTCTTTTACGCCTGACCCAGAATCGGCAGATTACACGCCGTTTTCCGATGTAACTGAAGATCAATGTCTTGGGTGGTGTTGGATTTCGGGGGTTGATAAAAGCGAGATTGAAACATCACTTTCTGCTAATATTGCTTTGCAAAAGAACCCAACTCAAGCATCAGGTGTTCCATGGTAGATCACGAGGCAGCAAAGACAGTCATGGATGGTGTCGCAGTGTCAGGCGGTATTGCGTCTTTGGCTGGCTGGCTGCCCGATGCGGCTGCTGGTATGACGATACTTTGGTTGGCGTTACGGATATTTGAATCAAGAACAGTCCAAAGGATGTTAAATAAAGGAGAGGGAAATGGCGACGCTCAAGATTGACGATAAAGAGTACGAAACTGATGACTTGCCTGAAAATGTGCAAGTAAAAGTTTCTCGGATGAAAGAGATTCAAGGCCAGATAAACGGCCTTAACATGCAATCACAAGAGCTGCAGACGGTCTTTCAAGCCTACGTCAACTCTATCAAAGAAGACTTAGATCCAGCGGATGAGCTGGTAGAATAGGATGCAATGGAAGTCTGGGAAACCATAGTCCAAAGCTGGCCCGTTGCAGCAGGGGTATTTCTCTTGATTTTAACCATTGGGAAGATTCTGAACAGGCTTGAGGTTTTAGAGGCCAAGATGATTGAAGTGTGGAAGGCGATCAACGAACTGATAAGGAAGTAGCAAATGATTGCTGAACTCGCTGCTTTTAATGCCGCCTACGGGGTGGTCAAAGAGTTTATTGGGAACGGCAGGGACTTGGCGGATTGTTTTGGACCTATCGGTAAGATGGTGGGCGCTAAGGAAGACTTAAAACTACGCCAAGAAAAGAATAAGAAGTCTCTGTTTGCCAGTGATGCCGAGGAGTTTATGGCTCTGGAGCAGATCAAGAAGGCAGAGGAAGAATTAAAAGACTTCATGGTTTATTACGGACGGGCTGGTCTCTGGGACGATTTTATTATCTTTCAAGCTAAGGCTCGCAAGGCAAGGCTGGAGGCCAAGAATGCTCACATCCAGAAAGTTAATCAGCGAATGCACATAGTAGGGCTTGTGGTTGCGTGTAGTCTGGTTTGTGTCGGCCTGTACGCTTGTTTCACTATAATATTTGCGATTGTGAGGTAGCTATGCTTCAGTCACTCATTGGCCCTGTTACGGGTCTGTTAGACAAGTTTATAGAGGACAAAGACCAGAAGGCTAGACTGGCGCATGACCTGGCTACAATGGCCGATCAACACGCTCAGGAGCTTGCTAAAGGTCAGATGGCTATCAATAAGGTCGAAGCGGCCAACTCTAACCTGATGGTAAGTGGTTGGAGGCCGTTCATCGGTTGGACATGTGGTCTAGGTATGTTTGGCAACTTTATTACTATCCCATTCAGCAACTTTGTGCTGGCTTTGCTTGAGTTAGACATAGTTATACCTCTCGTCCCCCTAGAAACCATGATGCCCGTTTTAATGGGAATGCTTGGGCTGGGCGCGATGAGAACATACGAGAAGAAAAACAATGTACACAGAGATAAATGACTGCGGCTAGTGCCTTGACGTTTCCCCTCCTCTCCTTCTCGTCAATGGGGTGCAATTCCCCAGCAGTCACCTTTTTTATTAAAACAGCCTAAAACGGTATGTCATCTTCTAGTGCGTTATCCACTGGCGGCTGGTTTTGTTCTGATTGAGCGCGATAAACGTATCCTAGTTTCGGGTCTAAGATTGAGATCGTGTTCACTGTTCCGTTCTTGCCCTCAAAGGTCTTAATCCAGCACCCTGACCCGCTCACCTCAACCACCGCCCCCTTGACAAGCGCTTGGCGGTAATAATTTGCCTGATTATCAGTGCGAGTGAATATCGCGCATTCGTAGTTTGTCCATTCATCTGCGCGAGTTTGATTGTTGTAGAACTTGACTCCCAAGCGGAGGCCAAACCCAGTTGACTCGCCAGCTTTAAATTCTCTTGCGTTGTCGTTTAATTTACTTGTTACACTAATGCTCACTTACTTTCCCCTTCGTTGACGTACAATTTTCTAAAATCTGCTGACTTCATGATTTCACGCTCAATCGTGGTGAAACAGCCTCCTTTAGTTGGCGCTTTCCACAATGCTATTTTGGTTTCCTCATCTAACTCAAACCATGCTTCAGAGGCGGTTGAGAAATCGTCGTTAGCAATCCCTGCTTTGATGGCAATAATGCTGTCGCTGTTTTCTTGGCACCATTGCTCATAAGTTTTTTCGGGTTCGCCTTTTGGCAAATCCTCGCCAGCGTAAATGTAAGAGCCTAAGCCGTGCATCGACAAGCCTTTGGTCAAGCATCGCATCTTGGCGGTGTTGATTTGGAAGGCGTTAGGATTTGCTACGGCGTTGTTGCGGTGATCCATTACAGGCAACCACATTTCGTGGCTTATGCCCTCAATTGTTACAATGCAATGAACTGTCATTGTCTCGTCTTTGTGGATCTCGTTTGCCAAGAAAGCATACGTTGCCTCTGGGTAATGCTGCTTAGTTACAGCCCAAGCCCAAGCCCATGACAGGTAGGTCAAGTTGCCTTTGCTTTCGGTGTGATCGTTTACATTAATTGAGCTAAGCGTTTGCCATACACTCATCATATCTCTCCTCTTGTTCAGATAATAAAGTTTCTAATCTTTCTGCAATAATTTGCAATTCTTCTGCAACGTCTTCGTCCCACTCAAAGTTAGCTCGATTCTCATACCGACGTGCCCAAGTGGCGCTAGACTGTAATGACAAAATCCAGTCAGGAATCATAAGACCTCCCGAACTGATGCTGCCGCTCCTTGAAGATAAGCATTATTTTCTTCGGCTTCTGCTTGCTTCATTTCGCTCCATGCCTGTTCATTTTCAAGCATTTCCTCACTTAGCTTGTCTAGCGCTGGGTGGATGTTTTGCAAGAACACCAATGCTTCAGGCGATAATTGATGACCGCTTTTTACAAGCCTAGAAATCTCAAAGATCCAATCTTCAAGATCACCGACTAAATTTTCTGTGGTTTGGTTTCCCATGTATTACTCCTTTGCTGGTTAGACCTTTATTGTAAGGCATAAAATAAGTATTGTGCAAACTATTTTTTGCAAGAATTATGATGTAAGATAGGCCTATTAGGAGGATAAAATTATGCGCGAACTGTCAATTTACGATTTTGTGGAACATGCCAACACCAACCTGAACGCACTAGCTAAGGTGCTCGGGATCAGTCGGCAGCGCCTAGAATACTGGGCCAAAAGCGACGGGTGCTTGCTTGAGTTTGACAAGAACAACCAAGTTCATCAGATTAAGCTGCTGCGTGAAAAAATCATGTGGTGCAAATAAGAAAGCCCCGACCGTAATGAGTAATCACTACAGCCGAGGCCAATGGCGCAAGGGAACGCCGTGGAGCAACCAGCAAGGAAGCTCCGCAAAGCGTATCACAGCGACATTACCAAGAAAAGGCTTTTAATTTTGTGGGGGTTATAATAAAGTGAATGTGTCGGCGGGATTACCAGTCCCTGAAGGCCGATTTGACAGATTGAGTAAGATCCAACCGTGCGCAAACCGACACGGTTTCGATTTTCTCACCTTTTAAATCATACTTCAACCATTCCTGCCGATCAGAAGTGGCGCTTAACTGTGCGTCCAACTGATAAAGCAGTAATTCGTGAGCATGTTATAGGACTGACAGCTTGTCCCGACTCACGTCCAATACGCAAAGACTCAAGTGAGTTGGTCAGGGTAGCGCCTAGCCAGGAAAGCGAAAGCAAATGAGTACCGCATCTAAGGATGTTATCTCGCAAAGCCTAAAGGAATTAACGAATCCAATGGTTGAGATATGCAAAGGGAAAAAGCTGGCCTATGCCAAAAATAAAAGGGAAGCACATGGAACTAAGGGAACATCAAAGCAAGGCCATACAGCTATGCAGGGAATCAATTAAGCAAGGACATAAACGAATCATGTTGGCGGCACCATGCTCGTTCGGCAAGACGAGGGTCGCGGTTGAAATGTTAGCCAGCGCAGCAAAGAAAGGACTGACGGGCTTATTTATTTGCGACCGCATAAAACTGGTGCAGCAAGCGATTGATGAGTTCGACAAGCATGGCGTTGAGGCGGGAGTGATTCAAGGGTGGAATCATCCAAGGGCGAAGTGGCACGCCAAGATTCAGATCGCATCAATTCAAACCTTAGCCAGACGCAGACAATGGCCGATGGCTAACTTAATAATCGTTGACGAGGCCCACGTCCATTACAAGACGCTAACAAGCATGATGGCATCTTACAGCGCGGTCCCTTTTATTGGATTGAGCGCCACGCCATACGCTAAGGGGTTGGGAGAGCATTACAGCGACCTGATTGTGCCGATCACCTCCAACGAGTTAATGGATCAAGGTTATCTGGCCCCAGCCAAGTATTACGGCGGTCGTCAGCCTAACGTTAATGGCATAAAGACCAAGCGCATACAGACAGGCGGCACTGATTTTGACCCCACAGAATTGTCCAAACGGATTGAGGAAGATATGCATTTGGTTGGGGACATTATTGAGAACTGGCGCAAGTATGGCGAAAACTCACAAACGATAGCCTTTAGCCCATCAATCAACCACAGCAAGACATTGGTGAAAATGTTTAACGCTGCGGGTATACCAGCCGAGCATATTGACGGGTATATGGAAGACGAGGAGCGGCAGATACTTTACCGCGAACATGACGAGGGCAAGTTTAAAATTTTATCTTGCAGCCGCTTGCTCAATACTGGATACGATGCGCCATCCGTTCGGTGCATGATTGACGCATTCCCAACCAAATCAATATCGGTCTACTGCCAACGGGTAGGTCGGGTTCTAAGGTTGCACGAAGATAAGCCCCATGCGATTATTTTAGACCATGCTGGAAACGTATCGAGACACGGATTTGCTGAAGACATTTGTCCTGAAGAATTGCACAAGGGTCAGAAAGAATACCGCGAGAGAAACCAAACAAAAGAAAAACAGGAACCCAAAACCCAAGACTGCCCCGAATGTTATCAGGTAATGATGATCCCTAAGTGTGAATGCGGTTATGAGGTGCCAAGAGCTCAGTTGATAAAGTCTGACAACCAAATCCTGAAAGAGATCAAGAAGACAAACCGCAGTTATACGGTGGATCAGAAATCACGCTGGCTTGGCGATTTACAGCAGCACGCGAGGAAGAAAGGCTACAAGCAAGGTTGGTCAAGTTGGGCTTACCGCGCTAAGTTTGGGGTCTGGCCCAATAAAATTAAACCAGAATACCAGCAAGAGCAACTGCCAGAGGTTGGCGGTTTTATTAAATACTTACAAATCAAGGGAGCAAACAGTGATCGAAGAAATCTTAAACAGGCTGGATAAGGTCAAGCAGCAAGGGACTCAGTATTATTCAAGGTGCCCAGTTCATAAAGGCGGAAGCCAAAACTTAGGAATAACAGAAAAAGACGGGAAGGTGCTGATGCACTGCTTCAACTGCGATGCGACAGGATTAGAAGTTGTCGAGGCGTTAGGCTTGCCAATAAGCACATTATTTTCTGAACCGTTAAAATCAAGCGGAGGGAAACACGTCAGTCGAGCAGCGCGAGATGCGGCTATGGAAGATGCCTATTTTATTGAGATCTATCAAAACGAATTGAGCAAAGGCTACCAGCCAACCCGTGAAGAATACCGAAGACACAAACTAAGTCTTAACCGCGTCAAGGTGTTGAACTAATGCAGGTGCTCAATAAGGAACGACTTAGCACCGATTGTCTCCATATCACAATGTCTAGCAATGAAGACCGAGATCGACTGTTCAAAATGCTGTCAGAGATTGATTTGGAATACCCAGTTGACGTTCAGATTAGAAAAGCGAAAAAGGATAGAACGCTACAGCAGAATCGCATGATGTGGCAATGGTGGCGGGACGCAGAAGCGCAGGGTGACATGAAAGCGTGGGAATACCGAGCATATTGTAAGCTCCACTTCGGGGTCCGGATCTTGCAACGAGATTCGCTTGAATACCGAGAAAAATATCAACGCATCATTAGGCCAATGTCATACGAACAAAAGCTAGAAATGATGGTAGAGCCGTTTGAGCTGCTAGTGACCAGCGCGATGACCGTAAAACAGCACTCTGAATTCTTGGACAAAACTGCCCAGCACTTGCGAGAATTAGGTATTCACTTAACCGCAATGGAGTAGCATGGCTAAGAAATGCAAGATATGTCTGCAACCGTTCACGCCTCAGTTCAGCAGCTTCCAAAAGACTTGCAACGAAACTGAGTGCTTGATTGACTTTGGTCGGCAAGAATCATCTAAACTTCACAAGAAAGCTGCGCGGCTAGAAAAGAAACAGGCAAGAGACAACGACAAGCAGCATTGGTTGAAACGAGTTCAAGTTGAGTTTAACAAGTTTATCCGCAACCGAGACTTCGCTAACCCTTGTATAAGCTGCCAGCGGCATCACTCAGGACAATACCATGCCGGTCATTATATGAGCATAGGTGGGCACTCTGCTGCCTTACGGTTCGACGAGCAAAATACCCACAAGCAATGCAGCGTTTGCAACAATTACAAAAGTGGTAATTTGGCTGAATATCGTCCAAACTTAATCAAAAAAATAGGCTTGGATTCAGTGGAAAGGCTAGAGGGGCCGCATGATCCAAAAAAATACTCTATTGACGAGCTGCAAAATTTGCTGTCGATATATCAGGCGAAAAACAAAGAATGGGTGAAGTCTCTATCCTAGATCGTAATGCCGAAGAAGTCCGCGCAGTCTTGCGAAAACTTTTAGACGCTTGCGAAGCTGGGGAGATTACTGGGGCAATCATAATTACCGAGTATCAAACCGGATTTGATCTTGATATGCCTGGCACGTTCTCCACAGACCCAGATGCCATTGCAAGCATAATAGGCCGCTTGCAAATGGCTTCTAATGTTTTTTCTCAAATGAGTTGGGAAGATGAGCATGACGAATAGAAGTGTAGAGCAGCACCTCGAATTCTGTAATACCGAATACCAAAGAAAAATTATAAATCTGCACATGCAGGGCTTAACCTTTGCAGCGATGGGCAGAGAATTAAGCCGAGACCCAAAAACCATTTCCGACACTGTCAATAAGGTTCACGCCAGAGCTGCGTTGGGCGGCGTAGCGCCAGATCAAAACCTTAACCGGCAAGTCGCTCCAGGTTTTACCACCAAGAGAGTCAGCACAGCCTACAATATGGACGGCGATATCGTCCTGCAATGGCATATACAAGAGCCAGAGCGGCAAAAGATCGAGGAGCTAATTGCTCAGTTTGTGGAGGGTTTTAAAGATGAACTCACAGGAATACACACTCCCTTTGACGCGCCTACAGGCACTGATGACGATCTTATGGTTAGCTACATTATTGGCGACCATCACCTTGGTATGCTTGCTCATCACAGCGAAACGATGGGCGATGACTACGACGTTAAGATTAGTCAAACCCTTCTGGAAAGCGCCATAGAAAGGTTGGTCGGTTCAGCGCCAGCGGGTGAAGTTGGGGTTCTAGTCAACCTGGGCGACTTCATGCACATTAACGACAGCACAAGCTCAACGCCAAACTCTAAGAATTTACTAGACTCTGACGGTCGTTACTCGAAGACTATTAGAGCTGCCAGCAACGTCATAAAGCGTACCGTTTTGCGTATGCTTGAAAAGCACAATCAAGTCTGGCTAGTCAACGTCAGAGGTAATCACGATCCAGACGCAGCCTTATGGCTTAATGAGGTGATGCGGCTGTACTTTGAGGAAGACCCAAGGGTTAAGGTCTTCGATAACGCGAGCAAGTTCATCTGGTGGCAATGGGGCAAGAATTTGGTAGTGACCCATCACGGTGATCGGATTAAAATGTCCAATCTTCACGGGTCAATTGTTAGTAATTTGAGGAAACAATGGGGCGAGTCAGATCACACCTTTGTTTGGACGGGTCACATACACCACAAGAATCAAGAAGAATACTCTGGAGCCTTGTTCGAAAGTTGGAATATATTAGCTCCTGCGGATTCTTATCACGCTGGTGCTGGCTATGCCAGTTCTCGAAGTATGACTTGCGTAATCCTCCACAAGTCGTTCGGAGAGCAGGGAAGATTAAAAGCAAACATTCAGGAGTTGATATGACAGCACTTGACAGGCAAATAGCTGGAAATCACTACAAGACTATGATGATTCAACCACTTGAGTACGCCTTAGCGAATAATTTAGGCATTTGCGAGCACGCGGTAGTCAAATACATTTCTAGGTGGCGGGATAAAGGCGGCGTCGAAGATCTACGCAAAGCAATACATTATTGCGAAATCTTGATAGAGAAAGAAACGGCCCCAAAGGATCAACCTAAGAAGCCGTCTTGGTGATTAAAGCAGAATAGCCCCGATTACGTAGCCGCATAAAAAGGCAATAATCATTGCGCCACCCGTGTATTTCGGAACTAGCAATTTATCTTTCATCGTTTCGCCTCTTCCTGCTGAAGGTCATCAAGTAATTTCATGATATCGACTAGCATCACTTTGTCGGCTTCGTCCAGTCGGGTTTGGCTGTAAGTTTCTCGCACTTTCTGCAATGTCAGCCATGCTTGCAAAATATCATTTCTGGTTGGTTTCATACCTATTTATTGCTCCTATTTATCATTGTGTTTCATGTGAAACAATCATCCATCGTTTAAGTAAGATTTACTCCTGCGAAACTCTTTTGGCACGTTCTTGCTAACTTTTACTTCAGTAATCGTTGTCGCCATTGGGGCGATCTCGTGCAAATCATGAGCGAATTCCATTGCCATATACAGAGCGTCCATTAGGCCGTTGGTTTTGCGGTCGAAAGTTAAAACCTCCCATTCAAATTTCGTGCTTTTATTCCACCACGGCCCACGAATACCGCTTATTTCCTTGGTGACTTTCTCAGCTTCTTTGACTGTCGTACAAAGTCCACCATGCTCTGCGCTGTCTTTTGGGTCGGTAAATCGATACCTAATGATTCTCATAAAATGCCGTCGCAGCTTGGTTTCAAGTTTTCGTAGTCGGGCCAGTATCCATGACAGACGTTGTATTGATATTCCTTGGACATACTGACCTCGTGGGCATAGTCCATTGACGAGATCCAAAGCACAGCGGCGACTACTGCTACGGCGACGCAAATTTTGGTCAGGCGGTTCATTGGCATTCCTCGAATACATTGGAAAGGGCGATTTGCTTGGCAAGCTCAACTTCTGAGACTTGCATGTATCCAGCCAGTTGGTCGGCCATTTCGGAGCATTGTTTTGACATTGACTCGTCAGGGGCGGTGATGGCAAGCTCCAGTGCAAGCACTAGAGCCTCGAAGTTATCGGAAAGGTCGCGGCTCATGCGCTGGCCCCTTGCTTCATGTCGTGGTATTTGCCAATAAAGGTTTGAAGGCTGCTGTCCCAAATTGTCTCAAATTCATTCGTGAAATTGATGCGCTTTTGGGCAAGTAAATGAGATCCCTGAATTGTGTAGCGATATTCAGTATCGCCGTGAATCTCATGCGATGCGGTCATCTCGGCTTTATGATTCGACCTAATAAAAGCGTTGATGTTAAAAATTGGCGCGTCGCCATTTAAAAAGTATTGCGCTGCGCCTTCTGGGTAGCCATCGTGGTGAATGTAAGCGGTATGAGTGCCAGCCCATGCGTTGATGAATTGATAAGTTGCTCTTGTTGCCATGTGTATCTCCTTGCTGTTTTGTTGAAGTAACTGTAGCAAATTCGGCAACAGTTGCAAACATTTTTTTGCTATATATAGGTGATTTATTTTGCATAGTTTGTGTTAAAATTCTTTGGTACTTTATTGACTCTACGACATGATTGAGATCGCGCGGTTCGCATTATTCGGTGACAGGACATTAGGAAGGCTAAAAATTGACGACCTTGCACTCTGGACAATCGAACGCCCCTGGATCAACAACGTGCCATTTAAGTCTTGTATCCCAACAGGGCAATACAAAGTCAGACGCACAAATTCCCCAAGGTTTGGGCCAGACACATGGCAGGTTCAAGACGTTCCTGATCGGACTCATATCTTGTTCCACGTTGCTAATACTGCTGCTGATGTCGTGGGCTGCATTGGGTGTGGGATTAGTCTTTACCCTGATCTTAATGGGGTGGGTAACAGTCGCAAAGCAATGGCAAAGTTTGACAGCTATCTGGCAGGGTTGGATGAAACGGATTTAGTCATAAAGGCAGGCCCAATAATGTAAAACCATTCCGTGAGAGGGGATAATGGCAGACTTAAAGATCGATTACATATCAGCAACCGACCTTGTTCCATACGAGAACAATTCTCGCACCCACAGCAAAGAACAAGTGGAACAAATCAAGCGCAGCATGACCGAGTTTGGTTTTACTAACCCGATTTTGATAGATGAGAATAACGGCATTATTGCAGGACACGGGCGGCTTCAAGCGGCACAAGAGATTGGCATTAAGTTAGTGCCTACTATCCTGCTGGAAGGCTTAACAGAAGCCCAGCGCAAGGCTTACGTCATTGCAGACAATAAACTAGCTTTGAATGCTGGCTGGGACTTGGATGTTTTGAGATTGGAAATTGATTTGCTCGGCTCAATGGACTTTGACTTAGATCTTCTCGGCTTTGATGTTGAGGAGCTTTCTGCCTTGACGGACATAGACGGAGAGTTCCCAGAGCTTGTTGACGGAGACAAAGAGCCATACCAGAAAAAGACGTTCACCTTGCATGATGAGCAAGCCTCCCTGATCGATGACGCAGTTCTAAAGGCTAGGACGAACCCCTTGATAGACGAAGGGCTTAACGATAATTCAAACGGCAACGCTCTCACATTCATCTGTAAGCAATGGCTAGAAAATGCCCAGCGCTAAAGAAATCCACGTAAAGCTGATAAAAAAGCACGCAGCCGCAGCAATAATCCAAAAGTATCATTACTCAGGGAAGGCGACTCAAAATAGTCAGTTGAACTTTGGCGTATTCATCAATGACAAGCTCGAAGGGGCTTTACAGTTTGGCCCTCCAATAGATCGCCGAAAGCTATTGCCTCTCGTAAAAGGCTCCAAATGGGGCGACATGATAGAATTGAACCGAATGGCATTTGGGCCTTTGCTGCCAAAGTTTAGCGAAAGTCGCGCAATTGCTGTTTGTATGAGAATAATCAAGAAGCAATACAGTCAAATCAAATGGGTAGTGAGCTTTGCTGATGGCACTCAATGTGGAGACGGCACGATTTATAGAGCGAGTGGATTTGTGTTAACCTCGATCAACAAGAACTCAACAATTGCTCGGCTTCCATCTGGCGAAATTGTAGCGCTTCATGGAACGTCTAAAAGAGACATGACTGGCGCAGAAAGATTGTCAGGTCATCAGTTGCGATACATAAAATTTCTGGACGAATTAGAGAAGCAAAACCTAGCAGTGCCAATTATACCTTTCGCAGAGATTGACAAACGAAATGCGGGGATGTATTTAGGTGAAAAGAAATCCATCAAACAAAGGCGGGCAAAATTAGCAGGCTCTACAGAACCCCTGTAGACTGGGCGGTGCGACTCCGACCTGTCCGCTCCACTTACTAATATGGCAAGACCATTGAAAGATATAGACTGGCAGCAAGTAAACCAAATGTGTGCAATTCACTGTACAGGCGAAGAGCAAGCGGCTGTTTTGGGCGTCGACTATGACACTCTAAACGCAGCCTGTAAGCGCGAGCATAACATGGGTTTTTCGGACTATTTCAAACAAAAGGCCAGTCACGGCAAAATGAGCCTAAGACGTAAGCAATACACGACTGCAATGGACGGCAACAACACGATGTTAGTCTGGCTTGGTAAAAATTGGCTTGGTCAAATGGATCAGCCTGAATCAGCGCCCGCAGATCTACAGCCAATTGTGATACAAAGAGCCGATGAAGCTAACCAAACCACAGGATGACATATTTTTTAGTGATTCGCGTTTTAGGGTCGTTGTCGCAGGTCGTCGCTTTGGCAAAACGTTTCTATCAACCTATGAGCTGCTTAAACACGCTTTAGAGGGCAAATCTCGCAATTGCTGGTATGTCGCGCCGACTTATAAGGCAGCAAAAGAAATCGCCTGGAATATGCTGGTAGAAGCCATTCCTGACGGCTATATAACGAAAAAAAACGAAAGTTCGTTAAGTATTAGCTTACGCAATGGGTCTAGCATATCGTTAAAGGGCGCAGAAAAACCGGACAATCTCCGAGGAAGGGCATTAGACTTCTGCGTGCTGGATGAGTTTGCAGATATGCGCCCAGAAGCATGGCATGAAGTTCTTCGGCCATCGCTGTCAGATAGACGAGGGAATGCTTTGTTTATTGGCACGCCAAAAGGCAGAAATCATTTCTACGATCTATGGACTAGAGGCGTAGATGGTCAAGAGTCTTGGGAGGCTTTCCAGTACACAACAATCCAGGGCGGCAACGTAGACCTACAAGAAATTGAAGCAGCTAAAAACGACCTTGATGAAAGAACTTTTCAGCAAGAATACGAGGCTCGATTCGTTAATTACAGCGGGATTATTTATTATGCCTTTAGCCGCGATCAGTCAGTGAAGGCATGTAACGGCTCAACTGATGAGCTGCATATTGGGATGGATTTTAACGTTGACCCGATGTCGGCGGTTGTTTGTGTCAGGGATGGCGGCACACTGCACGCGATAGACGAAATAGTAATGTATGGGTCAAACACTGACGAAATGGTAGACGAGATCAGACAAAGGTATCCTAACAAGGTGATCACTATCTATCCTGATCCAGCAGCGGCGCAGCGTAAAACTTCAGCGGGTAGCCGCACTGATCTAAACATACTGCAAAACGCAGGTTTTCGCGTTAAAGTACGCTCTAGACATCCTGCCATACGTGATAGGATTAACAGTGTCAACAGCCGACTACTTTCTAGCCAACAAGAAAGGCGGTTGTTTGTAGCGTCAAACTGCAAAAATGTTATCAGCAGTTTGGAGCGACAAACGTACAAAGAAGGCACCAGCCAGCCAAATAAGGATGACGGGTTTGATCACATGAATGACGCGCTCGGCTATCTAATTGAATTCATGTTTCCAATTCGCAAGGATCATGACACACCACAGCCTACGAGGTGGACTTAATGCGACTTTTAGACTATCAGCACCCAGACTATGACATAAATGAGAGGAGATGGGAGCTATACCTTCGCTCATACTTAGGCGGGGAGGATTACCAGAACGGCTCATACTTGACCGCATATCTGAACGAATCAAAAGATGAATATAGCAGAAGGGTTGCTCTAACACCTGTCGACAACCACTGCCGCAATATTGTGCATATATATTCGTCGTTCCTTTGGAGAGTGCCGCCAGTTCGCAACTTCAACGGATTGACCAACAACCCTGCATTGGCCTCATTCAGCGATGATGCTGACCTAGACGGCATGAGCTTCAATAGCTTTATGAAGCAAGCGCAGATCTGGTCCTCAGTTTACGGTCATGTCTGGATCTTGGTAGATAAGCCGCAAAGCAACGCTAAAACACGGGCAGAAGAGCTAGATCAAGATATTCGGCCTTATGTGACGCTGTTCACGCCTGAAAACGTCTTTGATTGGAAGTATGAGCGAACAGCTAGTGGTCGATTTGAGCTTTGTTATTTAAAGCTGCGAGAGTCTATCGATAGAGAAGACGCAACGACAACGGTTAGCTACTTTAGAATCTGGCGAAAGGAAGTCATTGAATACTGGAAAGATGACGGCAAGATTGAAACCAAAATTGAAGAAACTCCTAATTTGCTCGGCAAAATACCTGCTGCGTTTCTACCGGCAGCAAGAAGCGTTGTAAGGGGTATCGGCATTAGTGATATCAGTGACGTTGCCCTAATGCAAAAGTCAATCTACCAAGAACTCAGCGAAATTGAGCAGCTAATTCGCATAAGCAATCATCCATCATTAGTTAAGACCTATGATGCAGATGCAAGTGCAGGCGCTGGTTCGGTAATTAACTTATCTGAAGATACTGAACCGGGTTTGAAACCTTACTTGCTGCAACCCAGCGGTCAGAATATAGACTCAATCCGTGAGTCAATTAAGGATAAAGTAGAAGCGATAAATCGAATGTCTTACATGGGGGCAGTGCGTGGGACTGAAGCGATCACGCAATCGGGCGTCGCTATGCAGACTGAGTTTCAGATGCTAAATGCTAAACTTTCAGAGAAAGCTGACCTTTTAGAGCTTACTGAAGAGCATATCTGGGGATTTTTCTGCAACTGGCTAGGTATAACGCCTGATGTGGAGGTTTTCTATCCTGACTCTTTTGATCTACGTGACTACGAAAAAGAATTAGTATTCTTGCAGCAAGTCAGAGCCAGCGGAGTTCCCTCGACTACTATGCAGCGCGAAGTTGATAAGCAGATTGCCGACCTAGTGTTAGATGACGAAAAGCTATCAGAAGCACACAAAGAGATTGAATTGCAAACTCGCGTCACAGGACAATTCCCGATACAGGCTGAATAATGGCCGCAAATGATGATTACGCAGACTTTCTCGAACGCTTAACAGATGGTCATCAGCGCCGATTAGCAGGAGTGCTGCAAACGCTAGAAGGCAATATTGCTTCATACGTTAATAGCGCACCAGAAGCTGATGGGCAGTTATTCGACTTAGAGTGGTCGTTGCAAGCGAGGCAAGAGGTCCGCAGGCTGATAGAAGTTGACTTTTTGCAAGAAGCGCAAGAGCTTATTGACGAATATATTGAAGTCGCGAACAGTCAATTTGCAATGCTGTCAGAGTATGGCACCTTTACAAGAGTAGCACCTGAGACGATCCAAGCCCTGCAACAACTCAGCTTTCAAGGCTTTCAAGCCATAGCCGATCAACAGCTAGACACGCTCGCAACTGGCATTTATCAGTCAACTTTGACCGGACGCGGTAAAGCTGATCTCATCGCTCAATTACGCGGCCAGATTAATGGCGTATACCAGCAATCGGATGAAGAAGAAGCTCGTCAACTTGTAGAAATAGCGCAGACCGCAACAGGGCAGCGGCAGCAGGATGCGATAGACAAATTGCATAGCATTTATGCACGCGACAGGCTGGGCAACAACATGCGCCGTTATGCAACGCAGATGGCTAACGACAGCCTTGCTCAATACAGTGCGTCAATTACAAAGGCCACAGCGAATGAGGCTGGTATAACAAATTTCAAATACTATGGCGACGTGATACGTGACAGCCGTGAATTTTGCCGCAATAATGTAGGCAAGACTTTTACCGAAGAAGAAATAAACAGTAAATGGCAGGGATCATGGGCTGGTAAAGCGCCAGGCGACCCGTTTATCGTGAGAGGCGGTTATAATTGCCGTCACCATTGGCTTCCAATTGTGGAGGAAGAATGAGCAAAGAATTAGATCGAGCTAGAAACTTATGTGCTAGGAGGCCAATCCCGCCTGCTATCAGGCAACTCATTGAACCGTTAGCCGAAAATGCACCAGACAGCGAGGATGCAGACTTCGCAGAATTACACGCAGTGATTGATGAATTACTGCCGATTGAAAAACCAAAAGCGAAAAGGAAAAAGAAAAATGCCGAATTATTACGGAGCGAAACAGAACGGCAAGAAAAAGAAGAAGAAGCCGATCAAGAAATAAACTAGCTTAACCTTGATTTTATAGGTTAAACTTCACGCAATACTCATTAGAGGATGATCGTTACATGAGCGAACAAATCATGGAAGGTGTCGAAACTGAGACGACGGAAACTACTCAGGAGCAAAAGACGTTTACGCAAGACGAGTTAGATCGCATTGTCGCAGATCGCATAGCGCGAGAACGCAAGAAAGCGGACAAAAAGCTCGAAGGTATAGACATAGATGAAGCGCGCAAGATCATGCAAGAGCGTGAGCAGGCCGACATAGAGCGGCAAAAAGAGCGCGGCGACTTTGAAAGTATCTTAAAGCAGACCGTCGAAAAGAAAGATTTGGAAATCACAGCGTATAAGCAAAAGCTGCAAGAAACATTGGTCGATGGATCACTGTTGAATGCAGCAAGCAATAACGACGCAGTGTCGCCAAATCAAGTATCGCAGCTACTGAAAGGCCAAGTGCGACTCGCTGAAGACGGCGGGGTTGAAGTGCTAGATGAGCAAGGTACGCCGCGATACAACGGAAGTGGTGATTTGCTATCAGTAAATGAGCTGGTCGCTGACTTCTTAACAGCTAACCCGCATTTTGTCCGCGCCTCTGGCGGCGGCACAGGAAGTGTTGGGAATGCTGGCGGCTTGACTCCGAAGCCTGTATCGGTGGCTGATATGGTCGACAATTGGAATTCTGGTGGTAGAGAAGCATATTCTGCAATGAAGAAATCCAAATGACCGAATTACCCTAAACAATTTTTGGAGATATAAAAGATGGCTGCTACTACCTCAACAACTCTTGACGACTTATTTGTCAACATTATCGCTCAGGCACGTTTTACTGCTGAAGAGCAATCCTTAATGATGGGTCTTGTGACTCGTTATGATATCGGCGCTGATGCCGGTAAAACCATTCAGGTTCCTAAGTACCCTGCAATCGCGGCTGCTGACTTAACCGAAGGCACTGATATGTCATCAACGACTGTCAGCACCAGCTCAATTACGATCACCGTTCAAGAAGTAGGCGCACAGGTCGTATTGACCGACGTTGCTGCAATGGGTTCTGGCAACCCAGCAGAAGAGCTTGGAACTGTCCTTGGTAATTCAATTGCTACTAAGATGGACAAAGACTTAATTGCTTTGTTTGATGGCTTCAGTTCTGCTTTAGGCGGTGCTGGGACTGAAATTACAGTTGCTGATTTGTTTAAGGCTGCTGCAACGTTGCGTAGCAATAAGGTCACTGGTCGAATGTCGGCGGTTGTGCATCCTTTCCAGGCTTATCAACTCAAGGCTAACTTGACGAATACCTTTGCAAATCCAAACGCTGGCATCGCGCAAAACACCGCTATGGTGAATGCGTTTGTTGGTACGATTGCTGGTATCGACATCTACGAGTCTGCAAATCTCACTATCGACGGCAGCGACGACGCAAAAGGCGCAGTATTTGCACCTGAAGCACTCGCTATTGCTATGAAGCGTGACTTCAAGATCGAGCCACAGCGGGACGCATCTTTGCGAGCCTTTGAGCTTAACGCCACTGCCGTTTATGGCGTAGGTGAGCTTGATGACAGCTTTGGCGTTGAGATGTTGTTCGACTCAGCACTTTAATCTGCATCCTGAAGCAGCCCTGCTACGGCGGGGCTTGTTTCTTTCAGGAGATTCTATGGCGATCACTTATCGAGGCGAGCGGTTCGAAGGCTACAACAAGCCGAAACGCACACCTAAACATTCCGACAAAAGCCACGCAGTTTTGGCAAAGCAAGGCGAAAAGGTTCGTTTGATTCGTTTTGGCTTACAGGGCGCTGATACCAAACCGCCGCGCGATGGCGAAAGTGAAGCAGACAAGGCAAAGCGCAGATCGTTTAAAGCTAGGTTCGCCAAGCAAATAGCAGCAGGCCGCAAAGACAAGACAGCATCAGCGGCTTACTGGGCCGACAAGGTGAAATGGTAATGGCATTTTCTCAAGATTCAGATCTAGTAGCTTTGATCCCTGACATCCTGACGTTCGGCATAACGTCTTTCGCAACCGAGCACGCTAAAGCGCAAGCCGACCTCATTAGAACTATCAGAAATGAGTGGTGGCACAAGAAAGGCATAAGAGGCGAAATGGTGTCGTCTTACCTCACAGATTCACAGTGGACTCGCTGCAATGCTTACTTGGTCCTATGGAAGTATGCGCTTCCACAACTGACCAACTGGGTAGATGGCGACAGGTTTAAAGAAATGCTGGACTTCTACAAGGTGCGCTACGAGGAAGAAGTTAGCGACATTTTTAAAGATGGCGTTGAGTATGACGATGATAACAGCGGCACCATCGACGATGACGAAAAAGAAATCGTCGCATTTGGTCGGTTGGTACGCTAATGGCTTTCGGTCTTGGGGTTAAGCTATCTACTAAGCCAAAAAATGTACAGGTTGCTACCAATAAAGCCAAGAAAGATGTAACAAAAAATATACCACGCGCTATCTTGCGGACTGGATTGCTAGGACAGCAAATCATCAAAGAGCGCACAGCAAAAGGGATAGGTTTTGGAGGCGGTTTCAAAGGTTATTCTCCGCAGTATATGGCTGCATTGTCAGAAGAAGGCAAACCATCTTCGCCAGTAGATTTATTTAATACTGGTCAAATGCTGAGATCTATGCAGGTAAGGCGCAGGGATAATACCGCCGCTGAGATATATTTTGATAACAAAGAGGCAGCAGAGAAGGCGGCGATGAACAACAAAACGCGGCCTTTTTTCGGATTTAATCGCAAGGAAGAATTCAGGCTAGGCGACTATTTTAGGAAGCAATTGTGAGCATAAGAGAAGATATAGCGGCAAATCTTGTGACCACGTTGCAAGCAGTTACTACGCCGGTAACGGTTAAATACGTTACGCGAGAGCCTTTCGACTTTGACAAGTTAAGCAATGCACAGTTTCCTGCTATTTTAGTTAGGACGCAGAACGAAGACCGTCAAGATTCAACAATCAAAGGCACTCTTACCCAAAGATTTGCGACAGTCGACTATCAGCTTGTTTGCTATGTCAAAGCATCGGCTATAGATGCAGCAAGAAATAACATCATTGAGGCAATTGAGGAAAAGTTAGACGTAGATAGAACTCGTGGCGGGTATGCGATAGATACTCAGCTCGTTAGTATAGAAACAGATGACGGTTCTATTGATCCAGTCGGCGGTGTTATTATAACGGTGCGGATTGAGTACCAATTTACCAGAGGCACAACTTAGAGGATTTACAAATGGCTACAACAAAAGGTTCAACAGGCGTTATCAAACTCGCTGTCGATGGTGGGACTGTTGCTGCTATGGGTGAGGTTCGATCCTACACCCTAACGCAGTCTGCGGACACAATCGAAGATACGACGATGGGCGACACAAATCGCAGCTACGTTTCATCTTTAAAAACAGGCACCTTATCTGCTGAGGTTTACTGGGATGACGCTGACGCTGTTCAGTTAGTAATGGACGCGGCGGCTGCTGTCGATTTTGAGGTTTATCCTACGGGGACAGGAAGCGGCGAAAAGTATTACACTGGCGGTGGGATTGTAACTAGTAACGAAATCACAGCATCTTTCGATGGCATGGTTGAAGGCTCGTTCGAAGTACAAGTTTCCGGTGCAGTAACCGAAGCGTCAGTCTAGGGGTAGAAAATGGGATTAGCGAAGGAGCTACGCAACAGACGGACGATTTCCCCTAGGATGATAAGCGTTGACGCATGGGCTGACGAGAACGATCAGCCTTTCGTCATGTATTGCTTTCCGATTACGTGCTACGACATCAATGAGCTACAGAAAAAGCACCCTAAATTTCTGGAGAATACAACCATAGCTTCAATGGTTGACTTAATCATGATGAAAGCAGCGAGCGAAGATGGTGAAAAACTGTTCAAAGCTGCCGAGGATCGAATTGACCTCATGGGCGAGGAAACGTCAGTTATCTCTAGCATTGCTGAGCAAATGTTTGCCGAGATTCAGTCTGCGGAGGATGCCGAAAAAAACTAATGTCCGATCCGTTA
>Ga0222716_10001180_pt1 | contig 22047 bp, 17 predicted proteins | sample C33_13DmetaG_FD_165044 | JGI IMG/M metagenome (GOLD analysis project Ga0222716, IMG submission 165044) | Estuarine water microbial communities from San Francisco Bay, California, United States - C33_13D | ecosystem: Environmental > Aquatic > Marine > Unclassified | place: USA: California... | reverse complement strand
GGTTTTCAGCCCCAAAAAGCTTCACTGGTGAGGATATCGTTGAATTGGCTTGTCACGGTAGCCTAGCCGTTGTTTCAGCGGTTCTTGCGGCGTGTTGCAGGCAGCCCAGCGTTAGGATGGCTGAGCCGGGTGAGTTTACGCGGCGCGCGCTGGAAAATGGCCGTTTGGACATGACACAGGTTGAAGGTTTGGCTGATCTGATTGATGCTGAAACTGAAGCGCAGCGGCGTCAAGCTTTAAGGGTGTTGTCAGGCGAGCTGGGACAGCGTGCTGCGCAGTGGCGGTTGGATCTGGTACGGGCCTGTGCATTGCTGGAAGCAACAATTGATTTTGCCGATGAAGAGGTGCCGGTGGATGTGACCCCGGAAGTGCGTGATTTGGTAACGGGTACGCGCGCGGCGTTGGTGTTTGAGGCTGGGGGAGTTTCGATGGCCGAGCGGGTGCGTGCTGGTTTCGAAGTGGCAATCGTTGGAAAGCCGAATGTGGGAAAATCAACCTTGCTGAACGCATTGGCTGGGCGTGAGGCAGCGTTGACGTCGGATGTGGCTGGGACAACGCGCGATATAATCGAGGTGAGGATGGATTTGGCGGGGTTTGCCGTTACGCTGTTGGATACGGCCGGGTTACGCAATACGGCGGATCATATAGAGGAATTGGGTGTTGAGCGCGCAATAGCGCGTGCGAATGCCGCGGATATTCGTGCTGTATTGTCGCTAGACGGCGCTGTTCCCGTGGGGATTGAGATGACACCGGATGATATCGTGTTGCTTGCGAAATGCGATGATGGCGATAAAAAAGGTGGTATTTCAGGGCGGACGGGAGCGGGGATTGACCGTTTTGTTGATCATCTCAAAGCTGTATTAAAAGAAAAGACTTCTACCTCAGGTGTTGCAACGCGCGAGCGCCATAAACAGGCGTTACAAGAAGCGGTTGTGGCCATGGACCAAGCTCTTTCATTTTTAGAAATTGGACCGGATGTTTATGAATTGGCAGCAGAAGAGTTGCATCGGGCTTGCCGTGCAATGGATGGTCTTATTGGACGAATTGGGATAGAATCTATTTTAGACGAAATTTTTAGCAGCTTTTGTTTGGGAAAATGATGGAGTGTTTCACGTGAAACATTTTGATGTGATCGTTGTTGGCGGTGGGCATGCTGGTTGTGAAGCGGCCGCTGCTGCGGCGCGTATGGGGGCGCAAACAGCGTTGATAACATTATCTGCGCATGATTTGGGTGCGATGTCCTGTAACCCTGCGATTGGGGGTTTGGGTAAGGGGCATCTGGTGCGCGAAGTGGATGCGCTTGATGGCATCATGGGTAAAGCGGCAGATCAGGCGGGCATTCAATTTCGTTTGCTTAATCGTCGCAAAGGGCCAGCGGTGCAGGGTCCTCGTGCGCAGGCGGATCGAAAACTATATCGCGCGGCGATACAGGCGCAATTAAAGGCAACAGAAAACCTTACCTTATTAAATGGTGAGGTTGTTGATCTATTGGGCGCACCATCAAACATATCTGGTGTTGTGTTGGGGGATGGATCGGAACTGCGATCGCACTCAGTGATCTTAACAACTGGCACATTTTTACGTGGAATTATTCATATCGGGGATGTTTCGCGGCCAGGCGGCAGAATGGGCGATAAGCCATCGGTAAAACTCGCGCAGCGGATTGATGAATTTGGATTGTCTTTGGGGCGTTTGAAAACGGGTACTCCTCCACGATTGGATGGAACGACAATCGATTGGCGGGGGTTGGAAAGCCAGCCTGGCGATGAGGTGCCAACGCTGTTTTCGTTTTTGTCTAAAGAACCAGCAGCACGGCAAATTGCTTGCGGTATCACGCATACAAATGAAAAGACACATGCGATTATTCGTAAAAACCTTGATCGTTCTGCGATGTATGGTGGCCATATAGATGGAGTTGGTCCGCGTTATTGTCCGTCGATCGAAGATAAGATCGTCAGGTTTGCTGATAAGACATCGCATCAGATTTTTCTTGAGCCCGAGGGTTTGGATGTGGCCACGATCTATCCAAATGGGATTTCCACTTCACTTCCCCAGGATATACAGGAAGCGTATGTGCGCTCTATTGCGGGATTAGAAAATGCGCTTATCACGCAACCAGGGTATGCGATTGAGTATGATTACGTTGATCCGCGATCGCTAGAGATGTCTTTGGCTTTGCGCAATGTGCCAGGTTTGTATTTAGCGGGGCAAATTAATGGCACCACCGGCTATGAAGAGGCTTCGGCGCAAGGCATGGTGGCGGGTTTATCTGCTGCAGCGCAGGCTTTGGGCCGTGATGGTCCCAGTTTTTCGCGAAGTGACAGCTATATCGGCGTGATGCTTGATGATCTTATTTCGCGCGGGGTCAGCGAGCCTTATCGCATGTTTACGTCGCGTGCGGAGTTCCGGCTTTCGTTGCGCGCGGATAATGCGGATCAAAGGCTAACGCCGCAGGGGATCGCATTAGGTTGTGTGGGCTCAGAACGGTATGCGGCCTTCTCGCTGAAACAAGAGAAATTGGCAAAGGCCACGGCGCAATTACAGGCAGATAGCTTTACCCCATCTCAATTACAGGCCGGTGGTATCGCGGTAACCCAGGATGGTTCCCGCCGCTCGCTATATCAGGTTCTGTCGTTTCCCAAGGTAACGTTTGAGGATCTTATCACTATATCCTCTGATCTGCGCGATATTGAGCCGGATATTGCCGCACAACTGAGCTGCGATGCGTTATATTCAAATTATATCGCGCGGCAGAAAAAAGATGTTGACGCCGTGCAGCGTGATGAGGCGTTAAAGATACCAGAGGGGTTTTCATACGCTGATATTGATGGTCTCTCATCAGAGCTTCGTGGAAAACTTGCAGATCGCCGGCCCGAGAACCTGCGCCAAGCCCAACAGGTCGAGGGAATGACGCCTGCGGCAACCATGTTATTATTGGCGAAATTGCGCCAGTTTAACCGCCTTAAAGCCGGATGACCGACTATTATAGCCTTTTTTTGGATTTAGATGTTTCACGTGAAACATATGACGCGTTGAAAGCATATCAACGCTTATTGGAAAAATGGACCACACGGATAAATTTAATTTCAAAATCCACGCATGATGACGTGTGGGTCCGCCATATTTGCGATTCTGCTCAGGTGATGGCGCTTGCATCACCGCATGCTAGACATTGGGTTGATATTGGCAGTGGTGGTGGGTTGCCAGGGTTGGTTGTTGCGATCTTGGCCAAAGAGCTAAATCCACAGTTGCGTGTGACCTTGATTGAAAGCGATCAGCGAAAGGCAGTATTCCTACGCACCGTTGTGCGGGAGCTGCAATTAAGCGCAACGGTTCAGGCAAAGCGTATCGAAGCTGTAGGCCCTTTAAAAGCTGATATTATTTCGGCCCGCGCTTTGGCTGAGTTGAGTGATTTGTTAAGGATGACGCATTCTTTCATGGGGGAAAATACGCAATGCTTGTTCATGAAGGGTAAAAATTGGTCAAAAGAAGTAAAAGAGGCTGAAAAAAGTTGGCAATTTCAAGCAGAGCGCTTTATCAGTAAAACCAACCATGAGGCAGTGATATTAAGCGTAAGGAACGTGACAGGTGCGCCACGCAGCGAATAAAAAAATGGCTAAGATAATCTCGATTACCAACCAAAAGGGAGGTGTTGGCAAAACAACCACCTCAATAAACCTGGCCGCCGGGCTTGCGGAATCGGGTTTGAAAATATTGATTGTTGATTTGGACCCTCAAGGTAATGCATCAACCGGATTAGGGATTGATGTAAGCGTGCGCACCACCACGATCTTTGATCTTTTGCTCGATCCTTCTCATCTTAAAGACGCTATCTTAGATACTAATATTAAGGGACTAAGCGTTATTCCATCCACCGTTGATCTAAGCTCAGCAGAATTTGAATTGGTGTCAAATGAAAAGCGCAGCTCGCTCTTATTGGATGCTTTGCGGCAAGACAGCATGATAGCGTATGGGTTTGATTACATTCTGATCGATTGCCCGCCATCGTTATCGCTTTTAACAGTGAACGCGATGGTGGCTTCGGATTCGGTTCTTATTCCTTTGCAAAGTGAGTTTTTTGCGTTGGAAGGCCTGTCCCAGTTGATGTTAACCGTGCGTGAAGTGCGTAAAACTGCCAATACAGACCTGCGTATCGAGGGAATTGTTTTAACGATGTTTGATCAGCGCAATAATTTGTCGCTGCAAGTCGAACAGGATGCGCGTGATAATCTTGGTGAATTGGTGTTCCAAGTCAAAATCCCGCGGAATGTACGGTTAAGCGAAGCGCCGTCCTTTTCTATGCCGGTTTTGCAATATGACAGCCTGTCAAAAGGGGCTATGGCCTATCGGGCTTTAACGCAAGAATTTTTGAAAAACAATCTGGCGACAGCACCGGTGAAAGAGGTTTAAATGGTTGATAAAAAAGGAAAAGTTCGTGGTCTTGGGCGGGGCTTGTCAGCCTTAATGTCTGATGTTGGCTCCACATCAACGGAACAAGGGCAACCAGCGGATACTCTTCCACTAAAAAGTGATATGAATGTTCCGATTGAAAAAATATTTCCCAATCCGGATCAGCCGCGCCGCAGTTTTACCGAAGAAAATCTAAACGATCTTGCGAATTCTATTCGCGCAAAGGGCATTATTCAGCCGTTGATTGTGCGCGAACGCCCAGAGCGTGAGGATGAGTTTGAGATCGTAGCGGGCGAGCGTCGATGGCGCGCGGCGCAGATTGCGCAATTGCATATGCTACCCGTTGTGCTGCGTAGATTTTCAGATACCGAAGTGCTGGAAGTGGCAATTATCGAAAATATTCAGCGGGCCGATTTAAACCCGGTTGAAGAGGCGCAGGGTTACAAAAATTTGATGGAGCGTTTTGGGCGCACGCAAGAACAAATGTCAGAGGCGCTTGGAAAAAGCCGCAGCCATATTGCCAATCTTTTGCGGTTGTTAAACCTTCCCGATGAGATTTTAACCTATCTGCGGGAAGGGCAATTGACCACGGGTCACGCGCGGGCGTTGATTACGTCAGACGATCAATTAGACCTCGCGCGTCAGGTCGTGAAAAAAGGGTTGTCGGTGCGCGAGACTGAGCGGCTTGTAAAGCGGGCGGCGCAAGCTGATGGGCCAAAAGATAAGCCGAAGCCCAAGGCGAGAAACTTGGTGGAAAAGGATGCAGATACGCGCGCTTTGGAAGCCGATTTATCCGTAGGATTGGGTATGAAGGTCCTTGTTTCACATGTAGATGGAACAGAAACAGGAACAATATCAATTACTTATGGCGATCTTGATCAATTAGATGATCTATGTCGGATTTTAAGTTCTACGCAGCAGGTCGAGTCCAAATAAACAATAAAACGCAGCTTAAGACGGCTGCTTGTATTGTTAATATTAGTGGTTTCACACCGGTGATCACAGAAATTGCAAAAACCAAAGCAATCGATAATGTGGCCATTTTTTTGGCGCTGGTAGAAATCGCGCCTGATTGACGCCAATCTTGGATCATTTTGCCAAAAAGCCGATGGGTCAATAGCCAGTTATGCAATCTGTTTGAGCTTTTTGCAAAGCAAAACGCTGCGAGCAATATGAAAGGTACGGTTGGCAGAAGCGGCAAAACAACCCCTAAGCATCCCAACCCCAACACGATTAAACCGAAGATTAACCAAATAACTCGCATGTCAGGCTTCCAATAAGGAACTGATAACTGAGTTTAGCACGGCGGTGCCGGCTCGCGTGGCTTTTAGGGTTTTATCGCTGCGTATTAGCAAACCCATGTCTTCAAGAGAGGTTTGAGCCTCGATATTAAGTGGTGCCCCTGCCAAATTCTCAAAGCGCTTTAAATCAATACCGTCTTTGATCCGTAACCCCATCAGTAAGTATTCTGTGGCTTGTGCGGTTTGATCGATCTGCTGCGCAGATTTTTCTCCTGTGCCCTGGTCTACTGCGGCAAGCCATTTATCTGGGTTGTAAAATGCTTCAGTGGCAAATTTTTGACCCTTCAGCGTCAACCGCCCATGGGCCCCTGGGCCAATACCGGCGTAATCGCCATAGCGCCAATATATCAAATTATGCAAGCATTCTGCCCCCTCTCTTGCATGATTTGAAACTTCATATGCAGGCATATTATGCGCATCGCATAAAGATTGGGTAAGCTCGTAAAGATCTGCGCCAAGATCATTGTTTGGCAGACCTGGTAGCCGGCCGACTTTGTAACGATCGCCAAAAGCGGTTCCGGTCTCAACGGTCAATTGATAAAGCGAGAAGTGATCAACTGCCATTGCAAGCGCCTCGCTTAATTCTGCCCGCCATTGCGCCAGGGTTTGATATTGCCGTGCATAAATTAAATCAAAACTGACGCGGGCAAAAATATTGCGCGCGGTTTCAAACGCCAACCGAGCTTCTTGGGCGGTATGCAAACGGCCAAGTCTGCGCAAATCTGGATCATTTAGCGCCTGAATCCCCATTGAAATTCGGTTAACGCCCGCATCTTGATAGGCCGCAAAGCGGCCTGCTTCAACCGAGGTCGGATTGGCTTCAAGCGTTACTTCAAGTTGGTTGCTGATAGGAAAGCTGGATTTAATGGCCCCAATGACCGCCTCAACAACCTCGGGATCCATCAGGCTGGGCGTGCCACCACCGAAAAAAACGCTATTAACCAGGCGCGGGCCAACCGCATTCCTTACCCGCTGGATTTCGGATAAATATCCCTTAAGCCATTGCTTTTGTTCAATTTTTTTAGAGACATGGCTGTTAAAGTCGCAATAGGGGCATTTCGCAGAACAAAAGGGCCAATGGATGTAAATTCCAAAGCCCCCATATGTCCAATCATCCACCAAAGCATTCTCGTATCAGTTTTTCAAAGGCTCTGGCGCGGTGGCTGATACGGTTTTTTTCCCAACGGTCCATTTCTGCGAAGGTGACGTTATAACCGTCAGGTTGAAAAATTGGATCATAGCCATGGCCTTGGTCTCCGCGCATTGGCCATATCACTTGGCCAGGCATAATCCCCTCAAACACCGCATCGGTTCCGTCGGGCCAGGCCAGCACCAAAGTGCAACAAAATTGAGCGATGCGCGGGGCAGGCGCGTTTATTTTTTCAAGCTCGAAATGTGCCTTTTCCATTGCCATTTTAAAATCACGCCCTTTGGGAGTTTCCGCCCAATCCGCGGTATAAACCCCAGGAGCACCATTTAGGGCAGCGATTTCAATGCCGCTATCATCGGCCAGCGCGGGTGAGCCCGTCGCTTTTGCCGCAGCATGGGCTTTGATACGGGCATTGCCAACAAAGCTGGATTCGGTTTCCTCTGGTTCAGGCAGGTTTAAACTGCCGGCCCCAACCACCTTGACATCAAATGGTGCAAGCAAAGCGGCGATTTCTTCAAGTTTGCCTTGGTTATGGGTGGCCAATATTAAGCGATCTTCTTGAAATAAACGGCTCATCCAACGGCCTTAAGCTGCGCTTCCACCAATGAGGCCACGCCGGCTTCTGCCAAATCCAACAATTGGTTCATTTGCGCGCGCGAGTAAGTAGCGCCCTCAGCGCTCATCTGGGTTTCAATCATTTGGCCATTTGCCAACATGATGAAATTTCCATCTACGCCGGCTTCACTGTCTTCAGGATAATCCAAATCAAGCACGGCTTGACCTGCATATATGCCGCAGCTGATCGCAGCCACGGGTGAAATTAACGGGTCTGAAAGCACCACGCCAGTTTTTAACAATTTGTTGATTGCCAGCTTTAACGCAACCCAGCCACCGGTGATGGAGGCGCATCTTGTGCCACCATCGGCCTGAATCACATCGCAATCCACGGTAATTTGGCGTTCGCCCAATGCCAAACGATCAACCCCCGCCCGCAGGGACCGCCCGATCAGGCGTTGAATTTCTACGGTCCGACCACCTTGTTTACCAGCGGTTGATTCGCGGCGCATGCGCGAGCTGGTTGATCTTGGCAGCATGCCATATTCCGCCGTTACCCAGCCAAGCCCGGATCCCTTGATGAAGGAGGGTACCCGATCTTCAATGGTGGCTGTACACAGAACATGCGTGTCGCCCATTTTGATCAGACAGGATCCTTCGGCGTGTTTGGTCACCTCGGTTTCAATTTCCACCGAACGCATTTCATTTAATTTTCTTCCTGAGGGACGCATGTTATAAACCTTTCTCTGTTGCACTGATGCATACAAGCGGCTGATATAGAGACGCAACCCCGATAGTTTTGATCTGGGCGGTGCTTTTAGAGATTTAAAAAGGATACGGCGATATGGCCAGCCCAGATCTTTTAAACGATATGAATGAACGGTCGCGGGAAATTTTTCGCAGGTTGGTCGAGGGCTATTTAGAAAGTGGCGGCCCGGTTGGATCGCGCACGCTTACCCGCACCTTAAATGAAAAGGTCAGCGCGGCCACTGTGCGTAATGTGATGCAGGATCTTGAATTTTTAGGCTTGCTTGATAGCCCGCATATCAGTGCGGGGCGGGTGCCCACGCAATTGGGGCTGCGCATGTTTGTGGATGGTTTGTTGGAAGTGGATCAGCTTAGCAAGGAAGATCAGCTGAAGCTGGATCAAACCGTTGATCGCAACAGTCAAGATGTCAGCAGCGTGTTGGATCGCGTGGGATCAACGCTTTCGGCATTAACCCATGGCGCCTCTTTGGTATTAACGCCAAAGCAGGAACAGCCGATAAAGCATATTGAGTTCGTGTCATTATCCCCCGATCGGGCTTTGGTTGTTCTTGTTTATTCCAATGGTGATGTTGAAAACCGCCTGTTCACGCCGCCGGTCGGGCAAACACCCAGTGCGATGCGCGAAGCGGCAAATTTCTTAAATGCGGTTCTTGAAGGGCGCACGTTAAGCGAATTGCTTTCGACCATTCAAGATGATGTTGATTTAAGGCGGCAAGAAATTGACAGTTTGGCGCAAGAATTGGTGACGCAAGGCTTGGCGGTTTGGCAAACTCAAGGCGATGATAATGAACGCTTGATCGTGCGTGGCCGTGGCAACTTGCTGGAATCAGAGGCGCATGAAGAGGATTTGGAGCGTATCCGGAACCTGTTTGATGACTTGGAACGCAAGCGCGATATCGCAGAATTTCTTGAACTGACCGAGCAAGGCGATGGTGTGCGCATTTTTATTGGCTCAGAGAACAAACTTTTTTCACTTACGGGTTCCTCTTTGGTTGTTTCTCCCTATATGAACTCAGAGCGTAAAATTGTTGGGGCCATCGGAGTGATTGGACCAACGCGTTTGAATTATGGTCGGATTGTGCCGCTGGTTGATTATACCGCGCAATTGGTGGGCAAGCTTATTTCCGACCGCATTGAAAGGTAAGTTATGGAAGAGCCAAAAGCAGAAGAATTTTTGGATGATATTGATCAAATGCAAGAGGCAGAGGATGCGCTTGAGGAAGAGCTGATCGATATAACTCAAGAGGATGCGCAAACCGATGAGGTTGATGAATTGGCCGCTGTAACCGCTGAGCGGGATGAGTATCGCGACCGTTTCATGCGCGCCTTGGCGGATGCCGAAAATTCGCGCAAACGGGCTGATAAAGATCGCCGCGAGGCCGAAAATTACGGTGGTTCGAAAATGGCACGTGATTTACTGCCCGTTTATGACAATATGACACGGGCGGTTGAAGCCGCTGGTGACGAGCAAAAAGAGGCCGCGGCGGCGCTGATCGAAGGCGTTGAGTTGACGATGCGGGAATTGTTGAACGTCTTTAAAAAGCACGGCATTCAGCCTATTTCACCGCAAGTTGGCGATCGCTTTGATCCGCAGCTGCACCAAGCCATGTTTGAAGCCCCACTTCCGGGCACAAAAGCCGGTGATATTATTCAGGTATCCGCAGAAGGCTTCATGTTGCATGATCGGTTGCTACGTCCCTCGCAGGTTGGTGTTTCCTCGACCCCTGCATCTTAAAGCGGTGTGCCGGCGGCAAAGCCATTAGCCTGTTGGTTTTGCCGCGGCCTTTAACTCATATAGTTTTTGAAGCGCTTCTTTTGGTGTCAATTCATCTGGATGCAGCGTCTCGAGCATTTCCAAAGCAGGTGATACGGTGGCTTGCGAGGGGGACAGCGCTGCAGGGCTGCGCGAAAACAACGGTAAGTCGTCAATAACGGCTTGCCGGCCGGTACTTCCCGCTTCGCGCTCGCCTTTTTCCAAAGCGTCCAAAACCACCCGCGCGCGCTCAACCACCACTAAGGGAAGGCCTGCCAATTGTGCCACTTGCACCCCGTAAGAGCGATCTGCAGCCCCTTGGCGTACCTCGTGTAAAAAGATTACATCGCCGTGCCATTCTTTTACCGCAACAGTGGCATTTTCAACCCTGTCTAATTTGCCGGACAGGGCTGTGAGCTCATGATAATGGGTTGCGAATAGCGCCCGCGATTGGTTCACATCATGCAGATGCTCGAGCGTTGCCCATGCGATGGACAGCCCGTCATAGGTTGCCGTGCCACGGCCAATTTCATCTAAGATCACCAGCGCTTTTGCATCGGCCTGATTTAAAATCGTAGCGGTTTCGACCATTTCCACCATAAAAGTGGATCGCCCACGCGCCAAATCATCAGATGCACCGACGCGGCTGAACAATTGACTGACCACCCCAATATGGGCGCTGCTTGCCGGCACAAAACTGCCCATCTGTGCCAAGACCGCAATCAGCGCATTTTGTCTTAAAAACGTGGATTTACCAGCCATATTTGGGCCGGTTAAAAGGCGAACCGCGCCGTCAGATAGATCGCAATCATTGGCGATAAAATGCTGGCCACTGGACCTTAACGCGCGCTCCACAACCGGATGGCGCCCGCCTTCAATGGCGAAGGCCCGGCTGTTATCCACCACAGGGCGCACCCAATTTTGTTGCTGCGCAAGATGTGCGAGTGCTGCTGCCACGTCGAGTTCTGCCAAAGCGGTGGCCAATCCATAAAGGCTTTCTGAGTGGTCAAGAATCTCTGCGCAGAGCTGCGCGAAGATTTTGGCCTCAATCTCGCTTGCCTGCCCCCCGGCATTTAAAATTTTGGTCTCAATCTCTGACAGGTTGACGGTGGTAAAGCGCACTTGGTTGGCTGTGGTCTGCCGGTGGATGAAGGTTTCTGACAAAGGCGGCCGCAGCATTTTATCTGCATGGGTCGCGGTGGTTTCGATGAAATAGCCCAAAACGTTATTATGTTTGATTTTCAACGAAGCGATTTCGGCCAAGCTACTATACTCGGCCTGCATCTGCGCAATCACCCCGCGGCCTTCGTCGCGCAAATGCCGGGCATGGTCCAAATCAGGCTCAAAACCCGCGGCGACGAAACCCCCATCACGCAACAGCAAGGGGAGATCTTCGTTCAATGCTTTTAACAACAGCTCGATTAAACCGGCATGCCCCATCAGTTTCTCGTGAACCGATTCTAATTCGGGGCATAAAGGGCTTGTTTGCATCACATCAGCGATCGCTTCGGCTTGGTGCAGCGCGCTGCGGATGCTTCCTAAATCTCTTGGTCCACCGCGGTTTAAGGCCAGCCGCGAGAGCGCCCGCGCCACATCTGGAATATGGCGCAAATGCCCGCGTAATTTATCCAGCACTGGGCTATGCGCGATCAACGCGGAAATGGCGTTTTGTCGATTGTTCAAAACGTCAATATCAAGCGAAGGAGAGCCGATGCGGTGCTCAAGCAATCTACCACCAGCGGCGGTTAATGTTTGATCAATAGTTGCCAATAAAGAGCCATTTCGTGTGCCTGAGAGCGCATGCGTAAGTTCAAGATTGCGCCGCGTTGCGGCATCTATTTGCATGGTTTTCGCGCTGATATGGCGTTTTGGCGGTTGCAACAGCGGCAGGCTGCCTTTTTGCGTGATGTCTAGATAATCAACAATCGCACCCAAGGCTGATAATTCCGCCCTTGAAAACCCTCCATGCGAATCAAGCGTGGCCAGTTTAAACGTTTTGAGCAGCCGGTTTTCTGCCGATGTGCTGTCAAAACTGCTGGCGCTGATCGGCGTCGGTGCCGCGCCGCTTTCCTCAATGAGAGTTTCTAAATCTTGAAAAGACTTTTCCGATAAAAGTACCTCTGAAGGTGCCAGCCGCGCCAATTCGGGCCCCAGCAATACCAAAGGCAGGGTGCTGACGCTAAAATCACCAGTAGAAATATCCACCCAAGCCAGCGCTGAGGCATCGCGTATCTGCGCAAATGAGGCCAGAAAATTATGCCGCCGCGCCTCAAGCAAGCTGTCTTCGGTTAGTGTTCCAGGTGTTACAAGGCGCACCACGTCGCGCTTTACAACCGATTTACTGCCCCGCTTTTTTGCCTCGGCAGGGCTTTCCATCTGCTCGCAAACCGCCACACGAAAGCCTTTTCGGATCAGCGTCAGCAAATACCCTTCTGAGGCGTGATGCGGCACCCCGCACATTGGAATATCCGCGTTGAGATGTTTGCCGCGTTTGGTGAGGGCAATATCCAGCGCTTCTGCAGCCGCCACTGCATCTTCAAAAAACAACTCATAAAAATCACCCATGCGATAAAACAGCAGGGCCTCAGGATATTGTGCCTTGATGTCAAGATATTGGGCCATCATCGGCGTCACGGGTTTGTCTCCTTAGGGTTTTACCTTGCCCTCCAGCGTATCTTTAGGCAGCGCGAGGGGAAAGCCGAAAACGATCTTGATGTGTGCTAAAAAACGCATGATAACAGTGGTTCATACGCAAAAGGGTGCAAAATGGCGAAAATGAAAATCACGCGGGAAGAGGCGTTGGCCTTTCATCTCGAACCAACCCCGGGAAAATGGGAGGTATCTGCCACGGTTCCGATGATGACCCAACGTGACTTATCGCTCGCCTATTCACCTGGCGTTGCGGTGCCTTGTGAAGCCATCGCCGAGAACCCTGAGCTTGCCTATGATTATACAAATAAAGGCAATTTGGTTGCGGTTATTTCAAATGGCACGGCGGTTTTGGGGTTGGGTAATCTTGGCGCGCTGGGCAGCAAACCTGTGATGGAAGGTAAATCGGTTCTGTTCAAACGGTTCGCCGATGTGAACAGCATCGATATTGAGCTGGATACAGAGGATCCCGATGCGTTTTGCAAAGCGGTGAAGTTAATGGGCCCTAGTTTTGGCGGTATCAATCTCGAAGATATCAAGGCGCCGGAATGTTTTATCATTGAACAGCGCTTGAAAGAGGAAATGGATATCCCGGTTTTCCATGATGACCAGCATGGAACCGCGGTGATTTGTGCCGCAGGCCTGATCAATGCCCTGCATATCAGCAAGAAGAAGATCGAAGATGTCAAAATTGTTTTAAACGGCGCTGGTGCGGCTGGAATTGCCTGTATCGAATTGCTTAAATCGATGGGTGCAAAGCACCAAAATTGTTTTGTCTGCGATTCCAAAGGTGTGATTTATCAAGGCCGTACCGAGGGGATGAACCAGTGGAAATCGGCCCATGCGGTGAAAACAGAAAGCCGCAGCCTTGATCAGGTGATGCAAAATGCCGATGTGTTTTTGGGGGTTTCGGTGAAAGGCGCAGTCACACCGCAAATGCTGGCATCAATGGCGCCAAACCCGGTGATTTTCGCGATGGCCAATCCGGATCCGGAAATCACACCGGAAGAGGCCCATGCCGTGCGCAAAGACGCGATCGTTGCCACAGGGCGCAGCGATTACCCCAATCAGGTGAATAATGTTTTAGGGTTTCCATATTTATTTCGCGGGGCTTTAGACATCCATGCGCGCGCGATTAATGATGAAATGAAAATAGCCTGCGCGCAGGCTTTGGCCGCGCTGGCCCGCGAGGATGTACCTGATGAAGTGGCGATGGCCTATGGACAAAAATTAACCTTTGGCCGGGAGTATATCATTCCAACTCCGTTTGATCCGCGGCTTATTTATCGCATACCGCCTGCAGTGGCGAAAGCGGGTATTGATACCGGGGCCGCGCGGCGCCCGATTATCGATATGGAAGGTTATGAGCTGTCGCTGAAAACCCGGATGGATCCAACCGCCAGCATTTTGCGCGGAATAACCGAGCGCGCGCGCGTCGCGCAGGCTCGGATGATCTTTGCCGAGGGCGATGATCCGCGGGTGTTGCGCGCCGCGGTGATGTATCAGCGCTCGGGGTTTGGTAAAGCGTTGGTGGTGGGCCGCCAGCATGATGTTGCGGCGAAGCTTGATGCGGCCGGGATGGGCGATGCCGTGCAAGAGCTTGACGTTGTGAATGCCGCTAATACCGAGCATCTTGATGCGTATAAATCCTTCTTGTTCGAGCGTTTGCAACGCAAAGGTTTTGACAATGCCGATATTCACCGCCTGGCAACCCGCGACCGTCATGTTTTCTCTGCTTTGATGCTGGCGCATGGCCATGGCGATGGTTTGGTGACGGGGGTAACGCGCAAATCAGCGCATGTGATGGGGCTGCTCAACCATGTTTTTGACGCAGATGCCGAACATGGGGCGGCGGGGGTGACGGCGCTGTTGCATAAGGGTCGGATCGTTTTGATCGCGGATACTTTGGTGCATGAATGGCCCGAAGCCGAGGATCTGGCAAATATTGCAGAACGCGCCGCTGATGTGGCCCGCGATTTCGGCCTAGAGCCGCGCGTGGCATTTGTGAGCTTTTCCACATTTGGCTATCCCGTATCAGAGCGGGCTGAAAAGCTTGCTTTAGCCCCGAAAGTGCTGGATGCGCGCGGCGTTGATTTCGAATATGAAGGCGAGATGACCGTTGATGTGGCGCTGAATACGCAAGCGCAGGCGCATTATCCGTTTTCGCGGCTGACTGGGCCGGCCAACATCTTGGTGGTGCCAGCACGCCATTCGGCAAGCATATCGGTGAAACTGATGCAGGAAATGGCTGGCGCCACGGTGATCGGACCAATTCTTACGGGCGTGGATCAATCCATACAAATATGCGCGTCGGTTTCCACAGCAACAGATATTCTGAACATGGCTGTTTTGGCAGCTTGCAAAGCAGGCGAGGGGGCATCGCGCCATGGATGACGCACAAACCACGCATCAGGCCGAAGAGGATGCGCGCAATGATCACATTTTGATCTATGTTGACGGCGCTCTTGTGCCAAAATCGCAGGCGGTGGTCAGCGTCTATGATAGCGGATTTATGTTGGGGGATGGTATCTGGGAAGGCTTGCGGCTTTACAATGGCCATTGGGCTTATTTGGATCTGCATCTTGATCGGTTATTTGAAGCGGCCAAAGCCATTGATCTTGACATTGGATTAGATCGCCAAGGCGTAAAAACTGCCTTGTTAGAGACACAATCAGCCAATCACATGCAGTCGGATGCCCATGCGCGGTTGATGGTCACGCGCGGGGTGAAACACCGCCCCTTTCAACATCCGTCTTTGTCGCGCTCGGGGCCGACTTTCGTGATTATTATGGAGCATTCGCGGCCAAAATTGGCGCGCCCCGTGCGCCTTGCCACGGTGCCGCATCTACGCGGCTTGCCGATGACGCAGGATCCAAAATTAAACTCGCATTCCAAGTTAAATTGCATTCTTGCTTGTATTGCAGCGGAAAAAGCCGGGGCGGATGAAGCGCTGATGTTGGATGTGCATGGATTCGTAAACACCACCAATGCCTGCAATTTCTTTATCGTGCGCAAGGGCGAAGTTTGGACCAGCACGGGTGATTACTGCATGAATGGTATCACGCGGCAAAAGGTGATTGAGATTTGTCAGCATAACAATATTCCGGTTCATCAGCGCAATTTTTCATTGGTGGATGTTTACGGGGCGGATGAGGCGTTTCTGACGGGTACGTTTGGCGCCCAAACACCGGTGAGCGAAGTGGATAAACGCCAGATAGGAACCGGGAATATCGGGCCGGTCACGCAGAAAATACGAAGCCTTTATAAAGATTTAATATCGAAAGAATTCGCCTGATGCGGCTTGCTGTCTGGTCGGGGCCACGCAACTTATCAACGGCGCTGATGTATGCGTTTGCCAATCGGGTAGATTTTTCGGCGGTGGATGAGCCGTTTTACGCCGCCTATTTGAAGTTGTCGGGTTTAAAGCATCCGATGGTTAAAGAAATTTTGGCCAGCCAGGCCCAAGATCCGGCAGAGGTGGTGAAAGCCTTGTTGGCGCCGATCGGCGCGCCGCATCGCCATATGTATCACAAGCATATGACCCAGCATATGATTCCGGAAATTCCCCGCGATTGGATGCGCGAGGTTGAGAATGTGTTTTTGATCCGGCACCCAATGCGCGTGGTGGCCAGCTTTGCGCGTAAATATGAAAATCCAACGCTGGCGGATCTAGGATTTTTACAACAAGAATCGTTGTTTGAGGGGCTTCGGGCGCAGGGTCAAACCCCTTTGGTGATCGATAGCGCCGATATTTTATTAAACCCAGAGCGCGCCTTGCGCCGCCTTTGCGCCGCGTTGGAGCTTGGCTTTGACCCTGCTATGCTAAGCTGGCCAGCGGGCGGTATGTCATGCGATGGGGTTTGGGCAGCGCATTGGTATGGGGCCGTGCATCGCTCAACTGGATTTAGCGCCGCAGAAGCAGAGCCTCTTCCGGATTTACCGGATCATTTGAAGGCGTTGGCCGATCAGGCCATGCCGGCCTATGATACATTGGCGCAATTTTGCCTTAGGCCATAGCCCGAACCATATCGGGGCTAAAAATCCGATCCGAGTGCTGATCTAGATAGATCCGCAGCCAGGGCGTAAACCGACTGGGCCAGCGCTGAACTTCTGCCAAAAGATCGTGATATTCGACCCAGCGCAGATCCATCACCTCATCTGGGTTTGCGGCCATCGGGGGCGGCGCATCCACATGGGTTATAAACAAATCTACAACCTCATGCTCGATCAAGCCATTGCCCACATCTGCACGATATTCGATGCGATCCCGATAGATCAGTTGAATATTTTCAATGGCCAGTTCTTCTTTCATGCGCCGCATTGCGCAATCTTCTGGGGCCTCATTCCACAAAGGATGCGTGCAGCACGTATTGGCCCATAACCCGGGCGTGTGATATTTTTCCAAAGCCCGCCTTTGGATAAGGATCTTGCCGTTGCAGATCATAAATACCGAAATCGCTTTGTGTTTAAGCCCTTTTTCATGGGCTTCTAGCTTTTCCACGGGGGTTAATACGCCGTTTACCCAGGCCGGGATCATTAAGCTCATATGCGATTTGCTCCTACAAGCCCGGTTAAATGGGCAAGGTTTTTTAGGCCTATTTTCACATGTGCCAGCGGGCGCGCCTGCACAAGCTTCTTATTCATATAGGCTTCAAATGTCAGTTTTTGAACATCAACATCATGGCAAAGCGATACGAATCTTTCGCGCCGTTCATCCGAGCGATAATAGGCGTTTTGCATTGAGGCCAATACGCGAAACACCGTTTTATGTTCGCGCATGAACAAAGAGCGGGCCAGTTTTAAATCCTTTACACGCCCGGTTTTCAAAAAGGCGCTGGCGGCGGTGGCGGCCACTTGCCCCCCGACCATGGCATAATAAATCCCTTCTCCAGAACTGGGCGCCACAACTCCGGCGGCGTCACCTGCCAGCACCACATCGCGGCCATTATCCCATCGATCAAGTGGCTTTAACGGAATGGGCGCCCCTTCTTTTCGAATCGTTTTGCAGCCTTCTAAACCGGCAGCCCGGCGCAATTTAGCGGTGGCATCTTTCAGATCAAACCCGTCAAGCCCGGTGCCCATCCCGACGCTGGCAGAGCCGCCATGGGGAAACACCCAGCCGTAAAAATCGGGTGATATATCGCCATCATAAATCACATCGCAGCGCATAGGGTCATAGGTGGCGTTGGGTTTGGGGGCTTCGATAATTTCGTGATAGGCAATGACATAAGGAATTTTTTCGCCATCGGGCACTTCTGCGCGGGCCACCGAAGAGCGTGCGCCATCCGCGCCAATAACCAGTTTTGTTTCTAAAAGCGTTTCGGCGCCAGTGTCGCGATCACGATATTGAACTTGGGTTTTCTCGCCATCGCGGATGATTTTTTGAAAGACGCCGGTCAGACGCTGCGCGCCCGCCTTTGCCGCACGTTTTCGAAGAAATTCATCAAAAAACTCGCGGTCTACCATACCAACATAGCCGTTTTCTATCGGAATATCGACGGATCTTTGCGTGGGTGACACCATCCGTGCGGTGGTGATTTTAGCCACGATTTGCGAGTCAGGAATGCGAAAATCACTGATCAGGCGCGGGGGTACAGCGCCGCCACAGGGCTTGATCCGGCCCGCGCGATCTAGCAGGGCAACCTTTCGGCCGCTGCGCGCTAAATCCTCTGCGGCTGTTGCACCCGAAGGTCCGCCTCCAATTACCACGACGTCAAACATGATTATTCTCCCGGTACTAAATTCTGTGCGATTGGTTTGTGTTCGATGGTTTTTGCCGCCATAGCCGCAGCCAGAACGAACAGCGCGGCCTCAAATAGAAACACGCTGCCAAATGCGCTGGCGGGTGAGGCCATCCATAACCGCATCGCATCTGCTGCTGCGGCGCCAAACAGCCCGCCAAATCCTGCGGCGATGGCTTGCGCGGCGCCCCAAAGCCCCATCCGCGTGCCTTCGCGCGCCCCGCGCCCTGCGCCGGCAAGCGACATCATCGAGCCGATTGCCGCAACAGCAAACATACCGTTGAAGACGCCAAGCGCGATAACCGCCGCGGTCAATTGCGCGGCACTGCCCTCAAGTCCAAGCGCTGCGATCGCGCTTAAGCTTAACGCTGATCCGAGGCAACCGCCGATCACCCAGCTGCGCAGACTGCCAAGCTTCAAACCCGTACAGGCCAGTCCAACGCAGAGCATGCCCAAGAAGACGCCCCCATTCTGGGCCCCTGATAAGCTGGTAGATTGGCCTGGGCTAAAGCCGAATACCAGCCCAGCATAGGGTTCAAGAATCAACTCCTGCATGAAATAGGCGGTCATTGATAAGAACACAAAAACCGTGAACTTTCGGGCTTTATCTTCGGCCCAAACTTCCTTTAGCCCCTCTAAAAATGGTGTGTGAGAAGCTTCGGCCTGGCGGGTTAATCCGCGCTCGATGCCCCAAATCCCGATTAGGGTTAAAAGAACCGCGCCGGCGCTGACGGTTGCAACGATTTTGAGCAAAAGTAAATGGGAATATGGGTCTAACAGGCTGCCGGCAACGCCGGCTGTGATTGCAATACCGGCGATCATCATCAGCCATGTGATTGTGGCGGCGGCGGCGCGGCGGCGCGGTGCTGTGGCTGTTGCCAATAAAGCCAATAGCGAGGTTCCAGACGCGCCAACACCCAATCCGATAGCGCTGTAGGCGATCACGGATAGAAACAAGCCCCATCCAAAATTTTGCTCGAGCAGAGGTATGGCGGCCGCTGCCGCAAGCCCTCCGAAAGCCAAAATCACCATCCCGCCAATAATCCAACTGCTGCGCTGGCCGCCCTTATCTGAACGAAATCCCCAATTTGGCCGGGTGATTTGAATGCCATAATGCAGCGCAACCAAAAAACCTGGTAAAAGCGCCGGCAACGCCAGTTCAACCACCATTAATCGGTTCAAGGTCGAGGTCATCAGCACCACGATCGCTCCAAGGCACATTTGCACCAATCCCAATCGTAAGATCGATATCCAACTAAGCATTACAAGGCCCCCCCAAGGAAGCGCAGCGCAAAAGCGGTGATTAACATGCCGCTGACATACATCATCACTCCGGTGCCATTATACCAAGGCGCTTTTGCTTTAGGATCGCGCAGCATCACCCGCATCGCCCAAAGCTGGCCCAAGATTAAGGCTGTGATCGCCGCCGGATAGGCATTAGGCACCGCCCAAAGCATCAGCAGAATCACCACCGCTAGCTGCGGAACTAACATGATCCAACAGGCGATATGCGCTGCGCGCTTTGGCCCCAGCGTAACGGGCAAAGAACGTAAACCGGTTTGACGATCGCCCTCAAGCGCTTTGAAATCGTTCAAGGTCATAATGCCATGCGCGCCCAACGCATAAAGCGTGGCCACAAGAATGATTTTTGGATCTGGCAGCGCGGTTGACATCACCGCAGCCCCGGTGAACCAAGGCAGGCCCTCATAGCACAGGCCAACCAGGCCCGGCCCCCACCAGCCCGATTTTTTAAGGCGGATTGGTTCGGCGGAATAAGCCCAAGCCGCCAAAACACCAAGAATTGTGGCGGCAAAGCCCCAGATTCCCAAACACCAGCCAACGAAGAGCGAAAGCGCTGACATTGCCAGCGCAATCCACAAGCCCCATGCGCCGGGAATCCGCCCTGAGGGGATCGGGCGATAGGGTTCATTGATCGCATCGACATGCCGGTCGCACCAATCATTGGCAGCTTGGCTCATCCCGCAGACAATTGGTCCGGATAAAACGATTCCCAACAGGATAAGCCATATATTCTGTAGAAGCGGCATTCCCGAAGAGATCACGCCGCAGCCAAAGGCCCACATAGGCGGAAACCATGTGATGGGTTTGATCAATTCCAGAGCCGCCAGCGGATGTGGTTTTTTCGCCAGCTGTAAACCTTGCGCAACAGTCATATGTCTAGTTTGACTTACAACTTATCGCAACGCAAGAAAAACCCGCCCGCAGAGGCAGGTTGATACCGGCTAGGGGCGCGTTTTTAAATTATGACGGGCGGTCTCTGGCTAAAAGATCAAACTTGCGCAGTTTTACGTAGAGGCTTTGCCGCGATAATCCCAACATTTCAGCCGCAGCTGCGCGGTTGTTTTGAGTCAGCTCTATCGCTGTTTCAATACAGATTTTTTCGATCATATCGGTTGTTTCACCCACGATTTCGCGCAGGGTAGACGAGCCTACCAATTCTGCTACATTAGATTGGCTGAAATCCTCAGAGGTGATCGCCGGCGCTGGGTTTTCTTCAAAACGGTTGGTGTCTCTGATCACAAACGCCATCGTTTCGCGCGCGTCACTTGGTAATCTTACCACCGACACTTCAACGCCAAGCTTGCTGCCAACCGCATTTTGCAACTTGGTGGCGTAAACGCGTACTTGGCCAGACCGCGTGACATTTTCGAGCATAACAGCCAGATCAATTTGACCGCGGGCCAAAAATTCGCTCAGGCTGCGGCCTTTGATATCACCCAGATTGGCGGTGTTTATCAAATCAAGAAAGCCTTCATTGGCCGCTTCGATAAATCCATTTGCCGAGGTGAATACGATGCCATCGGTTCCCAGGTTATAAAGCGATAAAAGATTCTGAGTTGTTATATCATCCTTTAAAGACGTGTCATTTTCGCTGATCAGGCGGCAAATCAAAAGCCGCTCGCCCGAGGCCCGGAACAACGAGGCTTTAATTTTGAAGCGCCGGCCCAGCTTCACATCTTCGACGGTCATATCAGAATTTTGATCTTTTGATGAAATGGCCAGCAGGGCGTCTTGGAATTCACCGCGGCGGCGGTTCTTGAACAATTGCGAGAAAACGCTGCCTTCCAGATCATTGGTGTTTTGGCCGAATAAGTTAATCGCGGCTGCGTTTATATCCTTGATCCGCCCATCATTTGCAGAAACAAACACCACTGGTTCTTGCATCGTCGCCAACAGCATGCGGTAGCGGGCATCGAAATCGCGGCGTTCTTCATATCCGCGCTCGATCGCCAATTGGGCCTTAACCAATTGCTGTTGCGTCTCTGCGGTAGAACTAAGGTCGCGGCCAAGCATAAGCAGTGTATCGGCATCTCCTAGCCGGTGAATGCTGTAGGAAACGGGAAATTGCCAAATTGCGTTGTCGCGATGGTTAAGCTCGACAGGATGCAAAACATTCTGCCCGCTCGCGAATTGGGCAAAAACGGCTTCAAGTTTCGGAATGCTTTCAGTGGTAAGGAAATCGTGGATTTTTCGCTGTTCCCAATGCGAGAGATTTCCCAAGCTTCGATCATTGTCATTGACAAGCACCGACAATACTTTGCCTTTAAGGGTTACCACCAAAGCAATATCCGAGGCAGCGGCTAAAATACTGCCCAGATATTCCGGCTCGATCATTGGAATAGAGCCAAAATCCCAGAGTTTTGTGCCGCTGTTTTTCATCCAGACACCTTAGCTTTAGTTTTGCCGGCTTTAACGACT
>Ga0222716_10001179_pt1:12500-22052 | contig 22052 bp, 15 predicted proteins | sample C33_13DmetaG_FD_165044 | JGI IMG/M metagenome (GOLD analysis project Ga0222716, IMG submission 165044) | Estuarine water microbial communities from San Francisco Bay, California, United States - C33_13D | ecosystem: Environmental > Aquatic > Marine > Unclassified | place: USA... | reverse complement strand
AAAATGTAAATGAAAGCTTAAAAGATTTAAATGGAGTTTTAGTTGCCCCAGGATTTGGTGATAGAGGAATAGAAGGAAAAATAAATGCAATAAGATATGTTAGAGAAAACAATATCCCATTTTTTGGAATTTGTTTAGGAATGCAGTGTGCTGTAATAGAATTTGCGCGTAATGTATTAAAAATGCCTGAAGCTAACTCAAAGGAAATGAATCCAAATACAGATCAACCAGTAATAGATATTATGGAAGATCAAAAAAATGTTTCAAATAAAGGGGGGACAATGAGATTAGGTGAGTATAATTGTACACTTGAAAAAAATAGTTTTTCATTTGCTGCATATAAAAATATAAACATACAAGAAAGACATAGGCATAGGTATGAATTCAATAATAAATATTTTGATTTATATAACTCTTCTGGAATGAATTGTGTTGGAAAAAACCCTGAAAACAATCTAGTTGAAATTATTGAAATTCCTAATCACCCATGGTTTGTTGGAGTGCAATTTCATCCAGAATACAGCAGTAATGTTTTAAACCCTCACCCTCTATTTAATAGCTTTATCGAAGCTTGTATTATAAATAAAAAATGAAAAATTACGATAAAAATTCTTTAACTGGATTTGTATTAATGTTTTTAATACTTCTTGTTTTTAATTTCTTTTTTCTTCCAACAAATGAAGAAATTGAAAAAGAAGTTAATTCTAATCCAATAGAATTACAAACCACTCAAAATTATGAGATTGATGAAAATTCAAATACAATTAATCAGGAATCTTCATATAGCAAAATAAATAAATCAGATTTTGGTGTTTTCTCAGAATCATCATTTGCAAAAGATGAAGAAGTTGTGCTTGAAAATGAAAAAATAAAACTTGTAATATCAAACAAAGGTGGACAAATAAAATCTGTAGTAATTAAAGAAGGTCCAAATCAAAAAAAATATACGACTTACACTGGAGAAGAGCTTGAAATTTTTAATTCAGACTCATCTGTATTCAATCTTAATTTTTCAACTGGCATTAGTATAAATACTAAAGACCTATTCTTTAAACCAATATTTTATAATACTTCAGAAAATCAAAATTCTGTTACAATGCGACTTTCTATTGATAGTATTCATTATGTAGATTTTAACTACAGAATTAATGATGATTATTTAGTAGATTTTAATATCAATCTTATTGGAATGGATGAAATAATTCCAAACGAGTTAAATTACATGAATCTTGAATGGCAAATGAAAACGCCACAAACTGAAAAAAGCAAATCAAATCAGGATATGTATACTGGAATATACTATCAATTCTTAGCAGATCAAGATGACATTGATTATTTGGGATATACAACAGCTGAGGATGAGGAACAACTTTCAAATAAACTATCATGGGTTGCTTTCCAACAACAATTTTTCAGTTCTATTTTAGTATCTAAAAGTGGTTTAGAGAATGCTTCTTTATATAGTGAAAAAAACGAAAACTCAAAGTACATAAAAAATCTATCTGCCAAATTTGAATTACCATACAATCACAATAGAAATGAGCAAATAGATTTTCAATTCTATTTTGGGCCTAATCATTACAAGCAGCTACAGTCTTACAATAGTAAATTTGAGGAAATAATCCCATTAGGCTGGGGTATTTTTGGCTGGGTTAATAAATATATAATCATAAATATTTTTGATTTTCTCAGCAAATTCTTTACTAACTACGGCTTAATCATTTTTATCCTTACTGTCATTATTAAACTTGCCTTATCTCCTTTTACATATAAAGCATATTTATCTCAAGCTAAAATGAAGGTTTTAAAGCCTGAGATTGATAAAATGACTGAAAAACATAAAGGAAAAGATCCTATGAAAGTTCAACAAGAAACAATGAACTTGTACAGAAAGGCTGGTGTAAATCCAATGGGAGGATGTTTACCAATGCTTTTTCAATTTCCAATTTTAATTGCAATGTTCCGTTTCTTTCCAGCTTCAATTGAGTTAAGATCTGAAGCCTTTTTATGGGCTGATGATCTTTCTGCATATGATTCTATTTATGACCTTCCTTTTGAGATACCATTTTATGGCGATCACATTAGTTTATTTACTCTACTGATGACTATATCAACTCTTCTTTATACAAGGATGAATAGTCAAATGGCTAGTGGGCAAATGGCTCAAATGAAATGGATGATGTATTTGATGCCAATAATGTTCTTAGGGTTTTTCAACAATTATGCTGCAGGCTTGAGTTACTATTACTTTCTGGCTAACATGTTCACATTTAGTCAACAATACTTCATGAAGAAATTTATTGATGAAGATGCAATTTTAAGACAACTAGAGGAGAATAAAAAGAAACCAAAAAAGAAATCTAATTTTCAAAAGAAATTAGAGGAAATGCAGAAAAGACAGGAACAAAAACTTAAGAATAAAAATAAAAGGTAGTAATGAGAGCCTGTCTATTAATAATATTTATTATTATTCTATCCTCTTGTAAAACAACTTCTAATCAAATCTCTAATAATCAAAAGAAACTAATTATTTCTTTAGAAAAAACTGCTTGTTTTGGCACCTGCCCTATTTTAAAAATTGAGATTTACAATAATGGTTCTGTCGTTTATAATGGAATAAAGCATGTTAAAAAATTAGGAATTCATGATTTTGAAATTCAACCAAAAGAAATTCAAAAGATATTATCAAAGGCAAAAGAAATAGGTTTTTATAACTTAGAAAATGAATATACTGAAAGAATATCTGATTTACCAACAACCTATATTATGATAAATGGAAAATTAATAGAGGATTATTTTGGGGCACCAAAAAAATTAAAAAATCTTGAAACTTTAATAGAAAAAAAAATATTGGATTTATTAGAGGTTAATTCTTTCTAGAAAAAATGCTAAAGCTCTTTTCTTATCTTTATTAAAATCATAAGAAATCTTTTTATTTAAATAGTCTTTATAGTTGATGTTAGAAGATGATATTTGTTTTGGAAATATTGCATTATCAATATTATTTACCCCATATTTAAGAGCAACATTAAATTCTTTTTGAAATATACTGTCTAAATTAATTCTTGAAACCCAGCATGCAAATACAAATGGCATGCCAGTCATTTTATTCCAATTCTCAGCCAAATCGTATGTATATGCATATTTACCATTTAAATCAAAAGCACGATCTCCAATTACTAATGAAGCTTGATCATCCTTTATATTATATTGAGATTCTTTAGATGAATTATATAAAACAGGAGATATTTTCCAATAATCTCTTAAAAGTAATTTTAATAACTCTACTGAAGTTCTAGATTGATAATCTAAAGAAATTGATTTAATTTCATGTATTGGAACATGCGAATATAAGCATACTGTATCAACAGAATTTTCTGAACCAATGCAAAAGTCAGTGATTATACTAACATCTTTTAAATCATTTAAAACCACAACAGGAACTAGTGCAATATCCAACTCTCTTTCTCTTAATTGGTCAGCAATTTCGGCTGGATATGAAGAGAAAAGATTTATAGACTTAGACATTTTTATAGACTTAAGCCCGTATACAAATGGCATTGAATTTAGATATGAAATTACCCCAACTTTTATCATATAATAAAATCAAAAAAGTACCAAATACAGATAATTGAATAAACAAATTTTAAAATGGTGCCACCAAGAAAACCAAATAGAGAGCCTATGGCTATCTTAAATGATTTAAAAAAATCATAATCAGATTCAATAAGAGCGCCTAAATATGCACCAAAAAAAGGCCCAACAATTACACCAAAAGGTGGGAAAATAAAAATACCACTTAAAATACCAAGTACAACTCCAAAAGTAGAAAACCTCCCTCCTCCAAAATACTTTACGGAATAAATTTGTAGCCAATAATCAAGAAGTGTAATTATTACAGCAAAAGCACCAAAATAAAAAAGATAATCACCCTCAAGATTAAACGATGTGAAATAATGAAGTAATAATAATCCAAAAAAAGAAAGTGGTGGACCCGGAACTATTGGCAATACAGAGCCAACCATTCCTAAAATAAGAAAGAATATTGATATAATTATTACAAATGTAACCATCACACAAAAATAACCAAAAATGAAAGTAAACTAAAAATGAGAAATTTTATATTATTAAATTAAGTAGTTTTGTAAAAAAAAGTAATGAGCTTATCTCCTTTAAATGCAATAGGACCAATTGATGGAAGATATAATTCCAAAACTAAAGATCTTCAAAAATATTTTTCAGAAGCATCACTAATTAGATTTCGTGTTAAAGTTGAAATTGAATATTTTATTGCATTGTGTAATAGCTCAATTATTCAATTGAATCACTTTCCATCTAAAAAATTTAATGAATTAAGAAAAATTTATGAAGATTTTAGTAATGATGATGCACAAAGAATTAAAGAAATAGAGTCTATAACCAACCATGATGTTAAAGCAGTTGAGTATTTTATAAAAGAAGAATTTAAAAAGTTAAAACTTGAAGAGTTTAATGAGTTTATTCATTTTGGCTTGACATCTCAAGACATTAACAATACAGCAGTTCCATATTCTATTAAAAAAGCTTTGGAAGAAATTATTATACCGGAAATAAATAACATAATTAAATTGATAGAAAAAAATTCTAAAAATTGGAGAAATATATCTATGCTTGCAAGAACACATGGTCAAGCTGCATCTCCAACAAGAATGGGTAAAGAAATGATGGTTTTTGTTGAAAGACTAAAGAACCAATTATTATTGATGAACAAAATACCATATACCGCAAAGTTTGGTGGAGCTACTGGAAATTTCAATGCGCATCATGTTGCGTTTCCAGATATTAATTGGGTGGACTTTTCAAATGAATTTCTAAAAAATTCTTTAGCACTTAAAAGACAACAGACAACTACACAGATAGAGCACTATGATAATTTGGCTGCTATAATGAATAATTTATCTAGAGTTAATACGGTATTAATTGATTTTTCTAGAGATATATGGACATATGTTTCAATGGATTATTTTAAACAAAAGATTAATAAAAATGAAGTTGGTTCATCTGCTATGCCACACAAAGTCAATCCTATAGATTTTGAAAATGCTGAAGGCAATTTAGGTATTGCAAATAGTTTATTTAGTTTTATGGCAGATAAATTACCTATTTCTAGGCTTCAAAGAGATTTAACAGATAGTACTGTTTTAAGAAATGTTGGGGTTCCTTTAGCACATACTTTAATTGCGTTAAAATCATTGAGTAAAGGGATCAATAAATTAGTAATTAACGAAGAAAAGATAAGTACAGATTTAGAGGAAAATTGGGCTGTTGTAGCAGAGGCTATTCAAACTATTCTTAGACGAGAAAACTATCCAAACCCATATGAAGCCTTAAAAGAACTTACTAGGCTTAATTCAAAAATAACTAAGGAGACAATAAGTGATTTTATCGATAATTTAAATGTTGATAATAGTATTAAAAAGGAGCTTAAGAAAATTACACCAACAAACTATACTGGAATTTAAAATTGAAGTTTATTTTTTTGCAAATACTCTTCCCAATTCCAAATAAAATGTTTCAATAAATTTTTCATTTCACTTATAAAGATTGGATTGGGCTTATTTTTTCTCTTAAAGAGAGTTCCCTGAAAATCATTAATATTATATTTTTCAAATATTGCAAAAGCCATTGCATCTATTTCAGAATCAAATTCATTTAAAAGATCTCCAAAATAACTTTCATACTGAAGAAAACTTTCAACACCTGCTATCTTTTCGTTTTCGCTTGAACTTCTACTAATATCCTCCACAATAAGATTACGTAATTTTAATACTTCTCCTTCTTCAAAATGAGATTTTAAATTATTTAAATTGCCTAAATAAATAATTAATCTAAACCATTTTACATCATCTTCTTTAAGGTTGGGATTATTTTCTAAATTGTTATTATTATTAATAAAGTCTTTAATCTCAACAAAACCATGAGAGATAACTTCATCTAGTGTTTTACAATAAATGGAAACTAAAGCATTTAGCTTAACCTTTTTCTTTTTAGATAATAAACCAAAAAACTTAATCATAACTTTAATTTAAACTAAAATGTTTAGCAAAAACCAATACTATGTTATCTGCTATAGCTAAACTTGCAGTTGCTGCTGGAGAAGGAGCATTTAGTACATGAATATTTTTATTATTCTTAATAATTTTAAAATCATCAATTACATCTCCATCTTCTCCTAACGCCATTGCTCTTACCCCACTTTTTCCTTTTTCTAAATCATTTAACATCAACGAAGGTACTAGTTTTTGCAAATCTCTCAAAAATAATCTTTTTGAAAAAGACCTTTTATATTCGTTTAAACCAAATTTCCAATGATTTATGAACAATTTTAAGGTTCCGATAAAAAATAAAGATTCTATAGTATCCATCAAATTAAATGAAAACTTACTATAGCCTTCTCTTTTAAAAGAATATACAGCATTAGGCCCACACTCAATAGATCCATTAGTCATTCTAGTAAAATGAACTCCCAAAAAAGGAAATTCTGGATTTGGTACTGGATATATAAGATTATTAATCTTATGCTTAGAACTTTCTTTAAGTTTATAATAATCTCCTCTAAAACTTACAATTTTCATATTGATTTTAAGATTATCTTTTCCAGCTAATCTATCTGAAAATAAACCAGCACAAAAGATATTATTCTTTGTATAAATCTTTCCTTTACTTGTAAATAAATAATCATTTTTGAAATTAAAAACCTCACACGATAATATAATCTTACTTTTATTATTTATTGAAGTTATTTTTTCAGCAAATTTTTTTGTTGTTTGCTTATAATCTATAATGCCTGACTCAGGGACATATAAAGCTGACTTGCCAACAGCATTTGGCTCTATTTCTTTAAGTTCATTTGAGTCTAATATTTTCAGATCTTTTAACCCATTTTTTTCACCATTGATTTTAAGTTGTAATAATTTTTTAGCCTCTCTTTTATTAGTTGCAAGTACAATTTTTCCGCAAACATCATAATCTATATTATTATTTTCAGCAAACTCAACAAGTTGTTTTCTACCGTTAACACAGTTTTTTGCTTTTAGGCTGTTAGGTTTATAATATAATCCAGAATGAATCACTCCAGAATTTCTTCCAGTTTGATGAAATGCTAATGAATCTTCTTTTTCAACTACTGCTAAGCATAATTTAGGATATTTTAGTTGTAGTTTATATGCAGTAGCCAAACCAATAATACCGCCTCCAACTATTGCGACATCAAATTTTAATTCTTCCATCCAAGAGCTTTAAAAAAACTTATTTTATTAAACAGAAGCCAACCAATAATAAAAAATACAACAACACTTAATAAAGCCATTTGTTGACTATACAATTTAGTAATCAATCCAAACAACAAGGGTCCCAAAAATGATGTGGCTTTTCCAGTTAAGGCATAAAATCCAAAAAACTCATTTTTTTTATTTTCAGGAATTATTTGTGACATATATGATCTACTACAAGATTGGTTAGGTCCAATCATAGAGCCTAACAAAATGCCAGCAATCCAAAAAACTTCTTTTGGGTAATTTGTCCATGGAGCCACAAAAGCAAGTAATGTTGAAATTATAAGAATCACTAAAGATAAATTAATAACATTACGCGTACCAATTTTATCTTCATATGAACCAAAAATAAAAGAACCAAGAGCTGCAAATACATTTAAAATTATAGCAAGGATTAAAACTTCATTCATTGTAAAATTTAATGATCCTACAGCATAAACTCCACCAAGAGCAAAAATTGTAATTAAACCATCATTATAAAATAACCTAGCTATTAAAAAATTAACTACTTTTTTATAATTACTAATTTCTTTAAATGTAGAATAAATAGAAGTGAACGAAGTAGATATATCTTTTTTTGTAACCTTACTTCTTTTTGAATCTTTTAGAAAGATAAAAGTAGGTAAGCTAAACAGAACAAACCATATTGCCACAAGAACACATATTTGTTTCACTTCTTGAGGGTTATTTACATCAAACAAAATAAATGAAATAAACAAAGCAGACAGACCACCTAAAAATCCTAAACCCCAGGCATTTCCTGAAACTCGTCCAATATTTTTATCATTAGATAATTCTTTTAAATATGAATTACAAAAAACACATCCCATTTCAAATGAAATATTTGAAATTATTACAAAAGCAATAGCTAAAGACAAATCACCTTTATCAGGAAAATATAATAAAGCAGTGAATAGTGAACACAGAATTGTAAAAAAAACAAGAAATGATTTTCTGTATCCAGTTTCATCAGCAAAAGCCCCTAACAATGGAGATAAAAAAGCTACTATAATCGCAGTTATTGAAATTGCATTTGCCCATAAGAATGTTCCTTCAATCTCATTAGGAGCAATATAATTAACAAAAAAAGCACTGTAAATAAAAGTGATTATTAAAGTTGTATAAGGCTGATTTGCAAAGTCATAAAAAGACCAAGAAATTATTTGCTTATTTTGCTTTGCTTTTGATAAAAACATATTAAATATATTTCTCAATATTACAAATATATTTTAAATAATTGATTTATCTTACATGATAAAAAATGTAAATTTGCACAAAAATTATTATGAATTTAGAAGGAATAATTAATGTCTCAGGTAAACCTGGATTATTTAAAGTAATCTCAAGGTCAAGCAACAATGTAATAATAGAATCTTTAGTTGAAAAAAAGAGAACAGCTATTTACTCTCACAATCAAGCCAATCTTTTGGATGAAATTGGAATTTACACTTATAATGATACAATTCCATTATCCCAAATATTTACTGAAATAGCAACAAAAACAAATTGTGGCCCTTCTATAAGTCACAAATCTTCAAAAACAGAATTAGCTAACTATTTTAGAGATATATTACCAGAATATGATGAAGAAAGAGTATATATATCAGATATAAAAAAAGTAATACAATGGTACAATTCTATGCAGTCACTTAACATGATTAAGTTAGAAAAAATAAAAAAGAAGGAACCAAAAACAAAAAAGTAATGAAATACAGCCAATATCCCTACGAAAGAATTAATCTTGAAGAATTTAAAAAAAACATCCAAGCTATGATTATTAATTTTAATTCTGCTAATTCAGCTGATGAACAAATTGAAATTATTAATAATTATCAAAATATTCAAAAAAATTACCACAGTTATGGGAGTATTGCTCACTTAAACTTTGCTAAAAACACAAAAGATGAAAAAGCAGTTAAAGAAAATAAATACTATAATGAAATAGGACCTGAAATAGCTGCAATAGATAATCAGTTTACTAAGGCAATAAATGCATCAAAATTTAAAAAAGAACTTCATTCTGAATTTGGAGAACATTATTTTAATTTAATTTCTATGGAATTAAAATCATTTGATTCAAAATTAGTTAGCTTAATGAAAAAAGAAAATGAACTCAGTAATGAATATAGAGCATTACTTGCAGGAGCTGAAATTAAATATAAAGGTAAAACATTAAACCTTGCAGGCTTATCTCCATTCATGCAAGATATTAATAGAGAAACAAGAAAAGATGCTTATC
>Ga0222716_10001179_pt1:0-7500 | contig 22052 bp, 15 predicted proteins | sample C33_13DmetaG_FD_165044 | JGI IMG/M metagenome (GOLD analysis project Ga0222716, IMG submission 165044) | Estuarine water microbial communities from San Francisco Bay, California, United States - C33_13D | ecosystem: Environmental > Aquatic > Marine > Unclassified | place: USA: California... | reverse complement strand
TTACCCTAGGCAGTTCCTTGCGGTTACTGACTTCAGGTACCCCAAACTTCCATGGCTTGACGGGCGGTGTGTACAAGGCCCGGGAACGTATTCACCGTATCATGGCTGATATACGATTACTAGCGAATCCAACTTCATAGAGTCGAGTTGCAGACTCCAATCCGAACTGAGATTACCTTTATTGATTAGCTCTCTGTCACCAGATGGCATCACATTGTAGTAACCATTGTAGCACGTGTGTAGCCCAAGACATAAGGGCCGTGATGATTTGACGTCATCCCCACCTTCCTCTCTGTTTGCACAGGCAGTTTTTCTAGAGTTCCCGACATTACTCGCTGGTAACTAAAAATAGGGGTTGCGCTCGTTATGGGACTTAACCCGACACCTCACGGCACGAGCTGACGACAACCATGCAGCACCTTGTAATCTGTTCGAAAAAAGGTTGATCTCTCAACCGGTCATATTACATTTAAGCCTTGGTAAGGTTCCTCGCGTATCATCGAATTAAACCACATGCTCCTCCGCTTGTGCGGGCCCCCGTCAATTCCTTTGAGTTTCATTCTTGCGAACGTACTCCCCAGGTGGATCACTTATCGATTTCTCTTGAACGCTGACATTATATCGCCAACATCTAGTGATCATCGTTTACGGCGTGGACTACCAGGGTATCTAATCCTGTTCGCTCCCCACGCTTTCGTCCATGAGCGTCAGTAATGGTTTAGTGAGCTGCCTTCGCAATTGGTGTTCCATGTCATATCTATGCATTTCACCGCTACATGACATATTCCGCCCACTTCATCCATACTCAAGAATAACAGTTTCAATGGCAGTTCTACAGTTGAGCTGTAGGCTTTCACCACTGACTTAATATTCCGCCTGCGGACCCTTTAAACCTAATAAATCCGGATAACGCTTGCACCCTCCGTATTACCGCGGCTGCTGGCACGGAGTTAGCCGGTGCTTATTCATACAATACCGTCAAGTCGGTACACGTACCGAGGTTTCTTCTTGTATAAAAGCAGTTTACAACCCATAGGGCATTCATCCTGCACGCGGCATGGCTGCATCAGAGTTTCCTCCATTGTGCAATATTCCTCACTGCTGCCTCCCGTAGGAGTCTGGTCCGTGTCTCAGTACCAGTGTGGGGGATCACCCTTTCAGGCCCCCTACCTATCGTAGCCTTGGTAAGCTCTTACCTTACCAACAAGCTAATAGGACGCATACTCATCTTTAACCACCGGAGTTTTAATTATAAAAAGATGCCTTATTATAATACTATGAGGTATTAATCCAAATTTCTCTGGGCTATCCCTCAGTTAAAGGTAGATTGTATACGCGTTACTCACCCGTGCGCCACTCGTCAGCATCTAGCAAGCTAGATCTGTTACCGTTCGACTTGCATGTGTTAGGCCTGCCGCTAGCGTTCATCCTGAGCCAGGATCAAACTCTTCGTTGTAAAAAAAGTTTATAAATTGACTTTTATTTGGATGTAATCTAATTCTATCTTCAATATTTTTGAGAACTACTAAACAAAAAAATGGTTATTATACCATTCTAGTTTTTCCTTTTAAAATCTAAACATGTATTTTAAAAGGGCTGCAAATATACATTGTTTTAATGTAAAAACAATTCTTTTTAAAAAAATAACATATTAACTGAAATTTAAAAGATCTTTTCGCTCGAAAGCGGCTGCAAATATAATTTCTTTTTCAAATATAACACAAAGAAAAAATATTTTTTTTCGAATAAAAAAAATAGTGCGAATAAAGCACTAAAAATCAACAAATTACAAATGAAAATTATTTAGAAAAAACTTATTTTATAATTATAAAAAACAACAAAATATACGTTAATAACTCTATATATTACTTGCAAAAAATAATATATTTGTGCTAATAAAAAAAAGAAAAATGAAACCACAAGTTAGTATTATAATGGGAAGCACTTCTGACATGCCTGTAATGGAAAAAGCTGCAAAGTTTTTAGATGAAATGGAAATCCCATTTGAAATTAATGCACTATCAGCACATAGAACTCCTGAAATGGTAGAAGAATTTGCCTCTAGTGCACATGCAAATGGAATTAAAGTTATTATTGCCGGTGCAGGAGGAGCAGCTCACTTACCAGGAGTAGTTGCAGCTTTTACTCATCTTCCAATTATTGGAGTACCATGTAGATCTTCTATATCAATAGATGGTTGGGATTCAATTTTATCTATTCTACAAATGCCTCCAGGAGTTCCTGTTGCTACAGTTGGACTTGATGGGGCACACAATGCAGGTATTTTAGCCGCTCAAATAATTGCTGTTGGTGATGAGGATTTAAGCAAAAGAGTATTTAACTTCAAACAAGGTTTAAAACAAAAGATTATTAAAGCAAATAAAAGTCTAGCTGAGTATAAGTTTAAATTTAAAACAAACTAAACAAAGTCAATTTTAAATAATTATGCAGCTAAAATCTCTAAATCTTTATAGAAGTTAGAGTAAGATTTTGCTACAACTTCACTATTAGTAATATTTATAGGTCCTTTTGAAACGCTTGCCATAATGGAAAGAGCCATTGCAATTCTGTGATCATTGTGTGAATTAGTTATTGCCCCTTTGATTACTTTACTTCCATGGATGTACATGTGATTATCTTTTAAGATTACTTTCACCCCAATTTTAGCAAATTCTATTTTTATACTTCTAGCTCTATTACTTTCTTTATTTATTAACCTTCTTACTCCTTTAATTACTGAAACACCTTTACAACAAGATGCAAGTGAAACTAAGGACGGAAATAAATCAGGGCAATCTGTAGCATCAAATAAAAAAGAATTTAATTCAAGTCTTTTTACTTCAATAAAATTTTCCTTAATAATTACTTCAGCACCACATTGACCTAAAGCCTTTAAAATTGCTTTATCAGCCTGTAAAGAATTTGGATTCAATCCATAAATTTTAACTTGTCCAGAAATTGCAGCTCCAACTAAATGAAAGGCTGCTCCACTCCAATCTCCTTCAATAATATATTTTGAAGATTTAATTTTTTGATTTCCTTTCACAAAAAATCTCTTATGAGATTCATTTGTAATATCAACGCCAAAGTCTTTAAGAATACCAATTGTCATATCAACATATGGAAAACTAACTAAATCTTTAACATGAATAACACTATCACCACTTAAAAAAGGTAGAGTAATTAGAAAACCAGATAAAAGCTGAGAACTATCTGAAGCATCAATACAAATTTCTCCTGAATGCATATCTCCTTTTATATTTACTGGCAATGATAAATCCTTAGCATTTATCTTTAAACCTAATTGAGATAAATAACTAAAATTAAAAGATCTATTTATAGCTGACCCAAAACCATTAATGGTAACATCATGAAAATGGTGTGAAAGTACAACAGAAAATACTCTTGCACAAAATCCTGATTCATCAATATTAACAGAAATACTTTTTTTTAAAATAGTTGTTTTCCGATCAATTTTAATAGAATTTTTAGTTTTTGTAAACTGTAATCCAGCTTTTTCACAAATATTTAATGCAGTTAATATGTCATTTTCATATGGATTACCAACTAATTCAACCTTTGATTCAGAAATTAAAGAAATAGCTAATGCTCTTTGAAAATAACTTTTTGATGAGTTAATAGTTACACTTCCTTTATATCTAAAAGGGCTAATAATTCTGTTCATTTAATATCTTATCTATTAGAATACTTTTTACCTCAGCATTTCCAATACTATTTAAAACAACGAAATCAATATATTTACCTTTTGATTTCTTGTCTTTAGTAACGTAATACAATAGAGATTCTTTATTATAACATTTAATGTCTGTTGGTAAATTAAATTTATTTAGAAGATTAGTAATTCTAACGATTGCACTATTATCATTTAAATATCCAAACTTAATAGAGATATCAGTGGCTAAAATAATACCAAGACTAATAGCTTCTCCATGAGAAATCTTATACTTTGCCTCAATAGCATGCCCAAAAGTATGTCCAAAATTTAGTAGCTTTCTAGATTTTTTCTCATTTAAATCATTATTAATAACTGAGATTTTAATCTTTATAGAATCCTTTAAAATCTCTTTGAATGAATTCTTTTTGCAATCAATTTCAGCTTTTTCAAGCACAGAGAAAAGTTTATTAGAAGATATACATGCATGCTTAATAATTTCTGAATATCCATTACTCAACTCAAAATCACTCAATGTCTCTAGAAAAGAAAAATCAATTAAAAGAAATTTCGGCTCATTTATTGTGCCAATTATATTTTTAATTCCTTTAAAATTCACACCATTTTTACCTCCAATTGAAGCATCAGTAATAGATAAAAGTGTAGTTGGCACAAATCCAAACCTTACCCCTCTCATATAAATTGACGCTACAAATCCAGCAATATCACTTATTACTCCTCCTCCAATACCAACAATAAATGAGCTTCTATTACAACCTAAAAGAATAAGTTTATCAATAAGAGTATCTACATAAGATAATGATTTAGAATCTTCAATACTTTCTACAACTAATATTTTTTTATATTCTTGAAACTTTTTTGCATGAAGATCATAAATATTAGAATCTACAATTAAAAATATATTAGAAAAGTCTAAGTCAATATATTTAGCTAAAGATGAAAAACTATCATCAAAGTAAATTGATGTATTTGTATAAGGTATTTTTTCCAATTATAATTTCTAATAATCATGCAAATTTAATGAAATCTATCACTTATAAAATTATCTTTGTGGCATGAAAAATGAAAATTTTTACATGCTAGCTAAAACAATGTATGGATTAGAGGAAGTGCTTGCTAATGAACTCAAAGATCTCGGTGCTCAAAATATAAAAATTCAAAACAGAGCAGTCAGCTTTAAAGGAGATACTGGATTTATGTACAAAGCCAATCTTAATCTTAGAACATGCTTACGAATACTTAAACCTATAGCTACCTTTCAAGCTCATGATGAAAAAGAACTATATAAGAACATCCTAAAAATAAATTGGGAAGAATATTTTGAATTAGATAATACATTCGCAACTCATGCTACAACTAATTCTGAAGTATTTAACCATAGTAAATATGCTTCTTTACTAGTAAAGGACGGAATTGCTGATTTTTTCAGAAATAAACACAATAAACGTCCTAATGTTGACCCCGATAATCCTGATGTTACTATTAATTTGCACGTAAATAAACATACTTGCACTGTATCTTTAGACAGCTCCGGAAAATCATTACATAAAAGAGGATATAAAACTGAGACTATTATAGCTCCAATAAATGAAGTATTAGCAGCTGGAATGATTTTATTAAGTGGATGGAATAAAAAAGATAATTTTCATGATCCAATGTGCGGCTCAGGTACCTTGCTAATTGAAGCTGCATTAATTGCTTATAATATTCCAGCGAATATTTTCAGAGATCAATTTGGATTTGAACAATGGAAAAATTTTGATGCGGATTTATTTGAAAAAATTAAAGATGTTTCATTGGATAAAGAAATTGATTATAATGGATTAATTACAGGAGGAGATAATTTTCAAAAAGCAGTAAGGTCTTCAAGAAAAAATATTGAAAATGCATTAATGTTTGAAAGCATTAAAGTGAAGAACGAAGACTTTTTTGAAACCAAAATAAATGAGAATACCTTTGTAATTTTCAACCCACCATATGGTGAAAGAATTGAATTAGGAGTAAATGAATTTTATGAAAAAGTTGGAGATACTCTTAAAAATAATTATATGAATTGTACAGTTTGGCTTATTTCCTCTGACATTGAAAATTTAAAAATGATTGGGCTAAAACCAACGAAAAAAATTGAGCTAATGAATAGTAACTTAAAGTGTAGCTATAGAGAGTTTAAGATATACCCCGGCAGTAAAAAAGCAAAATATCTTGAGGATTCTAGTTTAAGTTAAGTGCCTTTTCTAAAGATATTTCTTTACCATTCAAAGTAGACAAAATAAAGGCATCAGCAAATCCAATTGATTTAATCTTCTGCAATTTAGAAGCAGCAAGTGAGTATTCACTAAAATTTTCAGAGTAATACTTATAAAAAATTCCAGAACTTTCCTTTTTTACATTATTAATCTTGCTCATCATGGACAAGTCTTCTGGTGATAAAATCTCTGGAAAAACTCCAATTTGTATTACAAAAACAAGATCATTTTTCTTTTTGACGTTCTTTTGAACTTGCTTCTTTTTCTTTGCAGGCTTGTTGGCTTTTACAACATTCTTTTTTGTAGAGATAGATTTATTTAATGGAACTCTCTCACCATCTTTAAATGTGACTACAAATGCATCTTCAAAACCTCTTGAACGCATTTGAGATCTATAGCTAATAGCATCAGAATAATTATCAAAAGAACCAGTCATGTATCTAATCAAACCATCATTTCCTTTAAAAGAGACAACATTTTCTACCGCGTCAAAAATTTTATTTGATAATACAACTTTGTATGCTCCAATTTGAACTCTGTAGACTGTTGATGGTGCTTTTATTTCAGCAACTGGTTCACTGTCGACTTTGTCAGTGTAATTATCTGAAATAGGTGGTATTGGGGGAGCTTGTGGAGTTTTCTCATCGTTTTCTTTTACTAAAGGTGGTCTATATAAACTCAAAACACCATTTTCATATTCTAATAACTCTAAATTTTTAAATCCTTTTTTCTCCAATTCAAACTCTCTACCTAAAGCATCATCAATTGTGAGGTAACTACCTACAGCATATATGACATTTCCATTATTTTCTGTATAGCTCTCAAGATCTTCTAAGCTTAGTAATTTATTAATAACTCTAGGGGATACTCCATCATTATAAACACCTAATTGAACTTTAAACCTAAGGCCTAATTCTTCTTTTGATGAATTATTGGAGTTATATAGATTGTTAAAAGCATTTGCTTTAGCAATTAAATAAGCATTTATTGATTTAAAATCATCTCTAGAGATTTCATTATCATTATAAAAGTTTGCAAACTCTCTAGATGCAACCTTATTTTTATCATATTTACTTTTAAACTTATCTTCTTTTAATGTTACTCCTTTTTCATCAACGATTGCACCAGCAAGTGTATTTTTTTCTTTGTCAAGATAATCCGCGATTCCGTCATTGTCAGAATCCAATGGACAGCCAGACTCATCAACTTTAACTCCCGTTGGAGTTTCAGGACAATAATCATTAATATCTAAAACTAAATCTCCGTCCTGATCAGCTAAGTCCATTTTGTCATAATCAACATCTGAATAATACTTTTCCTTTAATGGATTTATACCTGAAGGCTTTGGTGTAAATAGATCATAACTTATTGAAAAGTTAACAACCACAAAATTATCATTAAGCTCTTCAGTAGTCTTATCAATATCAACTTGCGATAGAGCATAATTTAAGGATGCATCAAATGACATTCTATCAGACATTTCTAATGTTATTCCAGCTCCTACAGGAATTACAAGTCCTGTTTCTTTTGCAGAATATTGTGATGAAATATCACTATTAA
>Ga0222716_10001176_pt1 | contig 22073 bp, 37 predicted proteins | sample C33_13DmetaG_FD_165044 | JGI IMG/M metagenome (GOLD analysis project Ga0222716, IMG submission 165044) | Estuarine water microbial communities from San Francisco Bay, California, United States - C33_13D | ecosystem: Environmental > Aquatic > Marine > Unclassified | place: USA: California... | reverse complement strand
AATGAATTTTTAATTATAAACGATTGGGATGGTTATCAACATCTAAACTCTCTTTACAATTATAATGGAAAATTAGCAGAAAAGTATTGGTTTAATCACATATTAGAATATTTTGAAAAAATTGGTGTAAACTTAAGTCAAGCAAGAACAATATTAGAATGGGTTATGTATTTCCCTTTAGTTAGTGAAAAAATAGATTATATAGAAACTATTCAGATTATTGAAAATATATATCCACATAATAAAATAAAAAATAAATCATATGAAATCAAAGGATATAATGAGGGAGAAGGATTGGCTCTATCAGCAGTATTGTTTTTGTTCAACTTACCTACAAAAGATATAAGAACTTATAGTTATAATAAAAAGAAAATAAATTTAATTTAAGGTTATGGCAACAGAAGTAAAAGCAAAGGCAGATAAAGAATCCTCATCAACAGATGTGAAGTATTCAATGTTCGTAGGTAGATGGCAACCACTACACGCAGGTCATCTTTGGTTAATCAATCAAAGATTAAAAGAAGGATACAACGTATGGTTAGCAATCAGAGATGTAAAACCAGATGAAAAGAATCCTTGGACAGCACAAGAAATTGAAAAGATGGTTCACGAAGGTGAACTAAAAGATTTGATTGCAGATGGTAAAGTAATCACATCAATTATACCTGATATTGAATCTATCAACTATGGTCGTGGTGTTGGTTATGATATTATCGAACACATACCACCACAAGAAATTGGTGAAATATCAGCAACTTCTATTAGAGAACAAATGAGAAAAGATGGTAAACTCTAAATGGAATTTAGTATATTGTTTTTCAAAAAAATTATCAGTAAACGATAGTGCATTTCAACAAATACTACATTTATTAAAAAAATCAATAGAATATAACAGAAGATTTCATAATATAAAACTTTATACAGATTCTAACACATATTACTATTTAAAAGATTTAGATGTAGAGATTGAAATATTAGATATCGATTTATTTTTCTTAGATGATTTTAAATTAAAAGTATTAGAAAAATTAAAAGATAATGAAATTTTAATAGATGTTGATATATTTCTTTATAGTCCATTGATAGTAGATAGTAATTGTGATTTATTTGCAGACCATGCTGATGATTCTCAAAGAACTTGGTATGTTGATGATTTTAAAGAAGCTAAAAAATTTAAATTTTCAAATTTTCTAAATTTACCAGAAGTTAAAAAAGAAATGACTAACATTGGAATTTTAAAATTTTTTAATAAAAATTTATTAAAAGAATATATAAATCTTTATAATAAAATAAAAGATACGGCCGTTTCTGAGAAAGAAATATTACCAAAATTTCCTAAGTTTTCGATACTAATAGGTCAGTTATCTTTAAGAAATATAATAGATAGAGATAATTATAAAGTAAAATATGCTGTTAGTAATCCTAACAATCATTACTCACATTTAGCAGGTGAAAGAAAATATGATAACGATTGGGTTGAAAGTATTTTAAAACCAATTAAAAAGAATTTATTATAATGGTAGCAAGAAAAAGACACATATTAAAAACTATAACATGGAGAATTATTGGTACAGTAGATACGATAATTCTTTCATGGATTATTACCGGAAATTGGAAAATGGGTTTAACTATTGGTGGAGTTGAGGTCATCACAAAAATGGTACTATACTATTTTCATGAAAGAGCTTGGTATAGATTCTCTAATTTTGGTTTAAAAAATAGTAAAACTAAATAGATATGTTAATTTATTCAAATGGTTGTTCACATTCTATTGGTATAGGTTCTCACTTTGCATGGAGTCAGATTGTTTCTAAAGGAATATCTAAATCATCAAATTATTTAATAGATATTTATTTAAAAAATTTTAATACGTTTGATTCTAATACATTTTATAATTTTGCAGATAGTGGAAAAGGAAATGATTTAATTTTTATAGAAACCTTACAATTTTTAAACAAATGTAAAAATCAAGGAATAAAACCTGATTATGTTTTTATACAATGGAGTGGCCCATCAAGATTTGCAACTCAAAAATATGATGGTACATTAAAAATGTTTACTCCATCTGATGATGATATCGAATTACTTAGTTTTGAACCATTTGCTAGTGAAAGAACACTTAGTTTCATATATGCATTACAAGAAATTTTTATAAAAGAAAATATTGAATATTATTTTTGTTGCTATATGGATTTAGATAAATCTATATTAGATTCTACAATATACAAAAACATTGATTTATCTAAGTTTATTTCTTTTGATAAAAACTCTCATCCCATGTTGGATGGGTTCAGAATAAAAATGATAGAAAAGGGATATGTACTTGATGCTAATGGACATCCGAGTTTTTTTGGTCATTATTATTTAGCAAATAAATTTTTAGATATTATGAACGTTCCAAATATATCGATTGGTTTTTTTGAAACACTACCTCCAAGAAACAGAATTGTATTTGGTAAACTACTTAAAACAGAATTGCATTTTATAACATACTATATGGATAATATGTTATCTAAGAAGAAAGCAATAGAATACACTAAAAATGGTATTTTAAAGCATGGTAGTAGAGAGGAAAAGAATGAGATTAGAAAATCTTTGTTATAACCATGAAAATTACAAAAAAGGAGCCAGAAATAACACCAGAAGGTCATCCAATATTCCATAATATAATTGATTCTAATAATGATTGTAATTTATGTTCTATATTATTAGATGGTGAAGATGTTCTATTTTATGATTATGTAGAAAATTTTAGAGAAAAAATAAATTACATAATTGAATCCTATAAGGATATCGTAAATAATTTTTATGTAATTACATATGGAGAAGTCTATTCAGATATACATGGTTTTAAACTAGAAACATTAAAAGAAATTTTTATTAAAAAAGGATTGTATGATAGATTTTTTGTAAGAACATCATCAAATATAAATAATTTTAATTGTAATTTTCAGACATCTTTGTTTTGGCTTGGTAAAGATATTAATAAAATAAAATCCCCATCATCTACTCATATAAAAAATCATTTTTTATCTTTGTGTAGAAAAGTTGATTATCACAGAGAATTTATATTTTATTTTTTAAAAAATAATGGATTATTAGAAAAAAGTTTGTATAGTTTTTCTGCTAATAATAAAAATCATGTAGATTATAAATCAATAGAAGGTAGTGAACTTAGTTGGGATAAAAGTAATAATCACACCAAGTTATTAAGGGAGTATAATGAGTGTTTTGTTAACATAAATACAGAAAGTATATTTAATTCCAACATTAACTTCCTAACAGAAAAAACAAATAAGTGCTTTTTAACTGCTCAACCATTTATTATGGTATCAAGTCCATACACATTAAAATATCTTCACGAACTTGGTTTTAAAACTTTTAATAAATGGTGGGATGAATCTTACGATTTGGAGCAAGATAATGAAAAAAGGTTAGAAAAAATATCTCAATTAATATTAAAAATATCTAAATTTTCTATAAAAAAATGTAAATCAATTTATGATGATATGATACCAACTTTAAAATATAACCAAAATAATTTAATTCAAATAAGTAAAAATCAAATTGATAGCACTTTCTATATCCATAAAACTCATTATTTTAATAATAACAAAAAAGAATTAATTTAATAAAGGAAAGTATATCAAAAAATTATAACATACTATACTTATACTAAAGAACATTAGTATGGAAAATAACGAAAACGAAGAAAAGGTATTCCCAAACTTTGACCCAACACAAGATTTATCCCTCGCTGGTAAAAACAGAAGAATGAAAAGGGGATTGGGAGCAAAACCACTTCTCGAATCCGAAATAAAAGATATCCAAAAGAAAGCCCGTTCTGCAATGGAGGCTGCAAGATTATTAGGAGTATCATACAACACCTACAAAAAATACGCTAGAAAATATGGTATCTTTGAGGATTTAAAGAACCCCGATGGTACTGGTATCAGAAAAGGATATAATATCAAAAGAGGAAAATATTCACTCGATGATATCCTTGCAGGCAAATACCCTGAGTATCCGATTTGGAAATTAAAACAAAGATTACTACTGAATGGTTATATGTTAGAAAAATGTAACAAATGTGGTTTTGAAGAAAGAAGAATCACAGACCATAAAGTACCACTTGTACTTGATTTCATTGATGGTGATAGAAAAAATCATCTATATGATAATCTCAGAATGTTATGTTTTAATTGCTCCTTTTTAATTAATGGGAATCTTACAGGTCCTAAAAAAGAATACGAATATTAATGATACTTTTGTTCAATGGCTGTTCTCATACCTTCGGTCAAAATAGAACACATCCATATTGTACCTATTCAAATATGATTTTAAAATATTTTGATAAAAAATCAAAATTATTTTACAATAAAACAGATGAATGGATACCATTTTCTTCAGAAGCTGAATTTAGATACTCTAAGTTTGAAGAATTCAATCGTATATCCGGTACAAAAGGATATAATATGGCTTCTCGTGGTAAAGGTAATGAAGCAATATTTCTTGAAACCTTAGAGTGTGTTGAATATCTAATTAGTAAAAAGGAAAAACCAGATTATGTATTTGTTCAATGGAGTGGGCCATCTAGAAATTTATCCTTAGATTACTTAGATAGGTATGATTGGGTAACACCATACGATTTCAACAGAGAATATACATTGTATGAACCAGAGGCTTCTCGAAAAACTATATATTTTATTTATCTGTTACAATCTATATTAGAAAAATATAAAATAAAATATTCATTTATATGTTATCAAAAGCTTGAAGAAAATATAAAAAATAATATAATTTTTAATAAAATTGATAAAAGTACATTTGCTGTAAATCAAGATGATATAACTGTTGGTATGATTGATACTTTTAGAAAAAATGGTATGGTATTAGATGCACAAGGTCATCCAAATACATTAGGTAATTATTATTTATTTGAAAAATTACTAAAAAATCTAAATATAAATAATAGTAATTTTGGTATAATGAATTTTTTAAATTTTTATTGTGAAGGATTTGAAAAAAATATGCTAAGTTTAAAGTTTATAACAAATGAATTTTATACAGATATTATACCATTATCCAAAAAATCAATAAAGCAAAAAAACCTTGATTCTTATATACTAAACTTTTTTGATAGAGTCAGAAACAAAAAAATACATTAAATTTTGGTTAATTCAAAAATTTTTCGTATCTTTGTAATCACAAATACATATATATTAATATAAATAAATAAATCATGAGTAAATTTTTCGAAGTTACAGTAGAAGTGGTAGTTGCCACACTTAAAAATGGTAAAGACAAAAAAGCAAAAGAAATCTACTTGGTAGATGCACAATCGGTTACTGAAGCGGAAGCAAGAGTAATTAAAGATTTTGAAGATTCAGGTGTTCAAATCGATTACAAAGTAAGTGGTGCAAAAGAAAGTAGAGTATTAAGAGTAATTGAGTAATGAGTAAAGAACCTCAAATAAAAGAAGAAGAAGTAAAAACAAAAGTTGCAAAGAGAGTTCCACCTGGTGACAGGTGGGCACCTCTTTCCAATACTACTGTTATATTGGACTCCCTAACTGATGTTCTTGAATTCATTTATCAAGATACGGGTAAAACACAATTCTACATGGATGCTCGTGAAGGATTTGTTTATATCGTGGATAAAGAAGAAGTAATCATAGAACCAGAACCAACTAAAACATGGAGTCTTTACGGTGAAGAGTAAATTAAGAAAATTATTATTTAGCATCATATTCGTTTATGCAAATCTATTCCCATCTTCGGGTTTAATCATTGAACATAAAAGTGTTCAAGAGTTAGAAGATGATGGAGAAATACATTTGGGTATATGAATTTTTATGTTTATCATACTTTTAGTAAATCCATGTGCTTTATTCTTTCCCATAATTTACAGGATAGAATAATAGATGAAAAATCAAATACAATATCTGGCTATTACAAAAATGTTCCAATAAAATTTATATTTACTGAAAATTTTGTAGAAGATAAATCTTCATATCATATTTTGTTTAGACATTATGCAGTTAAAAGAAATTCTATTTTCAAAGAATTATTAGAACACAACACCGAACTAAGACTTCCTGATGCTTTTTCACATGAATATAAAATTCTTTTAAATAAATTAGATTTTAATTATAAATGGATTTTATTTTGGAATTTCGGTGAAAATATGTTTATACACTTAGGTGAGGCCAATATAGAAAATTCTAATGAAATATCTATGTTAAAAGAATTATCAGAAAAAACAATATTCTTTACAGATAATCTAATTAAAGATACTTTTAATTTAGAAAAAGATAACTTTAAAACTTGTTTTACAAATGATTTATATTACTGGAATTCTTGGATAGGATTATCGATAACATATGATTATTCTAATATCCATAAAAGATTATCTTTTCCATATAAAATTGGAGTTAGCTTTAGAAGTAAAAGAAGGCGTAGAATAGAAATGTTAGAAAAAATAAAAGAAATAAATAGTTCAGATATTTTTATTAATAATGTATCAACAGATAGTATAGATTTAGAAAATTATTGGGATTTGATGGGAACAGGTGAAGTTAGCTTTGGATTGGATTATTACTTTAAATATTTACACAAAGCCAGAGTTCATATATTAGATGAAACTCACTCAAATGCATTTAGTAAAAAGTTACCATATAATTTAACAGAAAAAACTTATTTGTTTTTAGTTGGAGCAATTCCCTTTATACCAACAAATGTTTATATATTAGATTGTATAGAAAAACATATTGGAGGAAGTAAATATCCATTTTATGATGATATTAATTTATTCGATGAAAGTGTAACTCCTTTCATTTCGTTTATAGAAAAGTTTTTAAATAACTATGATAGTATGTACAGCTTTTTAGAAAAGTGGACAGATGAGATTCATAATATAGCCATGAATCGTATAAAAAAAGAAAATTCATTTTTAGATTATTTAGTTTCAAATGAAATCAATTAAATTTTACGTTTATCACCCCTTATCTATGGGATTGGTGTATCAGTTAACACACAATACTAAAAATCGTATCATAGATAAAGAAGCCGGTAAGGTTACTTGCTCTTACAATGGTGTTAATATGGAATTTAATTTCAATAACTTTAGAGAAACTGAATGGGAAGCTTATCATATAATAGTACGTCAGGAAATGGTTACAAAAGAATTTGGAGTAGTTCCTGAAGCTAGAGAGTTCTTACCTGATATAGGTTTTCCTGAATGTATAAAACACGAATATAAATCCTTATTGGATAATCTGAAATGGGAATTAAAATGGATACTAATTTGGAATTATGGCGAAAATAGCTTTGTTCATTTAAGAAGAGAAAACATATCTAAATCGAGAGAGATAAAATATTTAGATGAATTAAGTAAAAAATCAATTTTTATATCTGATAATTTATTTAATGATGAATCTGATATCGGAGTTAATAGTAAAAACTTTGTAAACACACTAACTAACGATGTGTATGTTTGGAACTATCTTGCACATATCAGATGGGCATCTGAATTTAAAAACATTTATAAAAATTTAAATTTTGATTACAAACTTGGAGTTTCATTTCGTTCACCAAAACCACATAGAATAGAGTTGATAGAAAAACTTTCAAAAGAAAATAATCAAGATTTATTCTTATCATTCTCATCCGCAATATTTGAAGAATATAGAGGTACTTATGACCATTCGTGGTCTGATATTCATTACGATGATTTATTAAAACATATAAAAAATATTCCTAACGTATATCTAAATGATGTTGGGTTTGATGTAGAAGATGATTTTGAAAATCTTTACATTGTTGGTAATACTGAAAAAAATCAAATGGAATATGATTACTATTTTAGAATATTACCAAAATCAAAAGTACAATTATTAGATGAAACCCATGCTTACAAAAAGAATATTGATGTACCAATGAACTTATCTGAAAAAACCTATATATTATTACTTGCTAATATTCCATTTATTAGTACCCATCACTATCCATTTGACTTGATAAAAAAATACATAGTTGATGTTGATTATCCATATTATGATGATATGGTAGATGCAACTGGTGATACTGATAAATTAGTAGATTTTATTAAAAAGTTTTTAAATAACTTTGATGAGATGTATCCAAAAATAAAAGATTATACAAACAAAGTTCATGAAGCATTAATGAGTAGATTACAAAATGAAAACTCATTTTTGGAACATATGACAACTAAAATTGATAGATAAACCATGTTTTATGGAATACTATATATTTATACAAGAACGTTCAATTAAATAAAGGTAAATTTTATGAAAACAATTTTAATTATTTTAGCAATTGCAGCAGTTGTAGCAGCTGGTGTTTATGTAGCAACAAAATACTTCGGTCTTTTTAGAGATGCTGATAAGGATGGTATTCCTGATGAAGTTGAAGAAAAAGTAGCAGAAGTAAAAGTTGCAACTAAGAAAGCAGCAACTAAAGTTAAGAAAACTGCTCAAACTGTTAAAACTCGTGCTAAACGAGTAAAAGAAGAACTTGGTGATGTAAAAGATGCATTGAAAGATGTTATTGACCAATCCAAGGATGTTGCATCAGCAGCAAAAGGTGGAGCTCGTAAGGGTAGAAAACCACGAAAATAAGGAGTAAACATTGAGTTTAAAATCTTTAATTACCGAAGCAGTAGTTGTCGATTCCATGTTTGATATCGAACAAGAACTACTTACAATCAAAGAATCAATCTTAGAACAGATGATTACCGAGGGTGTTGATGATCCTGGTATTCTCAAATGTGTTTTCATGGCTGGTGGACCTGGTTCAGGTAAATCATTCACCGCCATGGAAATCTTCGGTATTGATAAAAGATTAAAACAATCCTTTTCAGCAACAGGTCTTAAATCAGTTAATTCAGATTCAGCATTTGAATCTCTATTAAAGAAAAATGGAATAGACCCAAAAGATTTAGCAAGAATCGAAAAAGAAGAACCAGAACTTTGGGATAAAATTACTAAAGACCCTGGCTCTGTTAGAACTCAAGCTAAACAACTTACACAAAAACAAAAACAATTTTACGAAGCGGGTAGATTAGGAATGGTAATCGATGGTACTGGTCATGAGTACGGCAAGATTGACAAACTTAAAAAACACGCTGAGTCATTAGGTTACGATACTTACATGGTATTCGTAAACACATCACTCGAAGTTGCCAAGGAGAGAAACTTGAAAAGAGAAAGAGTATTACCTGATAACTTACTTACAAAGTCATGGAACGATGTACAGAATAATTTAGGTAAATTCCAAAACCTTTTCGGTGGTAACTTTAAAATAGTAGATAACACAGTTTATAAACCAATCGCTAAAGATGTTCAAAAGGCAATCAATGGATTTATAAGAAAACCAATTTATAATAGAATTGGTCAAAAATGGATTCAAACCGCTAGAGCTCTGAAAAACGCAAACCTCATCAAGAAATAATGGCAAAAGGTCTTACTCTTGGTAATTACATGGAGAAACCCAAAGTTAAAAGAAAGGGTGTTCACTCAAAGACTAAACAGTCTAAGAACAAAAACTCCAAGAATTACAAGAAACCCTACGTTGGGCAAGGAAAGAAACATTAATTATATTTTTTTAGATATAATTTCGTTTTTTATGATAAGTTTATATTTAATTCCATATAACTAACACTTATTATTAGAAGATATGGCAAACTTATCAGAAGAAATAGGCAGAATCTGTAACATACTTGAAGATGCCGTTGAAGAACAAGATTGGAAACTTGTCCAAAAAATGATTGATGACCTCGATGATATCTATGAAAAATTAGATAGACAAGAAAGTGGTTATAATTATGATGATGAATAAATGATAATTAATACAGAAATAAAACAACCCAAACGAGTAGAAAAGAATTGGGGTTACGAATTGTGGATTCACAATGATGAAGAATATTGTGGAAAACTTTTAGTTTTTGAAAAAGCAAATTCTCACTTCTCAATGCACTACCACTTAAAGAAAAAAGAAACTTGGTATATCCAAGAAGGGGCTTTTCATTTCCATTGGATTGATGTAGAAGATGGAAAAATAAAAAAGACTGCACTTACAAAAGGTCAAAGTGTGGTAATAGAAAGAGGATTACCACATCAATTAACCTCAATAGTAGATAATTCAATAGTCTTTGAAGTTAGTACTCAGCACTTTGATGAAGATTCATATCGAATATATAGAAATACACCAGAAGATTTAAAATAATGAATATTTCAGATTTTGAATTTGAATATGCAGTACATCTATATGATAACTATGATGTAATTACAAGACATTTAAAAAAAGGTGATGTATTTATAGATATAGGTTCAAATACAGGGTTACTATCCAAAAAAATTTATGATACTACTGATTTGAGTAAAATTTATTTGATTGAACCAGTACCATATTTGGTAGATGAATGTAAACGTAAATTTGAAAATTCTAAAAATGTAGAGATACATCAATTGGCATTTAGTAATGAAATTAAAGAAGAAATCATGTATGTATCGCACTCGAACTTGGGATACAATAAAATATTTAAAGAGGGAATGGAAATTCAATCTCATGATAAATTGAATTTAGAATGTACTACATTTAGTGAATGGGTATCTACTAATAAAATTGATAAAATAGATTTTGTAAAAATAGATGCAGAGGGACACGATGTTGAAATAATTGAAGGAATGTTTGATTGGTTAAATTCAATCGAAGATAAACCTTATATTTTATTTGAAGGTAGTTGGGATTTTAATACAGAGAAAGAACTTATTGAAAAAATGAAAATACTTTATAATTATGATTTTGAAGTATTTGGTAGAGATATATTATTGAGACAAACAATTAAGAATATAATATGATTAATTTAAAAAATTATAAATGAGCTATACACACTTACATTTACCAGAAATAGATGTTTTAAAAAGAATCTTAACAGAAACACCTGAAAAGATTAACTACTATATAAAATATGGAGCATAAATAGGCTCCACAGAATCAATGAATTATCTAAAACAAAAAGTAAATGAGTACACCAAAACAACTTATTAAAGAATTTGATTCTAAGTATAATTCACCTGCTATGAGATTAAATCTTGAAGAGCAAGGGTGGAAATACATGGGTCAGAAGGATAATAAACCCATCTACAAAATTATTTATTAAAATAATTCACTTTTTATTAGGATTTCTCATATTTTTTTCGTATATTTACTATGTAAATGATTAAGATATGACAAAATACAATTCTTCTTACTGGTTATCTGATTGGGATGATGATGATATCATCGTAGATACAATGAATGATGTAGAGAAAAAATCCCATGACCTCTACAAACTGGCTTCTTCTAAGAGAGCTATTTCAAACTTCGTAAATATTGTAACCAACGAACAAGTTCCTGTAATCTTCAACACAAGAGGTAATTCCTACACCGATGGTAAAACTGTGGTGATTGGAGCCAATGTTGTTGAACCAAAAGATTTCGATATCGCAGTTGGTTTGGCATTACACGAAGGTTCTCACATTAAACTTTCAGATTTTAATCTTCTAAGTGATATCTATAACTTGGTACCCGATTACATTAAGGATGGGGCAATCAAGAAAGGTTTCAATAGTACGATTTCTACAATCAAAGATTTGTGGAACTATGTAGAGGATAGAAGAATTGACCAATATGTTTTCTCAACCGCTCCTGGTTATAGAGATTACTACCGAGCAATGTATGATAAGTACTTCAACGATAAGTTGATTGATAAGGCTCTTCTTTCAGATGAATATACTGAGGAGAACATAGAATCTTATATGTTCAGAATTATCAACCTACATAACAAGAATACCAATCTCGATGCTTTAAAAGGTTTAAGAGAGATTTACAAGTTGGTAGGGTTGAACACTATATCAAGGTTAAAATCCTCACAAGAAACCTTCGAAGTGGCTCTAAAGATGTTCCAAGTGATTCTAAAGAACTTAAACAACATCATTGATGATAATCAAGGTGGTAGTGGTGATGGTTCTTCTGATGAACAACAAATGAGTGATGACTTCAATGGCTCTACTGATATGAGTGGTGATATGGATTCACAAGATATGGGTGGAACTCCAATGAGTTCTGATTTTGAAGGTGAAGGTGGTGAAGCTTCTGAATCTGATTCAGATGATGGTAAAGATTCTAAACAATCAAAACCAAAAACAGAACTTACTGATAGACAGAAAGACCTTCTGAAAAAGAAGATGGAGAAACAGAAAAAGTTCATGGATGGTGATATCCAAAAGAAAACCATTTCTAAAAAGAATCAAGAAACAATCGAGGCACTTAACGAAAGTGGTTCTGAGGTTACTACTGTTGGTAATGGATATGATGAGAATGGTTGGGGTAGAGTTTCCAAAGGTACAGAATGTATCGTAGTTAACAAACTTACCAAAAATCTTTTTGAGAATGAAACATTCCCAATGACTCACAATAACTATTATAAATCCGAAGAAGGTACTGTAAGAATGTACTATACTAAACAAGTTGAGGATGGAATTAGAATTGGAAGTATTCTTGGTAAGAAACTCCAAGTAAGAGGTGAAGATAGAACAACAGTTTTCAACAGACAGAAAGTTGGTAGAATTGATAAGAGAATGATTTCTTCTTTAGGATTTGGTAATGAAAATGTATTTCAATTTACTGAAACTGATTCTTACAAGAAAGCTAACCTACATATCTCAGTAGATGCGAGTGGTTCTATGGGTGGTAAGAAATGGGAACAAACCATGGTAAATGTAGTTGCACTTTGTAAAGCAGTTGATATGATTCAAAACCTAACAATCCAAGTTTCATTCAGAACTACTTCACAAAATACTCCTTATATCGTAATGGCTTACGATAGTAGAGTAGATAAGTTTTCTAAAGTAAAACAAATGTTTGGTGGGTTGAATCCTGGTGGTACAACACCAGAAGGATTGTGTTTCGAAGCAATTATGAAGAACTTCTTACCTTCAAACAATGATATGGATTCTTACTTCTTAAATCTTTCAGATGGTGACCCTTACTTCGCTGGTAGAAATTTCTACTACTCAGGTGATACTGCCGCTGACCACACTAAGAAGATGGTAAAACAAATCGAGGGAATGGGAATCAAAACCTTGGCTTATTTCATTAAAGATGCAAACTACTACGATAGTAGTGAACAGAGATTCAAGAAGATGTATGGTAAAGGTGCTGAGATTATCGATGTAACAAACGTTCCTCAGATTACTAAGACAATGAATAAATTATTTTTACAAAAATAATGGTTAAAATATTTGGATATATGGATTTTTTTTCGTATATTTACAAAGTAAATGATTAATAATTAAAACTTAAAATTATGACAAAAGATTTTCAAATCGGTTTCGTTAAGAATGAGGTCTACAAGGTAGAACAATTTGGTAACTCATTCAAGTTAATTGACACTCAAGGTAACAAAGTTGGTACTCTTGGTGTAACCACAGGTACAAGGAAAGGTGCCTTCAATGAGGGTAAAGCCCTCCAAGCCTATATCAACAAGAATGGTAAGAAAGTTTTCAGAAAAGTTGATATGGATGTTTATAACTCATTGGTGATTCCAATGAATACTGATAATGGTGGTATTCAGTTCGAAGATAATACTGACCACACCGCAATCAAAGATTTTATCCACAAAGGTTCAGTAAACCTCAAACCAACTGAGTTGGTGATGGCTGACCTCAAGTGGAAATACCTAATCAGGTCAGCTGTTAGAGCTAAGAATATCATGATGACCGGACCTGCTGGTTGTGGTAAAACCATGGCTGCTAAAGCTCTTGTGAAAGCATTAGATAGACCTGATTTCTACTTCAACCTTGGGGCTACTCAAGACCCAAGAGCTACCTTAATTGGTAACACTCACTTCGATAAAAACAAAGGTACGTTTTTCTCAGAATCTGCCTTCGTATCGGCAATCAAAACTCCAAACGCAGTGATTCTCTTAGATGAGTTATCGAGAGCTCACCCAGATGCTTGGAACATCTTAATGACCGTTTTAGATGGTGGACAAAGATACCTCAGATTAGATGAGGCTGATGGTTCTCCAATCGTAAAAGTGGCTGAAGGTGTTACTTTCATCGCTACCGCAAACATTGGTAACGAATATACCTCAACAAGAGTAATGGATAGAGCAATCCTCGATAGATTCGTAACAATCGAGATGGATGTTTTAACTGATGACCAAGAGTTTGGATTACTAAAATATATGTTCCCAGAAGTTAATCAAGATGATTTGAAAGCAGTTGCTGAAATCGCTCACCACACAAGAACTCAATCAATGAGTGAGGCTGGTAAACTAACTTCGATGGTTTCAACAAGAGCCTCTGTTGAGATGGCTGGGTTAATCTACGATGGTTTCGATTTGTTCGAAGCTGCTGAGATTTCAATCTTCCCATTCTTCTCTAACGATGGTGGTGTTGATTCTGAAAGAACTTACATCAAACAACTCGTTCAGAAGTATGTAAAGGACGAGAGTGGTGAACCACTTTTCAATGAAGTGGATAACCAAGAAAAAGATTCGGAAGATGATATTCCGATGTTTTAAGGTTAATCATTTACACTTGAACTAAGGGTGGATTAACCTCCACCCTTTTTTCTTATCTTATTATGGAAAAACTTTTTACAGAACAAGAGTGTTCAGAAATGATAAAAAACGCTGAACAAGAAAATAATTGGATGAGGAATGTAAAATTAAATAAACATTCTTACTTTACATGTCCTTTAATATTAAATGAAAATCAAATTGAAAAAGTTAAAAAATATTGTAAACAGCATCTGAATTTAGATGTAGAAAATATTAGTTTGGGTATTTTAAAATATATTCCAAATGACTTTTTTGCAAGACATATGGATAAATTGGATAGTTTGGAGTTCAACTATGATTTTATATATAATGTTAATATGAGATTGAATGATGATTATACAGGAGGAGATTTTTATTTAAATGATAAGCTTTTTAATCAAGAAGTTGGTATGGTTTACAATTATACATCAAACACTTATCATGAAGTAACTAAAGTTACCGATGGAATTAGATATTCTGCTCTATTTTACATTAGACAGAGAGATTTGAAAAGAAATGTAACTTTACTTTAAATGAGTAAATACGAATTTACAGATGAAACAAGAGACCTCTTACCAAAAATGATGGGATGGTTTTGGACAACTTTCGATAAACGAAAGTTTTTAGATTTTGGAGTCAGTATAGAGGACTTCAATTTCATGTACGATTTATGGAAAAATGGTGTGTGGAAATACGATGATAAAATGAGAGATAGATTAAATTCTATTCGTGATATTTATGTTAAAATGAATACTAAAAAATAATATATGGCATGTGGTTGTGGAAGGTCACCCGATGGATGTAGGGGGTGGCACGCTTTAACAGAAGAAGAATATCAATTAGAATATAAAACCTTCTTAAACGAAAAAGAAGGTAAATTAAGAGTAACTGATGTAGAACACTACACAGATACTCTTTTCAAGTTTCAACTAACCAAACCAGACGGATTTGATTTCAAAGCAGGTCAATTCACAATGATTGGTTTAGATGATACACCAAAGAGAGCATATAGTTTAACTTCTGCTCCTCAAGATAACTTCATAGAATTTTACAGTATCAAAGTACCAGATGGTGCATTAACAAGTAAACTACAAAACATTCAAGTAAATGATTTTGTAACTGTTAGTGATAGACCAGTTGGTAACCTTGTGGTAGAAAACTTAGATGAAGGAACTGATTTGTGGTTATTGGCAACTGGTACTGGTATCGCACCTTTTATATCCATGTTGTGTGATGATTACACCTACGAAAGATTTAAAAACATTCATGTACTTTGGTCAGTAAGGGAAAGAGGTGAAATAGAAGCATTCCACTCATTTTTATCAGATTTACCAATTGATTACACTCCAATAGTTACGAGAGATGAATCATGGGAAGGTGAAACCGCAAGAATCACTACCTTAATTCAAAGAGGTGATATCTTAAAAGGAGCAAAACCTGAAACTGATAAAGTTATGTTATGTGGTAACATGGAATTCAACGTAGAGATTAGAGATATATTAACAAGTTTAGGATGGACTGAAGGAAGTAACAGACAAAAAGGTTCATTCTTATTAGAAAAAGCATTTGTAGATTAATGGAAAACGCAGTAACACTTACAGAATCAGCAGAAAACAAATTATTAGAAACCTTTACAGAAGAAGGTAAATCAACCGATACACACCACCTAAGAGTTGGTGTAGCAAGTGGTGGTTGTAGTGGATTACAATACTATATGGAAATCCACAAAAAAGAAGATAGAGATGAAACTGATAAAGTTACAACTTATAATGGAATAGAAGTAGTAGTAGATAAACAATCTTTCTTTTATTTATTGGGTTCTCAACTAAACTTTTCATCAGGACTAAATGGAAAAGGATTTGAATGGTCAAATCCAAACGCAAATAGAACTTGTGGATGTGGTGAAAGTTTTTCTCTATAAATTTGGATAATTAAAATATTTTTCGTATATTTGTTAATATAAAATATAAGATATGAGTTTACGAGACACAGTTAAGGAATGGTTAACAGAAGGTAAAGAAATCAAAGTTAATAATCCCCTTTGTTCAAAAAGATTGGTTACTAAAAACCTTTCACAAATTTTACAACTATTGGAAGAAGATGCTCCAATAATGGCAAGTGAACGAATTAAGTTCTTAATAACAGATATTGAGAATGGTAAATTGGATGCTGGAAATCTATGAACTATAAACCTGGCTATTTAGTTGATAATAGTTGGAATTGTGGATGTGGTGCCTTAAACGCAGCATGGCTTAAAAACTGTGGTAGATGTAATAAACCAAATCCAAAACCCAAAAAGATATGAATAAACGATTATTAGAAATTTTAGAAACTCTTAGAGAAGATTTTGAGATGTTACGAGATGGTTCATGGGATTTAACTTATTCAGATGGAACTGAAATCGAAGCATCTTTAGATAATATAGAAGAAGCAATAAAAATAGTTAAAAATAATGAGTAAAGAAAACGATTGGTTAGAAAAATTGGTAAAAAAGTATTCGTTACCAAAAGGTGATAAATCAGAAAAAAGAGGAATACTATCAGAAACACAATTAAAAAATTTAAAAAATGGGAAGGACTAAAGATTTATTGGAAGGAATCGAGTTATCTCAAGAAGATATTGAAATGGATTTATACAATCGATATCAAGACCAGCTTGAGTACGAAGAATGGTTACAAACTGAAGGGTTTGTAGAGTATGTTAATGGTGAAATAGATAACACAAGACCAAGATACTCAGAATCAGATATCATGGGAGCAACTCGATATGCATCTCAACAAATTACCATAGACCCAAGTGAGGTTGGTAAGGAAGTTTACGATATGCTATTTTCAGAAAAGATTGAAGAGTATCTAAGTTTATATTCAAAATAGTAATGGTGGAGCAGAAAGTAGTAACCGTTGGATGTTCTTATAGTGAAGAGGCTTGGCCATCGAATTCGGATAAAATTAATGGAACTAAACCTAAAAATTATTCTGATTTTCTTAATGATATAGATGGTATCAATTGTAAAAACTTATCTAAAAGTGGTAACTCAAATGATGCATCTATCAGACAACTATATTACTATGTAAAGAAAAATAATCCAAAGGATACTACTTTCATATTCCAAATCACTATGTTACATAGACATGGTGGATTTTACTCTTTTAATAATAAATGGTTAAATTTTCAACCAGGTAATATAAGAATTGAAAATAAGAAAGATATATACAAAATCGGGTATAAAAGATTTATTTACGATGAACTTGGTGGTGTTAGAGCCCCACTTGTATCTGATTATGATTTTGATTCATTAACATATTCGGATTTAAATAATCATTTGAAAACTAATGATGTGGAAATGCAACAAATGTTAATTTTTTATAATTCTTTTATTTTAAAATATAAATATGATGATATCTTAGAATTTAAAGAACTTTTGTTTAAAATAGATTTAATAAAATCATTTGTTAATAAAAATAATAATAAGTTACTATTAATATTCTGGCCAAAGGTTTTTCCAGAATATATTGATTCACTAAAAGAATATGATTTTTTTAATATAGATGGAGAATATTCAATGTTAAAGTGGTCATTAGATAATAAACTTATAGGAGAAGATACTCATTTAGAATCAGATGGTCATTATAAATTATCTAAAAAAATACTTGAAAAAATTAAATATAAATAGAAATGATTGATTATGAAGCTTACATAGAATCTATTCCTGATTTTCCAAAGGAAGGAATCCTTTACAGAGATATCCAACCACTATTGGAGGATGATTTCGTGTTTACTAAAGCAATAAATGAATTAGGTTCAATTTATGACCAACCTGCATATTGGGTAGGAATAGAATCTCGTGGATTTCTACTTGCAGCAGCACTCTCAATGAAGTTTGGTGGTGGTATAAAGATGATTAGAAAAGCAGGTAAATTACCAAACAAAAGATTATCTAAAAGAGCTTACAATTTAGAATATGGTAAAGGGTATTTAGAAATGGATATCGATAGAGAACGAGGTGATTGTGTTATTGTAGATGATGTATTCGCAACAGGTGGTACTATGGAATGTGCTGAAAGATTATGTGAAGATGCAGGATTAGAAGTTATAGGTAAAATTGCACTCATTGATATAGGAATTGTACCAGACCACGATGTAAATTGTTTAATAACTTACAATGAGTAAAAAACCTGATAATGTAGTGGATAATCCTGGCTTACTTCCTTATGGTAGTAATGTTGGTGCACCAGCAATCAAACAAGAAGATGTATCCCTTTGGAAAAATGAAAAGATAAACAAAACCAATCAGTACTTTCATACAAGATACGAAGAGATAAAAGAAGAATACAGAAAGCTCATAGAAGAGTTTGAATGGAATAAATTAGTTTACGAATCTAACTTTAAATTCACACCAATTAAAGGACATACTTATCACCTATACCAAAAAGAACAAGGTGATTTGTTTCTTTCTTTGATTGAACCAGAGTTTTGGAATCAGATATTTGTTGGTTCATTTAAATTAGATTCAAATGATAAGTGGATTAAAGTAGATGGGTAAAATAATCTTAGTATCAGCCACACCTTTAGAACATGGTGGGTTGAAGGATATAAATGGTGTGCCAATCTTTCAAATAGGGATTGGTAAAACCAATGCAGCATCAATGATGACTGAAATACTTTGGAACGAAGAACCAGATATGGTAATAAACTTTGGTTCGTGTGGTAATCTTAAAAAACACAAAGTTGGTGAGATTATCGAAGTTGGTGAAGTTTACAATAACATAGATGTAAGACCGTTTGCAGAATATGGTTGTACACCAGAAAACAATATTTGTGAAATAAAACTTTCAGATAGTGGAATTAGATGTTTCTCAACAGACCAGATTTATGATAACACAAGAATTGATTATGCTCAGAAGTATTTAGAGATGATTGAGTTTTGTGATATTGTAGATATGGAATGTTATTCACTTGCATACGTTTGTAAACAAAGAGATATTCCTTTCTATTCCTACAAATGGGTAAGTGATGATGGAAACATAGATACATGGGAGGAGAATGCAGCAATAGGATTTCAAAATTTCAAAGAACATTTTTTACAAACTTATTTTGGAAAATATTAGATGTACCAATTACCTAAAATAGTAGAAGAAGAATTAGACTTTTTTAATACAGGAGATTTTATAAAAATAAACATCTTCGAAGTTGGTAATATAGAAAAAATAAAAAAGTTTCTTGAAAATAGAAACAGATTAATAGTTGTAAGCGTTCATGAATCGTTAGCGAGTCAAAAATTTTATGATGAAATTATTTATTTAAAATCCAAAACCAAGAAAGATATAAGATTATCATGTGCAACTGCAAGTAAATTTCCACTATCTACACATCCATTAACAAATATCATAGCATGGAAAGATGCTAAAGGTAGATTTGAAATAGATTGGTTATCGGATAATGCATTAACATTTGATGATAGGTTCACTTTGGATTACAACTGGAAAAATCATAGTATTCGTTCTAATAAATCAATTTTATCAGTAAGGAAACATAATCATTTAAGAGACTATCTTTTTGAAAATTTAGATACAATTAGATTTGATGGTATAATCAGATATGCTAAATGGGTATCTAGCTATGATTATGAAGATGATGTTTTAAGGAGTACTGTAAATCAATTTCCTAACATATATGAATTACACAATGAATATAGGGATTCTTATGTAGCTTTTGCTGTTGAAACTGAAATTGGAGATACATCTCAAAATTTTACATCAACTTTTACTGAAAAAACTATGTTTCCATTTGCAAACGGAAATTTACCTATAATACTTGGTAGTAGAAATTTAATAAGTGATTTAAAGGAGATTGGTTTTACATTATTTAACGATTACTTTGGATTTGATGAAGCAGATTATTACACTTCATATTCTAATCATAGAATAGATAAGTTTGTAGAAATAATAAATAAAGTAAACGATACTCCATTTAATGAAATACAAAAATTATGGTTATCTAATTTAGATAAGATACAAAAAAATTACGATATTATAGCATCTATATTATTTAATAAAAAATACGATAACTATTTTTACAAATAAAAGTTGTTTATTAACAATATTTTTCGTATATTTGTATGAATATTAAAACATAAAAGAATGGCATATAATCCTTACAGATGGTACACAAAAGGTTCTTACAGAAGAAAACCACTAAAATCAAATCAACCCCTACTACTTAAAATTCAAAATGGTGATTTTGAGTATTCACCTTTTTTATTAGAATCAGTAGATGAAGAAAAGAATTATCAGAGAAAGTATGATGATTTTATGAATAGTTCAAAGATTCAAAACATTAATGAAAAACAAGTGGAGGCACACCAACACGCAAAACTTAGAAGAGTTGCTTCTCAAAAGTTAATGGAGAAGGGATTGGAAGAGGAAGAAACAAGACTTGGGCAACTTAGAAAAGAACTTACTGCTGAATTTGGTAAAGACCTTTGGGATAAGTGTTTGGAAAAGCAAAGAGGAAAAGGTACTACTGAAGATATGTATTGGTGGTACAAAAAACAAAGAGGAATATTATATACCAAATCTGAATTACAGATAAGAGGAATCAAAATATGAATAGAATAATAACCATTGGTTGTAGTCATACCTATGGTGATGCATTAGATGATAATTGGGATTTTGAAAAAAATGAAACAGTAAAAAACTTTCCAAGTAAGTTATCTTGGGCAACCATTCTTGGAAAAAAGATGGGAATGGAATCTGTAAATCTTTCTTTATCTGGTGCTAGTAATTACTCTATTCAACAAAAATTAGTTACCACAACTCTAAAAAAAACTGATATTGTATTTATATTATGGACATATCCTGATAGAATTCATTTTTTTAGAGATGAAATTGGTAAACATATTTTTATAAATTCTTGGAGTGATACTAATATTGCAAAACTATGGTATGAAAATTTTCATTTTGATTATGATAACTATTTAAAAAATACATTGATAATAAACCAAACCGATTCTTTTTTAAAAAATAAAGTACAGAAGTGTTATCATATGATAGTAGAAGAATCAATGATAAGGTTGTTCGATAATAATATTCATAAAATACCAATACTTTCAAGTAAATTTGAAAATATATTAAATTCTAATCCCAAAGCAAATGATAATTGGCATATGGGAAAACAAGGACATGAATTATTTTCGGAAGAAATAATAAAATCAATAGGTGATATAAAAATAATATGAAAAAAATATATACATTTGGAACTTCTTTCACAGAAGGAGGTGGTTTTGAATTTGATTTAAAACATAACGTAGCTGAGTTTTATAGAGAAATAGCTAAAAAAGAAAACTTGCCTCTTGAAAAGTTTTGGTTTTCTTGGCCTGGTCAATTACAAAAAAGATTAGGGAGTGATATAAAGGTAATAAATTTAGCAAAAAGTGGAGCAGGAAATGATACAATGGTAAGACGTGT
>Ga0222716_10001173_pt1 | contig 22091 bp, 20 predicted proteins | sample C33_13DmetaG_FD_165044 | JGI IMG/M metagenome (GOLD analysis project Ga0222716, IMG submission 165044) | Estuarine water microbial communities from San Francisco Bay, California, United States - C33_13D | ecosystem: Environmental > Aquatic > Marine > Unclassified | place: USA: California... | reverse complement strand
ATAAGAACTGAAGAAAGAAGAAATCTTTTCTTTCATTTAATGAAGGAAAACTTTCAAGGCTGTAAGAAAGTGATATTCATACCTTATGCCAGTGGAGATTATGTCGAGTATACAAATTCTGTAAAGGAAATGTTTAGTCATCTAGAATTTGAGATTATTGGTATACATGAGCTTGATAATCCGTCAGTAGAATTAGAAAAGATGGAAGGAATTTATGTTGGTGGCGGGAATACATTCTCATTGGTTAAAAAATTACATGAAAAAGAAATAATTGAAGTCATCAAGAGGAAAGTTCTCAATGAGGGAGTTCCATATGCAGGTGTCAGTGCAGGAGCAAATGTTGCTTGTCCAACAATGCAAACTACGAATGATATGCCTATTGATTTAGTTCCATCATTTGAAACATTTGGCATTGTACCGTTTCAAATCAATCCCCATTATCACCCAGGAGGAATCTGGTGGAAAGAGAATGATGAACTAAGAGAGCATTTCGGAGAGACTAGAAAAAGAAGAATCGAAGAATTTCATAATTTCAATGACACACCTGTAATCGGATTGTACGAAGGTTCTTTTCTAATTTGTAATGAAAATGGAATAGAACTACAAGGAAATAAAGCCGCTATAATTGTAAAGGGAACAGAAATAAAAACTATTTCTCCACATAAAAAAATGAATTATGACTTATCCACCAGATGAGACTACGATTAATTCTATCTTTATATCTTCACTAATTGTTGATGAGTGAGGAACAATTGTATCATTATACACTGCAAGAACTGTTGAAGAGGGAATATCTAATTCATTTAATATTGTAGAAATTGTTGTTGATACTTCAGACTCAAAAATTAAACTTTCATTTTCGTATACAACCTCTACACGCATGTTACTTCGAAACGGGTCACACTTATGACCAATACGTATCTAGGAATATTTAGCCGAGATCGCATAGCCCGGTATTGCGATGGATTCGAAATCCATTGTCCATTGGACGCGGGGGTTCAAATCCCTCTCTCGGCGCCACTGAGAAAATAAATCATATTCATAAGCAGAACTATTCTAGGATAGTCATGCCTCAATATGAGATTATAGATAGTGAAGAATTAAGAATGGTAAAAGTAACATTGAATGGAGATACAGTCCGTGGAGAATCAGGCGCACTTCACTATATGATTGGAAATATAGAGATGGTAACTAAAGCTCCAAGCGTAGGAGGTTTTCTAAAGTCAATGGTATCAGGAGAATCAGTATTTAGACCAACATATACCGGTAATGGAGAAGTATATTTTGGACCACCTACATTTGGAGAATATCATATTCTAGAGTTAGATGGTAATTCAATGGTTCTAGATTCAGGAGCATATGTTTGCTCAGATGAAGGAATAGAAGTTGGTATTGTTAGAAATAAAGGCATTTCAATGTTCAGTGGAGAAGGGATATGGCAAACTACTGTTTCAGGAACTGGAACTTTGGTATATTATTCGGAGGGACCTATTCAAGAAATTAATCTTTCAAATAGTACTCTTACAGTAGATGGTAACTTTGCTGTTGCTAGAGATGCGTCATTAAATTATCAGACAAGGATGTTAGGAAAAGGAGTTATGTCAAAAATGGCAGGTGGAGAAGGATTTGTCAATATCATATCTGGAACAGGGAAAGTATACCTTTCACCAGTTCCAAGTCGTTTCAACAATCTTGCTGGAAGAGTGATTAATGATACCGTTACTAGAATGATTCCATTCTTTAATAGAAATAGTAATTAAGCTCTAAAATGGCTTCAAATCTTCTGAACTTTTCAGAAGAACTACTCGAGCACCTGGACCAAGACGAACCTGTTTTTGGCTAGCGAATTCACCAATTTCACCATTTAAGATTGCTATTTCGTCACCTCTTGATAATCCTGCTGCGATAACAGGAATAAATTGCTTGAATGCTACAACACCAACAGAACCGCTACTGTCAACCATAGTAATCGCCCAACGAGATACTCCTTTACCATCGGGAAAGGCATTAATTGACCATATTCTACCAACTACGTTCACTCTAGTTTCTATATCAATCATTTCTGAAATCTCTTCTTCTTCAGCAATTGTAATACTCGATTCTGAATCTAAATCTATAACTAATTCACTCCTCCAAATTGAAGTTAGTGCATTTTCAATCTTAATTCTTGCATCATTTTGAATATATCTTGACACATTCTTTAACCCACCTTGACGATGTGTTCTTACCTTAGCTCTCTCATATCCATCAACCAATCGGAATGTTAAGTCAATACTACCATCTGATTTGAGCGTTGGTCCATTTAACTCTCGAACTTCCCCTATTACTGTGTGACGTGTTTTGATTTCAGCCATAGAGGTAATAGGCCAAGCATGAGAAAATTTCTCAAGTCTCTTTTCCGAAGGTAATATTAATTCATAGTTACTATTTTCACATACTCCTCTAAGATCACACCGATTACATCGCGCCTTTGGATCCGGATCAACAGCAACTTCGGAAGGTATACCTCCCTCATCAAAATATCTTAATGGAGAAGGTTTTGCAGGAAAATCGGAGATATTTATTGTATCATTTTTGTGTAAATTTTGATATAAATTCTCTAAATCAACATTAAATTCAGACATTTCTTTTTCACTTGGTAAAGGTACTTGTTTTATCGTACCAGGACCTAAGTACCAGATCTCAAGACCCTCTACTTCGTTATTTCTAGAATGAGTTTCCCACCATAACCAAGAATAGAGTCTTAATTGTTCGATATAACCTCCTGAACGATCTCCCCGCCCTACAGAGGCCTTCAAATCAATAATTCTGATTTTGCCGTTCCAACGATAAACTAGGTCATATTCTCCCTGGAACCAGTCATCCGGATGACAAGTAGTCTCTGAGAAACTTGAGGCATCAGGATCTACAAACCAAGGACGAGAGAGTTCCCACGCTTCAACCCATGAAATAGGTGACCCACTTTTCTGAGCACATGGATGAGGTGATTCCCAATTCTTAGGGAAGCCATCGGGAGAAGGCCATTCAGGACGATATTGTCCACTTCTCCAAGACTCAAGGTATGGACCTCCTTGTTGATTCAAACATTGTTCAACTTGATCTAAATGTAACTTAATACCGGCCTCAATCATTTGCATACCTTCTTCGGTTTCAATATCTTCAGATTTACCTATACGATTTGGACTTGATTCCCAATCAGAAATAGCATTTTGCCAACAATAATCAAAATGTGCCTTGACCCTAGATAAGGCCCATTCTTCTAATTCAGACCTATTTTTAGGCCAAAACTTAGAGTCTCTGGGTTCTAATTTAGGGCCTATCCAACCTGAATCCGAATCATAAGATACAGAGCCATCCTCATTTAGTGGCGAAATAATCAAATTTCCATCTTCTGGAGAAATTAATACTGGAGATTCACGAAGAACTCTGGAAACACAGTCTTCTACTGCGTTTCCTCGTAAAATTTGAGGAGGTAATGGACTTTTTAATTTAGGGATATAAGAATAATACCAAAGTCTAGGACAGTTATTCCAAGTAATAACTTGAGAAGCAGATAAACGCCTGTAAGGGTCCACTCCGGTTACCTCAGGATTGGCTCGCCTAACTGGCATGACCAATGACTAAAGTCAGGGGTAAATGAACTCAACGTGTAAATTGAAGAAAATGAACTATCATTCTTTAGAATTTAATATTACTACAGTTAATTCCATTCTTTCAAAAGTAGGTGTGACTTCAATCATTGATACTTCTGATTCTACCATCTCCGCGATATCTTCTGCTACAACTAGAGGCATTTCTATTCGAGAATTTTTATCATCCCAATAAAGGAATCTTGAAGGCAGACCTGTTTCTTTAGTAATCTCATCTATCCAATCAGATTGTTCAGAAGGGCTACAATTTACTGCGCCGAATATCAATGTACCATCGTCAGTTAAAGTTTCATGAGGGGCGATTGTGTGCTCACCTCGACGAATAAATCGCCTTCTCAATTGCCCAGAATCTTTGTAAGTTGCAGTACAGAACTTAAGATGGAAACCGTATGGTTCTCTAGTTATACCATCCAATGGGTCTGGAATTCCAAATTGGGCCGCCATTACTCTGTCTCTCATTGATATTGATAATTCGGCAGAACCAGCAGCACCTGCAGTGATTTCAGTAGAAAGATTGAATCCTCTAAGTTCCATATTATCATGATTTCCAACAGTAATTTCAAGTTCATTTAGATTCAGGAAATCCACATCCATTTCTCTTAAATCTTCTAATAAATTCATTAATTCTTTTTCTTTATCTGGCTCACAAGGTAACTCAACACCGGTCAACATACCTGACTTACTACACGCAGTAATGGTTTCTCTATACTTTTCAGATTCAAGATTCAAAAAATGAAAACGGATTTCATCTAGGCCTGCTGATGCAAAATCTATAGCCCATTCAGATTTGAATGGGATACTAGTGTACATATGTAAATGAAAATCATCTCCAAACTCCTTTTTCAAAACTTTAATTCCTTCTAAAACACGTTCTCTAGCCATAACTGGATCACCTCCGGTAATTCCAGCACCGGTGGCATTCATTGCCCTAGCTTCTTCAATAACTGCGTTCCAATCGCCGATATCGACTCTTCTTTCATTAGCATACATGAAATCAATCTCTCTTCTGGTTTCAGAAAGAGGGCAATAATCACACATCCAATGGCAATGTCCTGTGATGAATAATACTAATTTACTACCCATTTGACACTGAATACAGCCTTCAGAATCCATTTCATTAGCCACATCCGAAGAGTTTAGATTTTGATTATTCATTACTACGGTCATGAGGACACCTCTAATGCTTCGGTAAGCAACCATTTATGAAATCCAAAGTCGCTAGACAATTCAGGATGGAAAGTTAGTGCAACTCTATTATTGGTTCTGACACCCACTACTTCTTCACCAAGTAATGCTACTGGAGTAGATTTCTCTCCTAAATTCATAAACCTTGGTGCTCGAATAAATACTCCGGGGAAATCTCTAGAAAGAAGAGATGTGGTGATGATAGATTGAAATGAATTAGACTGATTACCAAAAGCATTCCTAGAAATATTTGCGTCGACTATTTTCTCACCATCATCTTGAGGATCTGAAAGTAAAATAGCACCGGCACAAGTCCCTAAAACTGGTAAATTGGGATTTTTTCTAATCCATTCAAATAATGTAGGGAATAATTGAGAATTAAGACTATTTCCTACAAGTCTCATTGTAGTAGATTCTCCACCGGGTAGTATAATTGCATGTGGTTTACATTGAATTAAATCATTCTTATTTCTTAGCTCAAATATTTCAATTTCTAATTGAAGTTCCTCAGCCACAGTATTTAGTGCTTTGAGATGAGCATGTCGAGCACCCTGGAGCATCACTAGCCCGATACGCAACATATACTGTCGTCCAGACACTCTAACATGAACCCAACCCTTGAACAATAGAGCAGCCGATGCCATCAAAGACTTGTACCCATACCGACATATGTGACCATAACAGGACGGATACACAACTTCGGAGCAGGCCCCGCAGTATTGCCATTAGAGGTAGTTGAAGAATGTCGAAAATCATTACCTAATTTGGATAATAGTGGTTTTGGATTGATAGAAATCAGCCATAGAAGTAAAACATTTCAGAATATTGTAGACAGTTCAATGGAGAAATTAAGAAGAATACTGTCAATACCTGATGATTATACTGTTCTTTATCTTCAAGGCGGAGCATCTTTACAATTCTATATGTCGGCTCTTAATTTACTAAGAGAGGATGAAAAAGTAGATTTTTTAGTTACAGGAGTATGGTCTCAAAAAGCATTGAAAGAAGCTAGTAGAATAGGAGATGCTTCAGCAAGATGGGACGATTCTGAAAATGGATTTAGAACAATTCCTAGAAATGGAGATTATTCTGTAAGGGATGATTCATTGTACCTACATTATACATCCAATAACACATTATTTGGTACACAATTCCATCATCTACCTGAAAGTAATGGGAAACCGAGAGTATTAGACGCTAGTTCTGATATAATGGGAGTTCCATTAGATGTAAGTTCTCATGACTTAATCTATGCAGGTGCACAGAAAAATCTAGGTCCGAGTGGAGTTACTGTAGTTATTCTATCTCCTTGGGCTATGCAAAGAGTTCCTAGTGACCTACCAACAATGCTAGACTATTCAGTACATTCATCTAAAGGTTCATTGTTTAATACACCAAATACATTCGGAATATTTGTTTTAGATAAAGTATTTTCATGGATAGAAAATAATGGAGGTTTAGAGGGTGCTATTGCTAGAAACAAAGCAAAATCAAACCTACTTTATCAAGAGTTAGATAGAACTAATTTTTGGTCACCACATGCAAATAAAGAGTGTCGTTCAGTCATGAATGTAACTTGGAGACTCCCAAGTGTTGAATTGGAAGAAAAATTCTTGAAAGAATCATTTGATGCTGGCCTGGGAGGTCTGAAAGGACATAGGAGTGTAGGTGGAATTAGAGCCAGTTTGTACAACGGATGCTCGATTGAAAGTGTCGAAGCACTGGTTACCTTCATGAAAGATTTTGAAAAATCTAACAATAGGTGATTTTTTGGAAAATGATGAAATCATTGGATTAATCGATTTCACTCTACTAAAGCATAAAAAGAAAGATGATGAATTGGAAAGTTTTCTGCTAAAAGCAAAGAAAATACGTCCTAAAGCAATATGTATTTTCCCTGAGGACATCCCTAGCGCGAAAGAAATCTTAGGCTCGAGCGTACCAATTGCTGCAGTAGTTGGAGGATTTCCTAAAGGAAGTAGTAATTGTGAAGAGATAGTCAAAGAAATCAGATCCGCTATCGAATTAGGTGCAGATGAAATAGATATAGTTTTAGAACCGCGTGAAGAAGATGATTACCCTAATGAATTAGAATTAGAGAAATTAGTAGCAATGAGAGAGGCATCAGAAGGTAAGATTTTGAAGGTGATTATTGAAACGCCTTTACTTACAGAAAGAAAAATTAGGGCTGTAACTAGAATGTCTTTAGCTGTAGGAGTAGATTTTGTAAAAACATGTACTGGGAAAAGAGGTGAATGTAAAGAGAGTGATGTTGATATTTTATCTTACGAATTAATGAGACATGAGTTAACATTCAGGGAATATTTTGGAATGAAAATTTCTGGCGGTATTGTCGATAAGGTGAAATTAATGCGGTTTATTGAATTAATTAGAAAAAATGATCCAGAAATTATTAATGGAAAAAGGTTGAGAGTTGGTTCTTCTTCGTTAATTGAAAATCTGATAGCAATAGAATAATGTAAGAAATTACTACTGTTCATGCTAAATAGGGACGGCAGTGCGACTTGAATAGAAGGTAGTAGTTGTGGTATCATTTTCAGACTTGGGAATAGGTCCCGCTATTGTTAAAGAATTAAACAAGCAAGGTATTACTGAACCCTTCGAAGTTCAGAAAGAAAGTATCCCTGATTCTCTACTAGGAAGAGATGTGTGTTGCAGAGCGCCTACTGGATCAGGTAAGACACTAGCATTTGGACTTCCATTGATTGCCAGAACTAAGAGAGCTAACCCAAAAAGGCCTACTGGATTGATATTAACCCCTACTCGAGAATTGGCCGAACAAATAAATTCGGTACTGAGGCCTATCGCATTAGCAGTAGATAGAGATGTTGTCTCGATATATGGAGGAGTCTCCTACAAGAAGCAATACAATGCTTTGAATAAAGGAGTGGATATATTAGTAGCATGTCCTGGTAGATTAATCGATTTATTGGACAGACGTGCTCTAAAGTTAGACGATGTAGAAACTATAGTACTAGATGAAGCAGATAGAATGGCAGATATGGGCTTCATGGATCCAGTTTGTGAAATCTTGGATAAATGTTCTAATGAAAGGCAAACGATTCTTTTCAGTGCAACATTAGATGACGATGTTGCTGACTTAGTTAAAAATTATCAAAATGATCCTGTGACAATTGAAGTAGGTCCTAAAGAGGTTAGCATAGAAAATATGCAGCATCTATTCTGGACAATGAAACCACACCAAAAATTAGGGGTTACCTCTGAAATACTTGCAAAGTGCGGAAAAACTATGATTTTCTGTAAAACTAGAAGAGGAGTAGATAGATTAGGGAATGAAATGTATGATTCGGAAATGAATGTTTCAACATTACATGGAGGTCTGAATCAAAGACAAAGAGATAGGGCATTAAAGCGATTCACCAAAGGTGGAGCTATCGCTTTAGTTGCAACAGATGTTGCTGCAAGAGGAATTGATATTCAAGGAGTCAATTGTGTAATTCATTATGACCCGCCGGAAAATGGTAAAGCATACAAACATCGCAGTGGAAGAACTGCTAGAGCAGGAGCAGAAGGCGTAGTGATTTCATATGTACAAAGATCACAGCAAAGAACATACAATAAGATACAGAATGAGGTTGGGATAAAAAGAAGGTTTCAACCACCTAATGTAGATAATCTTACAGAATATCCTATGGAATATGTTGAAGAGGTGTTCGAAGAAGAAGTTAGAAGACCTCCTTCTGATAATAAAAAACGAAGAAAGAATAGGAGGCAAAGGGGACCTCCACAGAAATCAAGAAGCTCTTCAGAGAGGCAAAGAAAAAGGTCTCATAAATCTAAGCGTAGTAATAATAATGATTCAAAAGATGGGAAAAAATTTAATCCCAACCATAAGAAAAAGAGAAGAAACAATAGGAATAAACCGAAAAAAGGGAATAAAAGCGACAAATGAATAATTATTTTACCGTAAAGCAGAAACTCATTACATGAAAATGATTAAAACCCTTACTAATCCGCCGCTGGAATCATGAGCATGTGGATTAAAGCAATGACTGACTTAGGGCCTACAAGAATTCGTGTACAATCAATCTGTGCATACCAATTTATCAAAGAAGAGGGTGGAGAAGGAGAAGTACTCTTAATTTACACCGCAGATAATACATTATTTGAGGTTCATGAAAATGTATCTGGAGTTCTAGAACTCCTAGATAATCACTTTGAAAACGATTTCATGAATTGATTTCAAGACCAAGGATCTATCGCTACGATATGTTCGATTTTGATTGAGTTAGAGTTTTCATAATCTGCTTTGTCAGATGCTGATTTCAAGATTCTCCTCATCCATCCGAGCATCATCAGTTTCTCATATTTCTCTAATGAATTTTTAATGGAAGATAAGTCACCTTGCTGAATATTCTTTTGAAGATTATATTCTAAATCGGATGCATAATCATAGTAGAGAAGTAATAATTCTTCTACTGCATCATTATCTAATTTCTTACCTGATAATTGTTTCATGAGATTCTTGATATTTATAGGAGATAATGATTCTATTTTTTTAACATTTGAGACACTTACATTTTCAGAACTTTCATTTAATGATGTTTCAGTTTGTTGAATATTACCCGAAGAAGTCGTTTTTGAGGACATATGCCTAATTTTTATTGTACCTACTCTCTCATTATCAGCTTCTTCAGCAGCCAAAAGAAGAGAGTTTTTGAGATAGTTTTCAAGTATCTCATTTGCATTTACTACTGCTGCGGAACTTACTGATTCTACATTTTCAATCTCTTCTATCATTAGGCCTCTGGTTCGGCTAAATCCAAGTCTAGTTCTATTTGGATCTGATAGGGTTTTCTTACCCGGCTCATTTAGCAAAGTTTCTTCTTCCATTTCTCGAGTGATTTGCTTAAGCCTTAGATGTAACATCTCAACTAACTTCTCCTTTACTTCACCACTTATCCGGTGATCGATCCCCAAGCCTTTAGCAACTTCTGATACGTGACTGGGTGCCCACGGTTTAGCCATAATTCACTTGAGTGTAGTAAAGGACTTGAATTATCAGTATAGGCAATTACGAATTTCGCTTGAAAATTGAATTATTATTATCTATAATACGCCGGTATGAAAAACTATCACGCCCTAGGATAGTTGATGGTTGTAGGTCGATTGTATATTTTTGCTCTCAATTCCCTTTCTCTTCTTCTTTCTTGGCGACGTTGTTTTCGTATGATTCAAAGAACAATCAATGCTTTGGACTTTAGCGTTCTCAAAAAGCAAGAGACTTGGAAAGCTTTCTTGATTGGTATAGTACTATTTTGTATCATTGGCTTTGCATCTCTGACACTTTTTGGTTTATCTTCATCAATATATGGTGTTTCAGATGATATTGAGACTGTTCCAGATTTTGTAGCACCAACCATGAACAGGACTGGAATAGATGATTCTCACAATATCGAAAATGGCACTCTACAACTATCCGATCTAAGAGGAAATGTAGTAATCTTAGATTTCATGGCAGTTGATTGTGCTAATTGTCACTATGTTCAGGAACATATAGAACAAAATATCGACGATTGGAGAGAACTTGAGGGCGAATATCCCGTAATTGTTGTTTCAGTAGGAACTTGGTATAGTCTGGAAACATTCGAACAAATTAATACCACTTTTGGCGATTCAGATTCGGATAAATTCATGAATTGGGTCGTAGTAAATGGTGGTTCTGAAACAGTGATTCTAGAAAATGGGACAATGGGTGATCTTGTAGAATATTACTCTGCTCAACTAATACCATTAGCTCTGGTAATTGACCATGAAGGATATGTAGTAGCAAAAGAAAATACTGGGACGCCTTTAGATCGATGGAAGTCTTTCGATAATGCTATTGAGAAAGCAAATAATGGAGAAGCATCAGATTTAAGATTTGGAATCGAGAAAACAGATAGATCGACTTATGGAGTATTCATAATAGGTTTATTCCTAGGATTCTTAGTATACTTTAGTCCATGTGCCTTCCCGGTTTTACCTTCATACATTACTTACACTCTAAGTTTAGGGATGAGAGAAGAGGAACTCAGAAATAATGGTAAAATTGTAGGTAATATGCCTGGACCATTAGCAATTGGTGGATATGCTGCCTTAGGGCAATTGACATTCTTTGCAATAGTTGGAATAATCATTTTTGGTCTATCTGAAATCTTTAATTTATCTGGTTATCTACATAAAATTGCTATTGCTATCGCCGTCCTATTAATTATTTTAGGCGCACTAATGCTTCTTGGTTGGACATCACATTTACTTTCAAAAGTACAGGATATTATTGATAAGTATCAAACAAATGAAAATAGTGATGAAGTATTCACTCCTAGAAGAAATATGTACCTCTGGGGAATAGGTTACTCTGCAGCATCTGTGGATTGTACAGCGGCTGCAGTTTTCCCATTCATTGGTTGGTTAGCGGTAGTAGGAAGAACTGAGTTCATTTTCGGACTTGTTGGGTTAATGATTTCTGTAAGTTTCCTAATGATTGCAGTTACTGCTCTAGTCAGTTTCGGACGTCAAGCGATGATTGGATATCTAAGAAGCTCTACAGGATTGATTAAAGCAATCGGTTCATGGATGATGATGTTTGCAGGAATTGGATTATTTATCTACCTAACAGAACCAGAAATGGTTTCAACAATAGTTTTCTAGAAATTACTGGAAGATAATTTCTTGTTTTCTTTTTTTATCTCTGCGATTTAGTAAGAGAATACCAATAAAAATACCAATAATACCTGAACAACAAACAGGTAGTGAGCATAAAGTGGTGAAAATAATACTTGCATCTGCAAGATCATTTACAATAATTATTTCATTATTTGATTCAACCTGTAAATTTTTTGATACATCTGGATTAAGATAACCAATGTATCTCCAATCCCCATCTACATAACTAGAATCACAATCCTCAAAGAAATATTCCCATTCATCATCATGGATACTCACTGCAGTTTCAGAACAACTGTAAGTATCACTGACATAAACCGAATATGTGTCATGATATCGTACGAATACCTCGCCGCTATCTCCTCTGAATATTGATTCTTCAGATATGTCTCTATCTAAAATTAAACTTCCAGCTATAAAAATGATAAATGAGAGAATAATCAAGAAAGTAGAAACTGCAATCGTTAAGATCGCTCCCTTCTTCATGATACTTGTTTCAAGACTTTACTTAGTAAGTTATTCAGTAGATGATAGATTTACAGTTGAACTTCCACGGAATCTCTATGAGTTTGTATATTCATTAAAATTTCAGCCATATTAATCGAATAAGCACATATTCTTCTGAGAGATTCGGATACTCGATCTAAGAATAAAGCATCTTTAATAGCAATATCGCTAGCTCTTAGTTCTTCTTCGTATTGAATAAGTTCTTTTTGAGCTAAGATTAAATTTGATTTTGCAATATGTACTTCAGAAATATCTCTCTTTTTGATATTAGAAACTAATAATTTCATTGATTGTTGCCAAATTGGAATTAAGGAAACTGGCATTGATGACAAATTCAAAGACTCGGGGATTGTATGATTTTGGGCTAGGTCGCATAATGCATAACTATGATCACCCATTCTTTCCAATGTCCTAACCAACTTACATAATTCGGACGCCTCCCATCTTGAAGTTCCGAGAGAATCTTCTATGCTAGCAGATTCGAGAATTTGACCTACTTGCCTCTCAAGTAACAGCCTTAATGCATCTACTTCATTCTCTCTGTCGCTAGAGTCATCAAGAATTTCTAGATTATCACCGGTAAGTACCTCTGAAAAGTCTCTTACTTGTTTCGATATAAGTAAATACATCCGGTTAATACTAGAATGTAATGGCATTTCTGAAGGATTTAGTAAACTAATCATTTCGAGCATGTTGCCTTGATCATTAGCAATCTCAAGGCCACGAGTAGAACGAACAAAATCACGAAAAACTTTGCTTTGAATACGGGAAAAATCATTATTTGAGGATATTTTGATTTTATCAGCACCAGATAAATATGCAGCAATAAGATGATCAAAAATCATATGATCAGGTATAATCTCACAATCAATCTTTACTTCCCTTTTTCTAAGTAAGTTTGAGGTGTCGGCAATTACTCTAAGGGCTCCTGAGGGTCTCCATTCAATCCTAATCTCATCTTTAGCTTCTAAACCATGCTCTACAATCCATTTTTTAGGAAGACTAACGGTATATGTTGAACCTCCAGTTAGTTGAATTTTCCTAACTTCAGAACTCTTGTCTGTCTTTGAATACATAATATGACGACTCAATAGAACTATATATAATTATAGATAGTCCGCAGTAATGCTTTTTTATTACTAACTATATAGATTATATAATCTAAAATTGATAAACCAAGTATTAGTCGGAAATGACATGGAACCGATTATGACCGTCGTCCTTATGCTAGCAATTGTTGTTTGTGCCTACATGGCATGGAACATAGGTGCCAATGATGTTGCCAATGCAATGGGGACCTCTGTAGGTTCCAGAGCCTTGACATTGAGACAGGCAGTTATTATTGCTGCTGTGTTCGAATTCTGCGGAGCTTTCTTTGCAGGTGATGCAGTTACAGATACTGTCAGAAAGGGTATTCTAAATATCGACCTCGCAGATGAAACTCTAGTTACAGATGCATTTGCTAATGATTTGATGTTCGGATTCATTGCGGCAATGATGGCAGCAGCAGTTTGGTTGACAATTGCGACTCGATTCGGATTGCCAGTTTCAACAACGCATTCAATAATTGGTGGAATAGTTGGTGTAGGATTAGTTCTGGAAGTACAACATAATGCTTCACTAATAGATTGGGAAGTTGTGAGAAAAGTAGTCATGTCATGGGTAGCAAGCCCACTAATGGGTGGTATTCTTGCATTCATCACATTCTTCATTGTCCGTGCGAGTATTCTTGAAGCAGATGACCCAATTGCGAGATCTAGATGGTTAGCGCCGATTCTTGCCTTGCCTACATTCTTCACATTAGGTCTAGCATTACAATTTAAGGCACTAAAAGGATTCATTTCAAGAGCAGCTTCAGAAGGATGGATTGATGATAAGAACGACTGGTTGCCAGTGAAAGAGAATGGAGTTTTCGACCCATTCGCAGAAAATGCTTGGTTCCCTATAAATTCTCTAATTGTAGCATTTATCATTGGATGTATTGCATCTATGATACTTTGGTATGTTCTGAGAGACTATGATTTCAAGAAGCAAGGAGAAGGGTTCCAAGGTGTAGAGAAAATTTTCGTTTGGCTACAGATAATCACTGCAGCATATGTTGCATTCGCTCATGGTGCTAATGACAGATCTAATGCGATTGGACCGATGGCTGCCGTTTACGACATCCTATCTAGTGGTGGGGATTTAGCAGCTAAGGTAGATGTTCCACTTTGGTTGGTGCTACTTGGTTCCGTAGGTATTGCTGTTGGTGTAGTAACATGGGGATGGAGAGTAATGGAAACAATTGGTACGAAAATTACCGATATTACACCAACAAGAGGATTCGCTGCAGAGTTTGGAGCGGCAACTACAATCCTGATTTTCTCAATGCCATTCCTGGCAGTGCCTGTATCAACTACTCACACACTGGTTGGGTCGGTAGTAGGAGTCGGTTTGGCTGGAGGTGCAAAGAATGTGGATTTCAAAGTGTTTGGTAAGATTGCAGCATCATGGGTAGCAAGCCTCCCAGCAGCAGGTTTTGGTTCAGTAACACTCTATGTTGCCATGGGCTCAGATCCATTGAAATTAATTGTAGTACTTCCTATCTCATTCTTATTAGTAGGATATGTCATGTGGAAAACTAGTGGCGATGAAATATTTGTTGAAGATGCATTAGCAGATGCTGGTGCAGACGGTGGAAAATATGACCCTACAGTTTTCGAATTATTCCACACTCATGCTGAGGCTGTAGAGGAAACCGTTGACCACATGTTAAATGCTGTGAAAAAGAGCGCAGCAGGAGAAGATGCATCTGAAGAAATCAATGCGACAATTGAGGCTGAGCTAAGAGCCGATGATATCAAGAATGCATTGAGAGAGAAGGTTAGCAGTAAAGGCTGGAAGCTATTAATCGACAGTGATGAGTTCCTATACATGCTCGGGAGGCAAGATAGGATAGCAGATTATGCACAAAATGTTGCTGAACAACTGTCTTTCAGAGAACTTTACAATAATGAAGAAGCAAGAAAAATGGTAATCGAGATGGCTGAGGCAGTAAAAAAGACTGCAGCAGTTTACGAAGATACCGTTTTACACCTAAGAGATCTAACACTTTCTGGAAATACCAAGAAGGGAAGAACTGAGTTAAGAGAACTGATTCATCAAGTAAACCTTGCAGAACATGAGGCAGACTTAGTTGAAAGTCGTGCAGCAGGATTTGTATTTAGAGAGGGAGTTGATGATCCTCTTGCAGCGGTACATATGTACAGAGTATTGCAGAGACTTGATGATGTTGCTAACTCTTGTGAAGATGCAGCTAATGCATTCTTACCAATAGTTTACAATTAGTTAGACCAACCAACTTCTTCCAGTATAGAATCGGCATCACTAGATCGTATTTTATCGAGTGTAGGTTGGAAAAATCTCCAAGCGAAATATCCTACGAACATACCAGAAAACAAATCGAACATATAGTGTTGTTTGGTTGTGAGTATACTAATACACAGTAGGACCCATTCAACCCACAAAAGTATCATGAATGGTTTCGCCCAATTAGTTTCTGAATAGTTGTGATTTAACCAATGAGTAATCATTCTTGCAAGGCAATATGAGTGAACAATATGGAGACTTGGCCACGCATTCCAAGGCTTGTCAGAAGTATGTATAAACTCAAAGAGAATTGTCTCTAGACCATTCATAGAATCCCAATCAATTTGATTTCTCATGTCAACTTCTGCTGGAAATAATAAGAAAATCATTACACAAAATAGGGTGGCTAGAATTAGCATTTGCATTGCTGATATTAACTCCAAACGACCTTTGTCGTCCTTAGGAGTCAGAATCAAAGTTGTAGGATAAAATAAGTACAATGCAGCGTACGGAATTATCATCCAATTAATCACAGGAACAGAACGATCGTATGAAATCTCGGGAAATACTGAGAATGCGTCTTCAAGATAGAAATGTGCGATATTATTAGAGCCAAAGTATGGCACTGCAATGAATATTAGGCCGAAAACAAATACTTCGAGAGGGAACCAATTGCCATTGAGTACTTCTCTTCGCTCCCAAGAACCTCTCCAGAATCTTTTCCAAGGCATTGTTAATCTAGATATGATTGAATCATTATCCATGTAGATTACTCGTCAGGTAAAGCATTTGAAGTTAACACTGGACAAGTATTGAGAAATTATTCTTCATCAGGCATAATATAAGATACTAAAATAGTCACTAAAGAGGATCCTAGTAATGCACTTAAGAAAACTTCCAGATTAGCTAAACCAGCATCATTAGTAGGTGAAAAAAGATAATCGATTCCTGCTGAAAAGTCTTCAGTCAATGTACCATATATCACGACTGAGAGGAGCCCAGAAAATGCACCAAATAGAGACCCCTTTGATGAAACTCTATCCCAAAGAGTCAGTAAAACTGGCCCCACGGTTGCAGCAGCATACAAATCGGCTCTTAGGAAAATCTCGAAAACACCGCCACTATCTAGTGTAAAACCAGCAATTGTAGGCCCTGTTGCCAAATAAATAGCTAATGGAATCATGGCGACTGTTAGATATTTAGCCGTATTAAGACTAATTTTGTCATCACATATGTCTCTAGATATTGAAGCAATAATTGCGTTTTGCAAAGTATCAGCACTAGAACATACCAATGCAATAGATAGTATTACGAATGCTACCACAAAAAACAAGCCTATTTCTTCAATCAAATAAAAGAAAGAGACGGAAGGGTCACTGACAGCACCCTGTCCTGCAACAGAAGTTCCAAGGAAACCCATTATGAATATCAATGGGAACACTATCAGAGAAGCAGTTATAGCCGCTTTTTTCAACGATTTTTCATCTTCACTAGCCCAAGCTCTTTGCCAGTTACCTTGAGAAAACATTTCTGCAGCCGTAATTGCTACAACAAGTGCCAACCCAGATTTAAAAGTTGAAGTATCACTAATACTACCATGATACCAATCCCATTCTATATCTTCTGGAGTATACGATTTAGCATCGGAAATTAAACTGTTAATATCTCCAATAAATAGTATTACTAGTAAAGAAGATATCAAAAACATGATTGCCCATGCTTGGATTTTATCGGTTTCAAGAGAGGCAGGAAGACCCCCGTAAGCAGTATATCCCGCAGTGACCACACCAACTGCAACCATTGGTACTAAAGGATCCATACCGACTAAGATTTCCATGACTTTACCAATAGCAGTGAATTCCGCAAAAAGAAAAGTAAACATATACAGTATAGAAATTAAACCAACATAAATCTGCATAGGTCTACCTGCACGAGATTTAGCATAATCAGCAAGAGTGACCCCCTCGGGTAATCTCTCTCTAACCATAGGTCCGACATATGCAAGTAAAAGGAAAGGAGTTGATGCAGAAAGAGCATACCCAAAAACGTCCCAAAAGCCACCATAATAACCAACCTCAGAAGGGGCTAATAGAACCCAAATACCCATTCCCGAAGCAAAAAGACTCAGAGTAATACTAAGAGTATTTTGAGTACCTCTGGCAGATAGATAATCATCACTATTAATTTCTTTATTGGCTACCGAATGATATGCAATATATCCAAAAAATCCTAGAGTAGCAAGCATCAATCCGTAAGCAATATTGTTATCCATTTTTTATTCCTCCGCTGGTATTATCCAGATCAGGTCAAAGGGTCGTTACTTTCGTAACCTCTCAGCAAAAGCTCCCCATCATGAGGACTGAGATGAGGCTATTGAATATATTCCCTCAGTTATCAGGTTGCATGAATTGGTAATCCCAATTTTGTGGAGGCTCGAATGTTCTTTTTACTGAACGAGGACTAATCCACCTTAACAAATTCAATGGTCCGCCAGCTTTGTCATTGGTACCACTAGCTCTAGCGCCACCGAATGGTTGTTGAGCGACTACAGCACCTGTTGGTTTATCATTGATATAGAAATTTCCTGCTGTAAATCTAAGAGCATTGAATGCTTTCTGTACATCAGATTCATCATTGGCGAAGATTGACCCAGTAAGAGCATATGGAGAAGATTCATCACATAGAGTTAGTACTTCATCGAACTTATCGTCATCATATAGATAGACGGTTAGTACAGGGCCAAATATCTCATCTATCATTGTCTCTGATTTAGGATTTGATGTTACGATAATTGTTGGTTCAATGAACCATCCTACTGAATCATCATAATTCCCGCCAACAATTACTTCACACGAGTCATCAGCCTTGGCTCTATCAATATAGCCAGTTATCTTGTCGAAAGATCTTTGATCAATCACAGCAGTCATAAAGTTGGTAAAATCCATAGCATCTCCCATCTTTATTTTCCTAATTTCATCACATAATTCATCACTGATTGATGACCAAACTGATTTAGGCACATATGCTCTACTAGCAGCAGAACACTTCTGACCTTGGAACTCAAATGAGCCTCTCAGTAATGCTACTAACAAACCACGCTCATTGCAATTAGGATGAGCTACAACAAAGTCTTTACCGCCTGTTTCACCAACAATTCGAGGGTATGAACGGAGATTGGGTAAAGCTAAACCAATTTCCTGCCAAAGACCTTGGAAAGTTGCAGTTGAGCCGGTGAAATGTAAACCAGCAAAGTCAGGATTTGCTAGAGCAACCTCCGTTATTTCTGCACCAGAACCTGGCAAGAAATTTATCACGCCATCTGGCAATCCGGCTTCCATCATTAACTGCATAAGAATGTAGTTAGATAAGTATGAATTCCTACTCGGCTTCCAAACAGATGTACATCCAACAATTGCAGGAGCGCTGGGGAGATTAGCCGCGATACTGGTGAAATTAAACGGTGTTATTGAAAGAACAAAACCTTCCAAAGGACGAATTTCAGTGGAGTTTTTAACCCCTGGAGGTGAAACTAATGGTTGGAAATCATCATGAAAATTTCTTGCATAGAAGCAATTAAAGCGCCAGAAATCAATTAATTCACACGCAGAATCTATTTCTGCCTGGAAAACTGTTTTTGATTGATTAAGCATGGTAGAGGCATTTACTTTCATCCTCCATTCTCCTGCTAATAAATCAGCACACTTCTCAAAAATTTCGCATCTAGATTCTAAACCAATATCGATCCAATTTTGTTGCGCATTAACTGCTGCCTTGCAAGCATTTTCCATCTCATCTTTACCTGCCAAGTGAACTCTTGCGATAATTTGATTATGGTTATGAGGAATTACCTGAGTTGCAATATTTCCAGTAAATACTTCTTTACCATTTATGATACAAGGGATTTCAATTATCTCATTCATTTGCCTATCAAGTTCTGCTTTGATTTCAATTCTCTCTTTACTACCCGGAGAATAGCCGAGGATAGGCTCGTTAACTGGATGACTCATATTACGGCGCTACTAGATAATGCATTTTATCATTACTAGAAGAAATACTAGAAGTTTAACCCCATTCATTAGGATCGTCTTTCTTCGACTTTTTCCACTCTCGATAACATGACTTACAAACGGTGACTCTCCTAGAGTTCCCTAAAAGACCGTCTTCTCCCCAAACATCAGCTGCTCTATCAAATGCTAATTTACGACCACCTATTTTTTTGTCAGCCCAATTTCCACATCCGGCAACATCACAACGAATATCACCTGAATATTCTTCTTTCTCTTTCTTAGATGGACCTTTCGCCGCTGAAGCTAATTGTTGTTTTTTCTTAGCTCTGGATTTGAATCCCATAGTACTTCGAAAAGACACCTGAATTAGAACGTTGCCTCTTCGGCAGGTACATCAAATGGACCTCCTACCTTCGCTATCGATGCCTTTCTATCTGGCCCAACGCCTACACTAACCACAGGAATTCCTGATAATTCTTCTATTCTCTCTACAATATGTCTAACTTTCTCTGGCATTGCACCATAACCAATCCCTTCCGAACGAGATCTATCTGCCATAGAGATCCATTCCTCATCTGATAATGCAGGAAATCCTTCATGAGTCTCGTAAATTGGCTTACATCTTGCTACTTCTTCAGAAGTTGTAGGGAAATATTTTATGACTTTGCCATCAAAATCATAACCAATACAAATTTTAATCTCGTCCAGTCCTCCCAAAACATCTAATTTCGTGACTACTAAACCAGTATATCCATTGAACCTGTGAGCGTCTTTCAAAGCCACCATATCTAGCCATCCAGTCCTTCTTGGACGTCCGGTTGTAGTACCAAACTCATGACCTACTTGTGCCATATGATGGCCAGGTCCTTCGTCAAGAGATAATTCTGAGGGGAATGGCCCATTCCCAACTCTTGTCGTATATGCTTTTGTTATACCGAAGCATTGCTCAATATGTCCTGGATGAATACCCGCGCCATGAGTTGCATTCGCACGACTCGTTACTGAAGATGTAACAAAAGGATATGTTCCTTGATCTATATCTAACATTGCTCCTTGAGCGCCTTCAAGAAGAATTCTTTCACCATTTTGTAATGCGAAATCAATCATTAATCCTGTTGGCCTGATTGCATCAGAATATCTTTCTAGTATCCATCTCAAGTCTGATGTTAAAGATTCATGAGTAATTCTTTCTGAGACGTTGACTGAATCTAATTGCTTATTCATTCTAGAAACTATTTCTGAAATTTTATCGCCGTCTGCAATTACATTGTTGATGTCGCAAAATCGAATTCCTACTCGTTCTATTCTATCGCGATAAGCAGGTCCAATTCCTCTTCCTGTGGTACCAACTACTTTGTCAGCAGAATCGTATAATCTATGGAACGGTAAAATTACAGATGCTCTCTCACTAATGAATAAACGCTTACCTTCTGGCCTTTCCTTCGTCAGGGAATGCCATCTATCAAGCTCTTCTTCGAGAACCCAAGGGTCTATCACCATTCCATCTCCAAGAACTAAGTTACAACCCATTGACGTTACACCAGAAGGAATTTGATGAAGTTTCAAAGTTGTATCTCCTAGAACTATTGTATGTCCAGCATTGTTCCCCCCTTGAAATCTGACAGCCCAAGTAGAGTTGGGCGCTAGCTGATCAATCGCCTTACCTTTTCCTTCATCTCCCCACTGGGCCCCTAACACAATATTCGCTGGCACAAGGTCTCGGCTTAGCCGAAGGCGAATGAATAGTTCGGTCCAAGAATCTTGGAAAAATGATAAAAAAAATTAGAATACCTAGCAAAGCGATTATGAAGGGTAGGCATTTCGGAGGCTTTGTATGGCCCAACGTCACAGTATAGCAGAAGCACGTCTTCTCAAAAAGTGGATATGTATGAAATGCTCTGCAACTCATCGTGGTAGTAAACCTAGATCATGCCGAAAGTGTGGTTACACTAACCTAAGGCCTAAAGCCACTGAACGCCGAAGTAGTTAATTGATTCTCTTTCAATTGAGTTTAATCACAATAGTAGATTAAGAGTTTAAACTAGAAGTTATTTTCGACGTGCTTCTGCTAGAAGAGTTTCTAGTGCGGTCTGGATTTGAAGACATAAGGGGCCAAAATGAAGAGGTAGATTTGGATCATTGAAAATATCATCAAGCATCGATGCAGTCATCCCAAGTCTCAAATCCATTTCTTTATTTTTATTCAATAGCCACTTATCTACTGATTCTTTTGCAGTAGTACGTATATTCCTAGGTACTTGCGAATCATCAAGTTGACTTAGTACAGATGCAATCTGTTGGATGCGGGATTCGATGTCTGACACATTACCACCGAGTCGCCGACAAATGACATGTCCTTAAGCGCATCCCTAGATTAGTATGGTTATTGAGAAGATTCTTGTTCCCATGTAGCCCATGGCATATCAGTATTAGAAACACCTAAACCCCGCCCTGAAGGACCTAATGCGATTAGTCCAACAGAATGCTCTGGTGATATCAATGTATCAATGCCCCAATTCATAGATTCTTCCAAAGAAAAAGTTTTGTTCTTTATTTTTTCATATACCTTGTTACTTAGAAGTGCTCTAGTGATAGCCTCGCCAATTCCTGTGGCAGCAACCGCTAGCCCTTCTTCTGCCCAAAACCCAGAACCGGGCAATGGTACGTCTCCAACTCTTCCAGGAGGTCGGAAACTGCAACCTCC
>Ga0222716_10001172_pt1 | contig 22093 bp, 17 predicted proteins | sample C33_13DmetaG_FD_165044 | JGI IMG/M metagenome (GOLD analysis project Ga0222716, IMG submission 165044) | Estuarine water microbial communities from San Francisco Bay, California, United States - C33_13D | ecosystem: Environmental > Aquatic > Marine > Unclassified | place: USA: California... | reverse complement strand
GATCCTCTTGAGCAAGTTTTCCAAGAGCAACGCCCATCTTCTCTTGGTCTGATTTTGTTTTTGGCTCTACAGCAACTGATATTACCGGTTCAGGAAAATCCATTCTTTCAAGCACAACTGGATCACTTAAGTCACAAAGAGTATCTCCAGTGGTTACATCTTTTAAGCCTATACAAGCGGCAATATCGCCAGCACGTATTTCTTTAATTTCATTTCGATCATTTGAATGCATTTGTACCATTCGTCCAACCCTTTCTTTCTTTGACTTGGTTGAATTCATTACACCATCGCCCACAGAAAGCACTCCAGAATAAACTCTGATAAATGTTAAAGTTCCAACAAATGGATCAGTAGCAATCTTGAAAGCCAATGCTGAAAACGGCTCCTCATCTGAGGACGTTCTGCTTATCTCAGTCTCCTCATCATCAGGCAATGATCCTTTGATTGCCTTGACTTCATTTGGAGCAGGTAAATACTCAATAGCAGCATCTAGAACAGCTTGAACACCCTTATTTTTAAATGCTGACCCGCAAAAAGCAGGAACTATTTCATTGGCAAGTGTTCTGATTCTAATGCCTGCTTTAATTTGTTCTATAGTCAATTCACCGTTTTCTAAATATGCATTCATCAACTCTTCATTTGCTTCTGCTGCACTTTCAACCATAGATTCTCGCAATGATTCGCATGTATCTAAAATATCTGCTGGAATATCTTGCTCTTCAAAAGTTAGCCCTTGATCATCTTCATTCCAAAAGATAGCTTTCATCTTAACTAAATCAACAACACCTTTGAAATCTTCTTCTGCTCCAATGTTGTATTGCATAGGAACAACATTTGCTTTTAGCCTATCTCTGATTTGATTAGTTACTCGAGAAAAGTCTGCTCCGGCTCTATCCATTTTATTTACAAAAACGATTCTAGGAACTTCATATCGATCAGCTTGTCGCCAAACAGTTTCTGACTGAGGCTCAACACCAGACGTACCACAAAATACTACAACTGCTCCATCTAAAACTCTTAAAGATCTCTCAACTTCAATGGTAAAGTCTACGTGACCTGGTGTATCGATGATATTAATTCTGTGCTGAGGAAATTGTTGCTCCATGCCTGACCAAAAGCATGTAGTGGCAGCAGATGTTATAGTAATGCCTCTTTCTTGTTCTTGCTCCATCCAATCCATGGTTGCCGCACCATCATGCACTTCACCAATTTTATGAGATAAGCCAGTGTAAAAAAGAACTCTTTCAGTCGTAGTGGTTTTGCCTGCATCAACATGAGCACAAATACCAATGTTTCTGTACTTACTAAGTTCAGTCTGTCTAGCCATATTAAAACCTATGAAATGTGATTAATTAAAAACGGAAATGTGAAAAAGCTTTATTAGCTTCAGCCATGCGATGAACATCTTCTTTTTTCTTCACTGCAGAACCTTTGCCCTCTGCAGCATCAGACAATTCACCTGCTAATCTATGATCCATAGACTTTTCACTTCTTTTTCTTGCAGCTTCGACTAACCAGCGCATTGCAAGCGCTTGTCTTCTAGACGGTCTAACCTCTATTGGTACTTGATAGGTTGCCCCACCGACTCTTCTTGATTTAACCTCAACCATTGGGCCGATGGTATCCAAGGCCTTTTTAAATAACTCAACAGGATCAGTTTTTGCTGTTTGATCAATTTTATTAAAAGCACCATAAACAATTTTTTCAGCAACAGATTTTTTACCATCTTTCATGATGTGATTCATGAACTTTGCAACAATAATATCTTTATATTTGGGATCAGGGAGTATTTTTCTTTTTTCAGGACTTCTTCTTCTTGGCATACTTATTTACCTTTTTTGGCTCCATATTTGGATCTACGTTGTTTTCTGTTTGCTACGCCAGATGTATCTAAAGAACCTCTGACAGTATGATATCGAACACCAGGAAGATCTTTCACTCTTCCACCACGAATTAAAACAACAGAGTGTTCTTGCAGGTTATGGCCTTCACCACCGATATATGAAGTTACCTCGTATCCACTTGTCAACCTAACTCTGCAAACTTTTCTTAAAGCTGAGTTTGGTTTCTTAGGAGTGGTGGTATATACACGTGTGCAGACACCTCTACGCTGTGGAGATTTTTCCAATGCAGGTACGTCGGTTTTCCTAACCTTAGGTTTCCGAGGTTTTCTTATTAATTGATTTACAGTAGCCATAATTTAGTAGTTGGACGCGATTTTATAGACATGATTCACTACGGTCAACATTATTCCTCAGTTTCTTGTAATTCTTGTCGTAATGCCGCTTCGATGTCATCTTCAGATAGCATTGATTCAGAGGAATCGCTAGCTTTCTTAGCTGCCATTTGATCATGGAACTCCATTCCGGTTCCTGCCGGTATCAACCTTCCTACAACAACATTTTCTTTAAGTCCTCTTAGGTAGTCCACTTTACCAGTTACAGATGCTTCTGTAAGAACTCGTGTGGTTTCTTGGAAAGAAGCAGCAGAAATAAATGAGTTAGTTGTAAGGGAGGCTTTAGTGATTCCAAGCAACACCCTTTCAAAACGTGCTGGCTCTTTATTTGCTGCAACAGCCTTGGCATTTTCTTCAACCAACTCTGAATATTCAACCTGATCACCTTGAATAAATTTAGTATCTTCACCATCAATAATTAATGCCTTTCTAAGCATTTGACGCAAAATGGTTTCAATATGCTTATCATTGATAAGTACACCTTGAAGCCTATAAACGTCTTGAATTTCATTGACTATGAAGTTGGTTAACTGAGGAATTCCTCTCAAACGCAAGATATCATGAGGGCTTAATGGGCCGTCAGAAATTATGTCACCTTTTTCTATTCTCTCTCCCTCAAATACTGTAAGAGTTCTATGTTTAGGAATGAGCATCTCAACATTCTGAGTTTTCTTGGTAGCCCCATCAGGGGTAATAACTAATCGCACTTTACCTTTAGTTTCTTTTCCAAAAGCAATAATACCGCTTGCTTCAGCAAGCACAGCAGCGTCTTTTGGTTTCCTGGCTTCGAAAAGATCTGCAACCCTAGGGAGACCACCAGTGATGTCTTTAGTTTTTGATCCTTCTAAAGGTATCCTAGCTAAGACCTCTCCTGCATGTAATTTTTTACCATTTTTTAAATTAACCAATGCCTTGGCCGGTAAAGAATAGTTTGCGGGCGTCTTATGCTCTCCCAATGGAACAGGTTTGCCTTTTGCATCAACCAAAGCAATGGATGGGACCTTATCTTTTCCTGCAGAGGGCCTTTCGGCTACATCAATAACCTCAATGCTGCTTAGACCAGTAAGTTCATCAGTTTTTGAGAGAACAGTGACGCCATCATCAATATCTGTAAATTGCACAATTCCCTCAACCTCACTAATGATTGGACGCGTATATGGATCCCAGCCTGCAACTTTCAAGCCAGGCTCTACATTAGTTTGATCCTTCACAAATAAGGTAGAACCATAAATTAATTTATGTTGCTCTATTAATTTGCCTTTTTCATCAGTAAGAGTTACTTGACTATTTCTAGAAACGACAACCTCTTGCTTGTCTTTGTTAGTAACAGTTTTAATATCTGAAGAAAAATTGATAACTCCAGAATTATTAACAATAATTGCATTATCCTCTGATGAGCTAGATGCAGCTCCACCAATATGGAATGTACGCATTGTTAATTGAGTTCCAGGCTCGCCAATTGATTGAGCAGCTACAACTCCAACAGCCTCACCTCTGTGGACTAAATGACCGCGAGCCAAATCTCTTCCATAGCACTTAGCACAAACACCATAACTAGCTTCACAAGTCATTGGTGATCTAACTTTTAGAGACGAAATATTTAACTCATCAATTTTCTTCACTGAATCCTCGTCAATTAGATGACCAAGGGGATAAACCTCTTCTTCATCTGCATTAAAAATTGGTTCAGCAATTACTCTGCCTAATATTCTTTCTGTTAGTGGCTGAATAATATCTCCGCCCTCGACGATTGATGAGACAACAATTGACTGGTCAGTACCACAATCATCCTCAACAACAACTGAGTCCATGGCAACATCACAAAGTCTTCTGGTTAAGTATCCTGAGTTCGCTGTTTTAAGAGCAGTATCAGCTAAACCTTTTCGAGCTCCATGAGTGGAAATAAAGTATTGAAGTACAGATAATCCCTCTCTGAAATTTGCAGTGATTGGCGTTTCAATAATCGAGCCATCGGGCTTAGACATTAATCCACGCATTCCTGAAAGCTGTCTAATCTGAGCAGGAGATCCTCTAGCGCCAGAGTCCGCATATATAAATACAGAGTTAAATGATGCCTGATCAACTTCCTTGCCATCTGCATCTTCAACTTGATCGGTGCTAATTTTTGCCATCATAGCTTTTGCAACTTTCTCATTTGCACGAGACCAAATATCAATTACTTTATTGTATCGCTCTCCCTGAGTAACAAGACCAGATTCATATTGTGATTCGATTGATTTCACTTCTTTTTCCGCTGCATCAATGATGGATGGCTTTTCTTCTGGGATGACAAAATCATCTACGCCAATAGAAGATCCAGATCGTGTTGAATGCTCAAACCCAAGATACATGAGCTGATCTGCGAAGATTACAGTTGCCTTAAGACCAGCCTTTCTGTATGAAATATCTATTAAATTAGAAACAGATTTCTTATCTAAAGTTTTATTTACATTGTCGAAACCGACCTCAATAGGCGTAATTCTCCAAACTAAAACTCTACCTACAGTAGTATCTTCAAGGAAAGTTCCTTTATCAGCGTTGGTGATTCTTACCTTAATGTTTGCATGAATATCCAAGGTCTCAGATTCATATGCTCTAAGCACTTCATCAGGATTGCTAAATACTCTTCCATCACCTTTAACATTTACTTTATCTCGAGTCATATAGTAAAGCCCTAAGACTATGTCCTGTGTAGGGTTAATAATTGGCTCACCATTTGCCGGAGATAAAATATTATTTGTTGACATCATAAGAGCGCGAGCTTCCAGCTGCGCTTCAATAGAAAGTGGCACATGGACAGCCATCTGATCACCATCAAAGTCTGCATTAAAAGCAACACAAACTAAAGGGTGTAACTGAATAGCCTTACCTTCAACTAGAAGAGGTTCAAATGCTTGTATGCCTAATCTGTGAAGGGTTGGAGCTCTATTTAAAAGAATTGGGTGCTCTCTGATCACATCTTCTAAAATCTCCCAGACTTCAGGAGTTTCTCTTTCAACTAATTTTTTAGCCGCTTTAATCGTGGTAGCTAGTTCTTTTTGTTCAAGCTTTCCATAGACATAGGGTTTAAATAATTCCAGTGCCATTTTCTTAGGAAGACCGCACTGATGTAATTTTAAATTTGGGCCTGCAACAATTACAGATCTACCTGAATAATCAACGCGTTTACCAAGTAAGTTTTGTCTGAACCTGCCACCTTTACCTTTAATCATGTCTGCTAAAGATTTCAATGGTCGCTTATTGGTTCCAGTAATTACTCGACCTCTTCTACCATTATCAAGAAGCGCATCAACACTTTCTTGAAGCATTCTTTTTTCATTTCTTACAATAATATCTGGAGCGCTTAATTCTAAAAGACGCTTTAACCTGTTATTTCTATTAATGACTCTTCTGTATAGATCATTGAGATCTGAGGTAGCAAAACGACCTCCCTCTAAAGGAACCAATGGTCTTAGATCAGGTGGTAAAACTGGTAAAACATTCATAATCATCCATTCTGGTTTGTTTCCAGACTCATTGAATGCCTCAAGAAGTTTTAATCTTTTGGATAATTTTTTTAGTTTAGTGTCTGAATTAGTCTGCGGAACTTCTTCTCGGATAATTCTTATTTCTTCTTCTAAATCAATATCTTGTAATAACATTTGAACTGCTTCAGCGCCCATAGAGGCTGTAAACTCATCACCATACTCATCAAATGCTTCAATAAACTCTTCTTCGGTTAAAATTTGGCATTTTTCTAGCTCTGTCAAACCAGGATCAGTCACAATATAGCTTTCGAAATATAGCACTCTTTCAATTTCTCTAAGCGTAATGTCAAGTAGCAACCCTATTCTTGAAGGAAGTGATTTTAGAAACCAAATATGTGCAACCGGAGCGGCAAGCTCTATGTGCCCCATTCTCTCTCTTCTTACTTTTGCTAAGGTAACCTCTACTCCGCACTTCTCGCAAACAACACCACGATGCTTCATGCGCTTGTATTTTCCACAAACACACTCGTAATCTTTTACCGGACCAAAAATTTTGGCACAGAAGAGGCCATCTCTTTCTGGTTTAAAAGTACGATAATTAATGGTTTCAGGTTTTTTTACCTCACCAAATGACCAAGATCTGACCATCTGAGGAGAAGCAAGCCCAGCAGTTATTGAAGTAAAGTCTTCTTGCTTAGCCTTTAACGAATTTAGTAAATCTTTCAATTATTTCTCCTAATTTTCAGAATCAAGTTCTAGGTTAATTCCAAGTGATCGAATCTCTTTTGTGAGTACGTTGAATGACTCAGGGATATTCGCATCCATTTGGTAGTTTCCATCAACGATATTTTTATACATTTTAGTTCGCCCTGGAACATCATCGGACTTAACTGTGAGCATCTCTTGAAGGGTATATGAGGCACCATATGCTTCGAGGGCCCATACCTCCATCTCACCAAATCTTTGACCGCCAAATTGAGCTTTTCCACCGAGAGGCTGCTGAGTAACAAGACTGTATGAACCTGTTGAGCGAGCATGCATTTTGTCATCAACCAAATGATTTAATTTGATCATATACATGTATCCAACTGTTACAGGTCGTTCAAACTGTCTGCCAGTTCTTCCATCAAACAGTGTCAATTGCCCAGAATCAGGGAGATCAGCAAGCTTGAGCAACTCTTTAATCTCAGATTCTTTGGCACCATCAAAAACTGGAGTTGCAATCGGCAAACCGTCAGTAAGATTGCTTGCTAGAGATTGAATTTCAGCATTGCTTAAAGAATCAAGATCTTCTTTAATAGTTGCATTCTTGTTATATAAGATATCTAGGTACTTTTTCAGCTCATCCGCTTTAGCTTTAGCTTGAATCATTTTATTGATTTTTTCACCTATTCCTTTTGCAGCTGCTCCCATATGGGTCTCAAGAATTTGACCAACGTTCATTCGGGATGGAACACCAAGAGGGTTTAAGACAATGTCAACAGGATTTCCTTCGTCGTCATAGGGCATATCCTCAATAGGCATAATTTCTGAGATGACGCCTTTGTTACCATGTCTACCAGCCATCTTGTCTCCTGGCTGAATTCTTCTTTTAACAGCTAGATATACTTTTACGATTTTTATTACCCCAGGAGCAAGATCGTGACCTCTAGTAATCTTTTGTTTTTTCTCATCAAAACTTTCCTGAATATCTTTGATGTATTGTTTTAAAGCTTTCTCAGCATCTTCAATTTTATCATTTGCAGAGTCATCAGCTGTTCTTACAGATAATAAGTCATCAAGGCTCAGCTCTGATAAGTCTTCAGCTGAAACTGAAGAACCTTTCTTGAGGCCTGGACCCTTAGAAATTTTTGCACCTTTAATAATATCAACTAGACGGATTCTTGTAGCATCATTAATAATTTTAATCTGATCGTCAGCATCTTTCTTTGCAACAGATAAATGGTCAGCTTCAATCGAAAGCGTTCTTTCATCTTTTTCCATCCCATCTCTTGTGAAGACTTCAACGCCGATTACAGTTCCGTTGATACTTGATGGAACTCTCAATGAGGTATCTTTTACATCAGAGGCTTTTTCTCCAAAAATTGCACGTAATAGTTTCTCTTCTGGTGACAATTGAGTTTCACCTTTTGGAGTAATTTTACCAACCAAAATATCTCCAGCTTTGACTTCTGCTCCAACATAAACCATCCCGCAATCATCAAGTTTTCCAAGCGATCCTTCGCCGACATTTGGGATATCAGCTGTTATCTCCTCTGAGCCAAGTTTTGTATCCCTAGAAATACAAGTTAATTCTTGGATATGAATAGAAGTAAATCTATCTTCTCTTGAAACTTTTTCAGACATCAAAATAGAGTCTTCAAAGTTATACCCATTCCAAGGCATAAAGGCTATTCGAATGTTTTGTCCCAATGCTAACTCACCATTATCAACTGATGGTCCGTCAGCAAGAATATCGCCAAATTTTACTTTATCCCCAACTGAAACAAGCGGTCTCTGGTTGATACAAGTGTTTTGATTCGATCTTGTGTATTTTGTAAGATTATAAATATCAACGGCATTATTTGAATTTTTAGCATCGGTAACACGAACAACAATTCTTGCAGCATCAACGTTTTCAACAACTCCATTGTTCTTGGCTACAACACAAACACCAGAATCACCTGCAACAATAGTTTCAAAGCCAGTTCCAACAAGAGGTTTCTCAGGCTTTAAGACTGGGACAGCTTGACGCATCATATTTGAACCCATTAAAGCTCTGTTAGCATCATCATGCTCAAGAAACGGTATTAATGAAGCTGCAACTGAGACAACTTGCTGAGGGGCCACATCCATTAAATCAATTCTTTCAGGGCTCATCAAAGCAGAATCGCCATTGTGTCGCACTGGTACAAGATCATCAACAAACTTTCCTGACTTATCTAGCGCTGCATTTGCCTGAGCGATAATATGTTCTCCTTCATCAATTGCAGAAAGATAAATAATGTCATTAGTGACCTTCCCTTTAATAATTTTTCTATACGGAGTTTCAATAAATCCAAAAGCATTAGTTCTTGAATAACATGCAAATGAGTTAATCAGTCCAATGTTTGGTCCTTCAGGCGTTTCAATTGGACATAATCTACCATAATGAGTTGGATGCACATCCCTTACCTCAAAGCCTGCTCGCTCTCTAGTTAATCCACCTGGCCCAAGAGCTGAAACTCTTCGCTTATGAGTAATTTCAGATAGAGGATTGTTTTGATCCATAAACTGAGACAGCTGGCTAGAACCAAAAAATTCTTTAATAGCAGCAGTGACAGGTTTCGCATTAATAAGGTCTTGGGGACCAAGCTCATCGGCTTCAGCCATACTGAGTCTTTCTCTGACGGCTCTCTCTACTCTTATTAATCCTACGCGAAACTGGTTAGCAGTCATCTCGCCTACTGATCTAACGCGCCTGTTACCTAAGTGATCAATATCATCAACGGAGTCATGACCATCTCTTATTGCCACTATTCCCTTCATAACGCTCAAGATGTCTTCAACATCAAGGATACCAGGAGTTTCTTTTGCTGCATCTATTTTTAATCTACGATTAAATTTCATTCTGCCAACTTCAGAAAGATCATAGCGTTCATGATTAAAAAATAGATTTTGGAATAATTGTTCAGCCGAATCTTTGGTTGGTGGTTCGCCAGGTCTCATCATTCTATATATCTCAACCAAAGCTTCTAATCGATTTGAGGTGGGATCAGCTCTCAACGTTGTAGATATATATGGACCTTTATCAAGCTCGTTAATATATAAAGTGTGAAGTTCAGCGATGCTAGCTTCTCTTAAAACTTCAATTACCGATTGATCAATCTCTGTGTTTGCAGAAACTAAGACTTCTCCGGTCTCTTGATTAAATACATCTTTTGCAAGAACTTTGCCAATTAGGAAGTCATCTTCAACTTTGAGCAAGGACATTTTAGCTTGCTCGAGTTCACGGACATGTCTCGCAGTGATTCTCTTGTTAGCCTCAACAATAACTTTTGATTTAATTTTTAAATCAACCGGTAATGTCTGACCTCTTAATCTGGATGGGATTAATTCTATGCTTATTCCAGCTTTTTCTATCTGCACAGTATCAATTTCATAAAAGTGCTGGAGGATTTCCTCAGTACCCATATCCATAGCTTTTAAGATGATGGTAGCTGGTATTTTTCTTCTTCTATCAATTCTACAAAATAGATTATCTTTTGGATCAAATTCAAAATCTAACCATGAGCCTCTATAAGGAATAATGCGTGCAGAGTAGAGAACTTTCCCTGATGAATGAGTTTTGCCTTTATCATGATCAAAGAAAACACCAGGCGATCTATGAAGTTGATTGACTACAACTCTCTCGGTACCGTTGATAACAAAGGAACCATTTTCAGTCATCAATGGGACCTCTCCCATAAAAACTTCGCCCTCTTTAACATCTTTTACTTCTTGGAAATTAGTATCTCGATCATAAATTACCAAACGAACAACGATTCGAAGGGGGGCAGAATAGCTTAGTCCTTGTATTAAACATTCTTGCACTGTGTAACCAGGTTTTCCTAATTCATAGGAAACATATTCAAGGGCGGCATTACCAGACACGCTGGTAATAGGAAAAAGAGTTTGAAAAACCTCTTCGAGACCCTGATTTTCTCTTGCACCTGCTTCAACATGTTGCTGAAGAAATTGTGAATAAGATTCGAGTTGTGTCTCAATGAGCTTAGGAAGCTCCATAACCTTTGGAAGTCTTCCGAAGTTTTTTCTAATTCTTCTTTTCTCTGTATAGCTGTATGACATATGTCGCCCTTTAAAAATGTTTTATTGAAAGATTATTTAAGCTCTGCTGATGCTCCTGCCTCAGTTAGTTGCTTAAGCATTTCTTCAGCATCAGCTTTCTTAACAGCTTCTTTCAAAGTGTTAGGAGCGCCATCAACTAAATCCTTAGCCTCTTTCAATCCAAGTCCTGTAATTGCGCGAACAGCTTTAATTACTTGAACTTTTTGATCGCCAGCTGCAGTTAAAACTACATCAAAGTCATCTTTTTCTTCGGCAGCCTCACCAGCGTCGCCGCTAGCAGCAGCAGGAGCAGCGGCTACAGCAGCAGCTGCAGTAACACCGAATTTCTCCTCAATCGCTGAAATAAGTTCAACCAAGTCCATTACGGACATTTCTTCTATCGCGCTTAGAATATCGTCTTTAGATATTGCCATTTTTTTCTCCTAGATTTAGGCGTTAGCCTGTTTGTTGTCTCGAACTGCAGAAAGAACCCTAGCTAACTTGCTTGGCACTTCATTAAGAAGTGTTGCAAATTTGCCAATAGGCGCTTGTAGCACTGCAGCAATAAGAGTTAGTGCTTCTTCTCGTGATGGCAGAGATGCAAGAACATCAATTTGTGATCCATCAAGAAGTTGCCCTTCCACAACAAGAGCTTTGATCTCAAGAGCTTCAAAGTTTTTTGCGTAAGTTTTTAACATCTTCGCTGCTGCACCTGGTTCAGCATATGAGAAAGCAAAAAGTGAGGGACCTGTTAACACTTCATCGGTACAACCAAAATCAGTGCCTTCAAATGCCAATTTTGCAAGAGAGTTTTTTATGACCTGAATATGAACTCCAGATTCTGTTCCTTGTTTTCTAATTTCGGTTAACTCAGAAACCTTAAGGCCTCTGGCATCTGAAATTACAAGTGAAGATGCAGAAGCCGAAACCTCTTTCACTTCTTGAACTATTCTCTCTTTATCTTCTCTAGCTAACGCCACAGCAATTCTCCTATTAATGCCTTTCGGCTAATCGGTGACAAACCGCCTTCGCAATTTGAACACCACCTACGTAGGAAATTAAGCTTTCGCACCTACGGTCTTTGACGGCTGCGATTAACGCAACAATCTAGGGTCAAAAAAAGACCCTAAAACTTATACAACTACTAAGGATGCAGGAGTAACTTTCACTCCCGGTCCCATAGTGCTACTCAAAGCAACGCTTCGAATATATGAACCTTTAGCAGTAGCTGGCTTTAATTTCTTTACTTCCTCGAGCATAGCCGCTGCATTTTCTTGAATTTGGCTGGATGTAAATGAAACCTTTCCAATGCATCCATGCAGTATTCCATTTTTATCTGTTCTGAACCTGACCTGACCTGATTTAGCATTATTAATTGCTTCACCAACTTTTTCTGTAACTGTTCCTGTCTTAGGGTTAGGCATCAAGCCCTTGGGTCCCAGAACCTGGCCTAATTGACCAACTATTTTCATAGCGGCTTGGGAGGAAATAACCACGTCAACTTCAATTTCCTCTTTTTTAAATTTTTCTGCTAGATCTTCCATTCCAACAAAGTCTGCTCCAGCATCATTGGCTTCCTTTGCTTGATCTCCATCTGCAAAGACTGCAACAGATACTGTTTTGCCCAATGAATGAGGAAGAGTGATGGCACCTCTAACATTTTGATCAGATTTACTTGGGTCAATGCCTAATCTGAGAGCGATGTCTACAGATTCATCAAATTTATTAGATTTTACAGTTTGGAATATATTCATTGCCTCTTCTAAAGAATATATATTCTCTGGATTGACAAGTTCTAATAGTTGCTTTTTCTTCTTTGTAAGTTTAGTCATTATTTAACTTCTACTCCCATGCTTCTTGCGGTGCCTTCAATAATTTTGACTGCTTGATCCATATCATTTGCATTTAAATCTTTTTGCTTTGCTGTCACTATCTCTTCTAACTGAGCTCTGGTTATTGAGCCAACTTTTTCTCTATTGGGTTCACTGCTTCCCTTGCTTATTCCAGCAGCTTTCTTAATCAAGACTGCCGCGGGAGCTGATTTAACTTCAAAAGTAAAAGATTTATCTTCGTATACGGTTATGACAACAGGAAGGGGTAAGCCCTTCTCCATGCTTTGAGTTTCAGCATTAAATGCATTACAAAAATCCATAATATTTACTGCTGCTTGACCAAGAGCAGGGCCAACCGGAGGACTTGGATTTGCTGCGCCCGCTGGTATTTGTAGTTTTAAAATTGTTGCTACCTTCTTTGCCATTATGTTTTCTCTATTTGTATGAAGTCTAATTGAACTGGTGTGGATCTTCCGAGAATTTGTACTGACACTTTTACACTGCTTCTTTCGTAGTCAACTTCTTCGACAATTCCGTTAAAATCATTAAAAGGACCATCACAAACTCTAATAACTTCACCTGGTTCAAATAAAGTTTTAGGTCTTGGAGCTTCCTCTCCAACCTCAATCCTATTGAGGATATTATCAACGTCACTTTTAGAAATAGGTGAAGGCTTATCTTTCTTGCCGCCAACAAACGAACTCACTCTAGGAGTGTGCTTGACTAGTTGCCAAGTATCATCATTCATTTCCATCTCAATCAAAATGTAACCTGGAAAAAATTTACGCTCTGTTTTTTTCTTAGCGCCACTTTTTAATTCAACAACTGATTCAGTTGGAACTAGAATTTCACCAAATTGATCCTTTAAACCAGCAAGTTCTATTCTTTCTTCAAGGGCAGCTTTAACCTTAAGCTCGTACCCAGAATATGCCATTATTACGTACCAATTCACTATATTACTATCCTAAAATTAATTTTGTTAGCCAGCTTAAAAGAGATTCGAGCGCCCAAAAAAATAAACAAAGGACGATGATAGAACCAAAAACTACCATAAAAGTTTGAGTTGTCTCCATTCTTGTGGGCCAAACAACTCTTCTCATTTCGGTTCTTGATTCCTTCATCAAGGAAACAGCACCTTTACCAAAAACTGTGGTTGCAAGAATCATAGTTGCAACAATAAAAAGAGCCACAACAGCAAGAACCTTGTAGAGAAAAGCGACTTCTGTGTAATAGCTATTGCCAACAATAGCCACAGAAAAGATGCTAATGGACAAAAGCCATTTGATCTTATCGGCAATGTTTGATGCTTTACCCTTTGCCATATTTTTCTTTAAACCAGCTCCTTGGCAGGCCAGGAGGGACTTGAACCCCCAACCTACGGTTTTGGAGACCGTCGCTCTACCAGTTGAGCTACTGGCCTAAATTTTCTCCTATAAATAGAGACAAAAATGCCGAGCTTTAAACTCGGCAAAATTGTAAAATTGTTAAATTACTTAATAATCTTCGCGACTACGCCAGCTCCAACGGTTCTTCCGCCTTCTCTAATTGCAAATTTTAAACCTTCTTCCATTGCAATAGGAGCGATCAGACTAACTGTCATCTTGATATTATCACCAGGCATAACCATCTCAGTGCCTTCTGGTAATGCACAAGCACCAGTTACGTCAGTTGTTCTAAAGTAGAATTGCGGTCTGTAATTACTAAAGAAAGGAGTATGTCTGCCGCCCTCTTCTTTGCTAAGTACATAGATTTCAGCTTCAAATTCTGTGTGGGGATTAATAGATCCTGGAGCGCTTAATACTTGACCCCGCTCAACAGCATCTCTTTCGATACCTCTCAATAAAACTCCACAGTTTTCTCCAGCTCTACCTTCGTCAAGAGATTTTCTAAACATCTCTACTCCAGTGCATACTGTAGTTTTTGTATCTGAAATACCAACAATCTCTAATGGATCACCAGTTTTAACAATTCCCTGTTCAATTCTTCCAGTAACAACAGTTCCTCTTCCAGAAATTGTGAAAACGTCTTCAACGGGCATCAAGAAAGGCTTTTCAATTTCCCTAACAGGCTCATCTACAAATGAATCCAATGCTTCGATTAATTTTGTTACAGCAGGAACACCAATGTCAGAAGTATCTCCTTCTAATGCTTTTAAAGCACTTCCAACTATGATTGGCGTATCGTCGCCAGGAAAATCATATGTGTCTAGCAATTCTCTAATTTCCATTTCAACTAATTCTTGTAATTCCGCATCATCCACTTGGTCAGCTTTGTTTAGGAAAACTACAATTTTAGGAACACCAACTTGCTTAGCAAGCAAAATGTGCTCTCTTGTTTGAGGCATAGGACCATCAGCTGCACTTACCACTAAAATAGCTCCATCCATTTGTGCAGCACCTGTAATCATATTTTTTACATAGTCAGCATGTCCTGGGCAGTCTACGTGAGCATAATGTCTTGAATCTGAAACATACTCAACGTGTGAGGTAGCAATGGTGATACCACGTTCTCTTTCCTCAGGAGCATTATCAATATTTGCAAAGTCCACAACTTCGCCACCAAATACTTCTGAAGCAACTTTCGTTAAAGCAGCGGTTAATGTAGTTTTACCATGATCAACGTGGCCAATTGTTCCAACATTGACATGGGGTAGCGTTCTTTCATATTTTTGTCTAGCCATTTCTTGCCTCTCTATTTTTGAAATTAACTCTAAAATTTACCTATAAAATGGAGCTCATAACCGGACTTGAACCGGTGACCTCTTACTTACCAAGCAAGTGCTCTACCGCTGAGCTATATGAGCCCGAATTACAGTATCCAAATTTAAGGTGGCGTATTATCCCCTTAAAAATTGATAAACTCAACCTTTTTCGTAGTAAATATTCTATTAAAAAATGGTGGAGGAGGCTGGATTCGAACCAACGTACTCGTAGAGAACAGATTTACAGTCTGCCGCCTTTAACCACTCGGCCACTCCTCCATTTCAAGGGTGCTATTTTTGTTCTAGAATGGACTGAAGTCAACTAGATTATTAATAACTTGCACAAATTATCACAAAAAGAAGTTTTTAAAGGCTTAAATCTAGAAAAAATAGACTTTTATCTACTTGAGACAGTCGATTCAACAAGCACCTTTGCAAAAGAGGCAATATTAACTAAAGATTTTCTGATTGTTATTTCTGAGGAGCAGACTGCTGGAAGAGGCAGGCAAGGAAAGCAATGGTATAGCCCAGATACAGGAAATATTTACATGAGTGTAAAATTTAGAGATCAAAATCCTGCTCCTCTTAGTCTAATTATTGGACTTTTAATTTCAGAAGCCATGGACTCAGTCTCTGGCCAAAAAATTAATGCTGGTTTGAAATGGCCAAATGATTTATTAATTGATAATAAAAAAATATGCGGGATTCTAATCGAGTCTGAAGTAAACGAAGGTATCGTTGAATTCACAGTGGGCATTGGAATTAACTACTCCCTACCCAGCAAAGAATCATGGTGGGGAGAAATTGGCAAGCTAGCGGACATCCTGCCCCGAGAAAAATTAATTAATAGTATTTTGCATGGCATTATGAATTACTCACAAAATGGTTATAAAAACTGGAAAGAGGCCTGGGAAATGAGATGTATGCATATGGGTATGGAATTAGAGGCTGTCTCAAACAATCAAAAAAATACTGAGATTGGGGTCTTTCTTGGAATTAATGAGGAAGGTAAAATGCTGCTAGAAACCCCAAGGGAGCTAAAAGTAATTAGTTCGGGTGAATGCTCTATTAAAGGGATATATTAGATCAATGATACATACTATTTTTAAAACAGAAATTATTCACAATCAATCAGTTGAAATAGCCTCAATAGTATTTGGCGCAGGTTGCTTTTGGGGAGTGGAACGAAAATTTTGGTCTTTGCCTGGAGTAATAATGACATCTGTGGGTTATGCAGGTGGAGATCATCCAGATCCAACATATGCACTAGTATGTGCTGGTGTTACTGGTCATGCTGAGGTTGTGAAAGTTGATTATGATCCCCTGCAAATTTCTTTAATGGATTTATTAAAAGTTTTTTGGGAATGTCATGATCCCACTCAAGGAATGAGACAGGGCAATGATATGGGCACGCAATATAGATCTGCATGTTACTGCTTGAATGAATCAGATATGGAAATTGTTAATGCGAGCTTGAAACTTTATCAAGAAGTTCTGCTTAGTTCTGATTATGGAAACATTACAACAGAAATAAAACTTGAAGAGAAATACTTTTTAGCAGAGGAATACCATCAGCAGTACTTGGATAAAAACCCTAATGGTTATTGTGGAATAGGTGGAACAAATTGCTCTTTCCCAAATTAATAAAAAGTATATAATAATTTTTTTTTGCCGGTATAGCTCAGTTGGTAGAGCAGTTGATTTGTAATCATCAGGTCACGAGTTCGACTCTTGTTGCCGGCACCATACACAGCAAGGCTTACAGAGGATTACAACTAATTCTTTGTGAGCCTTACTTTCAATCTGTAGTCATATAGCAGTCAGAAACCACCTTTTTTTAGATAATCTTTCTTATATATAGTCTATTAAATAATGTCTTATATAAGAGGTTGAACCTAACCATCAACAGTCCTCTATATATAGTGCATTAAATTCGCACCAGTTAAAGAGTCTTCTTCATTTATGTCTTCTTTTCTTAGGGGGTACGCAGGACTGCCACCCCACCCCCACCTATATATATCTAGTGGTCGAACATTTTAAGAAGTTTTGAAGCATTAACCAGTTTGAGAAGTCTTTAAAACAAACTCAAGAACCTTCAAGCTAAATAAGATTGCAACTGCTACACCAAAAGCCTTGCCAAGTTTCATTTTGTTTCTTCCTTGGGCACTAATAAATAATGTGATACGAACCACTCTCTGCCTTCATTGTATGCAAAGAGTTTTTCACAAGCTAAAAAGAATAATTGCCATCTAACAAACCACTGTCTTGGATTGGGGTAATGTCCTGTAAAAATATCTAATATAGTTTTTTTGTTCTTGTAGTGATTTTCAAGCCATAAATTACACGTCCTAGCATAATGTGAGCCATTGATTTTCCAGCTTTGCTCAACCACTAAATCTTCTTCAAAATAAGAAAAGATATCGTGGGAAGGCATAAGACCTGAAGTAAAGAAATATTTGCTCATCCAATCCGAAGGACCCCTTACCTCATAAGGATAAGGATGGTCTCGATGAGTGAAAATATGCACAAACATCTTGCCATCATTATGTAAGTGGCTACGAAGTTTTTTTAGCAATGCTCCATAATTCCGCATATGTTCAAACATCTCTATAGAAATAATCCTATCAAAGGATTCGTCCAAAGAAAGGTTGTTCATGTCCTGTTTAATTGCTTTTATATTTTTTAAGGATCTTGCTGTAGCAGTGTTATTAATAAATTCAATCTGATCATTAGAGTTTGATACGGCTACAAAAGTTGAATTTGGAAATTTTGCAGCAGCGTAAAGACTAAAGCTTCCCCAGCCACAACCTAAGTCAAGGATTTTTTGATTGTTTTTAATATCTAGTCTTTCAAGATAAAGTTGAAGCATATTCTCTTCAGCTTCATCAAGAGAGATTGTATTTTTGTCAAACCAGCCGCAGGAATATTTTAGATGAGCGCCCATAATCTCCTGAAAAAAAGCTGGAGGCACTTCATAGTGCTGCTCATTAGCTAGTTTAGTGCTCAAAGCAATTGGACTGGATTGCAATTCTTCTATGAAATTAGCTTTTTGAGATTTCCGAACTTCAGAGTTGACTGGGATTTCAAGAAGACGCTTCTGGATTAGTTTTTTGATCGCTACCCTAAGAATTGATTCTGGGATTACGCCAAGTTCAATTAATTTGATGCCTAAGTTAGACATGCATTATATTTTGAATTATTCATTCTTTAGTTTTCAAACCAAGTCCAGATGATGAGATGTCTGTTTCTTCATCCTCAAAGATGCAATCCATTTTAGCAACAACCTCACCTTCAACTTTTAAGTTTACTTTGGCTCTGCCTTTCATAGTTCCTGATACCGAGCATTTCTCAATACTCTCTTCAACTATATCTCTCACTATTTCTTTAAGCTCTAAAATTGATAGCTCTGAGACAAGCCTTTTATCTTCAGCAAATGCCATAGGCGAGAGGAGTAATAGGGTAAGTAATTTTTTCATACTCTAAATATACAACAGACTTTATAAACTTTATAAACTTTGAAAACTTTTAAAGTTCTCCTCGTGCATGTTTTGTGGTTGGTCAGCTGGAGGTGAACCAACCAAAAACACTTACTCGGAATTAACTGAGTATGGGCGAAAAAGGTACAGCTTTTAAGCTATCAAGAAGATAATTTTTCATATCCTTTGAATCATCCCCATAAAAAGCAGCGCATGCTTCTATCGAACGTTTTGCATTGATCATATAAGTTTATTTTTTGTGAGTAGAAGTAAAAATATTATAAAAATTTTTCAAATGGAATTCAAAGAAGTATTTTGGCACAAGAATTGCATTTATATTGTTGTGCGCTAAGTATTTATTCTTTCCCCCAAATAGAAGTTGAATACAAACATTCACATAAATGCTTAGCGTACTTTCCCCCTAAGAATGGTGAAGGGTCTTTTATTAGACCCTTCATATTTTCTTAAAAATTAAATTCTGCACTAATATTTATTAATCGGCCCCTTGGATCATGCACCCTAGTATCAAAACTAAAGTCAGGAGCGTCATATAGCAATGGTGCGCTCTTATCAAAAGCATTCATAATGCCAAGGCCTATTTCTAGCTCACCTTCTGAAAGCGGAAATGACTTTGTGACTGAAAAATCATGCACTAAAAATGATTTTACGAAGTTTGTATAGCCAAGATTGATTGCAGATGTTGGGATACTTCGCTCGTTAGAATATCCATCTACATATCTAGTATTCATACCAAACGAGAAATTATTTACAGTCCAGTTAAAAAAAGTATTCAATCTTAATTTAGGCAAGGAGTGAGTGTGAGCATCATAGTTGAACTTGCCAACTCTATTTACCATGATGGAATGATCTCCATCATCCTCTTGCTCAAGGTGTTCAGGGGTTGAGAATTTTGATAGTTGAGTAGCTTTAATAGAATACTCAAAGTCCCCATATCGAGTAGCTTTAAAAATATTTAACTCTAAATCAAAACCACTGACCTGGGTTTTTTCTTCATTGAAATATGATGTACTTACAGCGATCAACTCTCCAAATTGATTTCTTGTAACGCTTGCTGCATATGGATTTGTGTTGAGTAATACTTGTGCGCTTTCTACTTCAATGCGATTTTCATAATCTATTGTCCAATAATCTATTGTCAAATCAACAGTCTCAGCAATGTTCCATATAAATCCAAAACTAGTATTTTTGGAGGTTGCGGGTTTTAAAGATGGATTACCCAAAAGTGCTAGACGAACAAATGGAGTATCATTGATATCTCTCACACTACCTAGCTGAATCTCAGATGAGAACATTTGCGCCATTGATGGTGCGGTAAAAGAAGTGCCAATTGAGCCACGCAAAAGAAAGTTCTCATAGGCCAAATACTTAAAAGAAAATTTTGGGTCAAATGAAGAATCATTTTTTAGCTTTTCATAACGGCCAGATAAAATGAGGTCCAAACGATCACCAAAATTTTTGTTGGTTTCAAAAAAAATAGCTTGTTTATTTCTGCTAGTGGTAACATTTTTGCCGCCACCTAAAAATAATAAATCAGCTCCTTTAATTAATTTTCCATCGGTATCAAATATCGCCCTACTTGCCTCAGAATAATTAATTTCAAGATCCTCTGAATTGAACTGAAAACCAAGAGCAAAATTTATGCCTTGTGATTGACCAGTCAAGATTCCATCCATGGATATCAAACTACCGGTTTTGGTAGAAGTCTCTGACCCTTTAATGTAATCAATTAAACTTGCAGAATTTTCTAAGGGCAAAAATATATTCCACTGCTCATCACCATTTGGTCCACCTGCCCCAAGAATTGCAGCCTCAAATCTTGATTCAATGGTATCTGGACGATTGTGTTTATTCTCATGTTCGCTTGCAGTCAAAGAAAGTTCAAAATTCATATCTTTAGAGATATTAAATTTCAAACTATTGCTCCAGTGGTATTGAAAAATATCTTTAGGTGAATTGGGCGAAGGAAATGCTGATCCAAGGGGTCGCCCATACCAAATTATCGGAACATTGAATGGACTGCCTCCTTGACCAGGAAGAATTTTTTTAGATAAATATGATAATGCTGGGTATGAGGGGGACTGAGGATTATCATTCACTTCAACAGAAGTCATAAGCAAAGTCATGGAATAGTCTATTGCTTCAATCGATCTTTGGAAATAAAGATATCCTTTTAGGTGATCTTCATCATTCACTATATTAAACCTTTGACCATAAAGAAATTTACATCTAGGGCCAGCAATCACTCCACCATTTGAAACGCAGTTTGGATCAGGAATTGTTTGATTTGTTGAATACCTGCCTGCATATGGACCTGACTGTATCGAATCTGCTTCTGTAACCTTAAAGCTATTGCCTAGACCACTTAGACCCAGCTCTGCAAGCTTCGGGATTTCACTTGCATTGAGTGGGGACCTATTAAACCCACTAATAGCAATAACATATTGCCCATCGAAAGCCTCCCCTCCATAAAGAAGCCCTAGAGAGGTATCTTTTTGATCATAGTTGGAGGTTTGCTGAGAAGTTGCAGATATTTTAAAGCCATCAAAGGCATGATAGGTATGAAAATTAATAACACCGGCAACTGCATCAGATCCATATAAAGAAGTTGCACCATCTTTAAGAATTTCAATTCGCTCGAGCGCAATCTCGGGAATGATATTGACATCAATATAACCCTCTCCTTCATGAGAAGGTGTGCCAGCATGAGTCTGCCGTTTTTTATTAATTAAAACCAATGTAGATGCATGATCCATGCCTCGCAGAGTGATTGCAGACATTCCCTGGTCAACACCGTCCAGGGCATTAGTTTGAAAATGAGAGCCTGAGGCCACGCTGAGATATTTGCTTAATTCAGCAACCGTTGAAACCCTCAAATTCTTAAAATCATCTGCCGAAATAACATCCACCGGAGAAGCATTTTGTTCAGAAGATTCTATATAGGACGCAACTGAAATTACTTCCTCAGTTTCTTGAGCAAATGAAAAATTTATTATTAAAAAATAGACAAGGCAAACTTTCAAATTGTTGGGGGTCATAAATGCTAAATTAAAATAATTCACCAAATTTTATAGAGTTTATGAAAGTTTAAAAGGACTCAAAACATTTTTTATGAGTTTTGAGCCCTTAAAAGAATAAAAGCAGTTAATTAAATTTGAAATTAAATTTCAATCCGTAATTTCTTCCAGGTAATGGAACCTGACTTTTTACAAATGATGAATGATTTCTAGCCAACTCATCCAATAAATTATTTCCAAAAAACGTAAGCGTTAGCTCTCCTTCATTTCCTAAATTTATGGATTTTGTTAGATTTGCATTAAACATCTGATACCCAGGAGTAACAATCTCATTTGCTCCTATCTTGTTTTGTTTTTCAACGTCCTTAAAATTCAATCCAATAGACATATCATCTTTAAAATATTTTAATTTAAAAATATTGCGAGCTGGATTTAGTCTAGGAATATTTCCACCCCTTGAAAATTCACCGGACAGATCATCTCTTCCAAATGAGAAAGTTAGCTCACCAGAAAGAAGCATTATGGTGTTTCCAAATTCAATCTCATATCCATCAAATTCAG
>Ga0222716_10001170_pt1 | contig 22104 bp, 29 predicted proteins | sample C33_13DmetaG_FD_165044 | JGI IMG/M metagenome (GOLD analysis project Ga0222716, IMG submission 165044) | Estuarine water microbial communities from San Francisco Bay, California, United States - C33_13D | ecosystem: Environmental > Aquatic > Marine > Unclassified | place: USA: California... | reverse complement strand
ACGCTCTAAATTCTCGCACTCATTCCGATGCTCAAGTGGCGCAGATTGCCGCCAGCATATCGGAGTTCGGATTTCTCAATCCAATCATCGTGGACGGCGAAAACGGCATAATTGCTGGGCATGGCCGTGTATTGGCTGCCCGTAAACTGGGCAAAACCCATCTTCCAGTGGTACAGGCAAAGCATCTGACAGAGGCCCAGAAAAAGGCTTATGTCATTGCGGATAATCGCCTGGCGCTGAATGCTGGCTGGGACACCGAAATATTATCAACGGAACTCACCGCGCTTCAGGAATCAGATTTCGATCTTGAACTGCTCGGATTCGATTCCGACGAACTGGCCAAGCTGCTGGAACCGGAAACAGTCGATGGTTTGACCGACGAGGATGAAGTTCCCGACGTGCCAGACGATCCGATAACCAAGCCAGGCGATGTCTGGGTCATGGGCAATCATCGTCTGATGTGTGGTGACAGCACCAGTTCTGATTCCGTTGAGAATTTAATGGAAGACAAAAAGGCAGATATGGTTTTCACCGATCCGCCATACAATATCGACTACGGAAATATAAAACATCCAAAATTCAAACAGAGAAATATTGAAAACGACAATATGAGCCAGCAAGATTTTGCTGATTTCTGCTCGTCTTTTTCCGCAAATATTAAATTATTCTGTGATGGTTGTGTTTATGTCTTTGGCCCGCCTGGGCCGGATGGCAGGATTATGTTCTCTGAACTCGATAAAATACTGCATTGCTCGACCACTATCGTTTGGAACAAAGATCAGTTTACTCTTGGGCGCGGCAAATATCAGAACAAATATGAACCATGCTGGTTTGGTTGGAATAAGACGGGTTCTGCATTCATTGATGATAGGAAATTGACTAACGTGTGGGATTTTCCCAGACCGAAATCAAGCGATCTTCATCCTACAATGAAGCCGGTCGAACTGGTCGAAAACGCAATCGGGCATGCTTCAAATGTTGGTGGTATCGTATTGGATCTTTTCGGTGGATCTGGGACAACGCTAATTGCAGCAGAGAAAACATCCAGAATTGGTATGTTGATGGAACTGGATCCCAAATATTGCGATGTGATAATCAATCGATGGCAGGACTTTACTGGCAAGCAAGCTATTCTCGAATCCAGCGGAGAATCGTTCAATGAAACGCGGCAGGCAGGGTGAAGGCGGAGGAAGGCCCATGAGAGTATTTGACGAGGCTGAAATCGCACAGGTAGAGGCTCTGGCAGCTGTTATGTCGAAAAAGCAGATGTCCGATTATTTCGGTGTCGGCGAGACTACTTTCCGCGAGATCGAGGGCAGACAGCCTGAAGTTTCCGAGGCTTATCAAAAAGGTAAAGCCAAAGCCATCGGATCGGTCGGCCAATCTTTGATTCAGAACGCCAAGCAGGGCAACGTAACTGCGCAGATTTTCTATCTGAAAACGCAGGCTGGATGGCGTGAAAGCGATGAATCCGAAGCGCAGCGCGAACCAATAACGATCAATCTGATCAAGCCAGATGGCTGATATACGGCCGACTGCGCCGCAGTATGAATACATAACCAGCGAGGCAAGATTCCCGGCTCTAGTTGCCGGATTTGGCGCTGGCAAGACTGAAGCGGCGATCCTGCGGTCTGTTCTGGGAATTTTACGAAGCCCCGGATTGAATCGCGGGTTCTATGAGCCGACCTATGATCTGATTCGGATGATTGCATGGCCGAGGTTTGAGCAGACTTTGACGGAGATGAAAATCCCATACAAGCTGCAAAAGTCTCCACTGAACCAAATCACCATCGAGGGTTATGGCGTGATCTTTTTCCGCAGCATGGAGAACCCGAACCGAATCATCGGATATGAGCATGCCGATGCTGACATAGACGAACTGGATACGCTCAAGAAGGATGACGCTGCCCACGTTTGGCGGCAAGTGATCGCCAGGAACAGGCAGCAGAAGCCAAGCGGCATCAACTCCATCGGCGTGACAACAACGCCAGAGGGCTTCCGATTCGTTTACGACACATGGAAGCGCGATCCGCAGCAGGGATACGAAATCATCCAAGCGCCGACCAGATCTAACAAGCATCTGCCGCCGGGTTACATTGAATCCCTGGAGGATATCTATCCAGCCAGCTTGCTTGATGCCTATCTCGAAGGCAATTTCGTCAATCTCACATTCGGCACGGTATACAACAGCTATGAGCGCGGAATGCACCATAGCCGGGAGACTATTCGCCCAGGTGAGCCGCTGTATATCGGCTGCGACTTCAACGTCACCAAGCAGTGCGCGGTGGTCTATGTCCGGCGCAACGGCGATGAATGGCATGCAGTTGAAGAATTGATCGATATGTACGATACGCCAGACATGATCCGAATCATCGAGGATCGTTACTCCGAGCATCCGATCTATATCTACCCGGACGCTACTGGCCGAGCTAGGAAAACAGTGAATGCCAGCACTTCTGACATATCGTTGCTTGAGCAAGCTGGATTCATGGTTCGCGTCAAGAAGTCGAATCCATCTGTAAAAGATCGTGTCATGGCAGCGAATGCTGCTTTTGAGCGCGGTGTGCTATACTGCAATGCTATAAATTGCAAGACTCTGGCCGAATCATTCGAGCAGTTGGCTTATGACAAGAATGGCGAGCCAGACAAGAAAAGCGGACTTGATCACGCCATTGATGCTGCGACCTATCCGATTGCGTATGAAATGCCAATCCAGAAGCCAGTGGCCCATATACCAGTGAATTTCAGCATGTAGAGGCATCGAAATGTCTGTATCAAATACTCACGTCGATTACGACAAAGCCCTTGATGAAAAGTGGAAGCTGACGCGCAGCGCGGCTGCTGGCGTTACTCTGAAGGATTCCAGGGAGTTCATCACCAGACGAACTCACGAAGATGATAACCAGTATACGATCCGGCTTGAGAAAGCCATCTATACGAACTACACCGGGCGAACACTGTCCGGGCTGAAAGGCGCGATCTTTCGGCTCGATCCGAGAGTTGAATTGCCAGACGATCTGGATTTCATGCGTCAAAATGCTGACGGCGCTGGCCAATCAATCATCCAGGTTGCCAAGTATGCGACCGATGAAGTGATGCTGACGGGACGATTTGGCATGCTTGCCGATTATCCGAGCGTCGAGGAAGGGCTGACTGCCGAGCAGATCAATCGCATGGGCTTGCAGCCGCACATCGCGACCTATACCGCTGAATCAATCATCAACTGGCATGTCCATACCCATAATGGCAAGCAACATCTGGGAATGCTGGTTCTGAAAGAGCAGAAGCAGGTTCATTACGACGAATTCGTCTGGGACTATGTTGACCAGTACCGAGTTCTGCGGATGAACGACGAATATCAGTACACTCAGCAGGTTTATGACCAAGATGGCGATCCGATAACCGATGAGATCGTGATTCGGGACGCAGCTGGTCAGCCATTCGATCATATTCCATTCTATTTCATTGGATCGAACAATAATCTGCCCAGCATTGATGAGCCGGTGCTGTACGACATTGCTCGGGTGAATATTGGGCATTTTCGCAACAGTGCTGACCATGAAAACAATCTATCGGTTCACGGCGGCGGCACTCTGGTCGTTTCGACCGATATGTCTGTCGAAGCATTCCAGGCTGCCAATCCTGGCGGGATTACTGTCGGCGAAAACGCCGGAATCGTGCTATCCGAGGGCGGCAAGGCAGAATTGCTGCAACTCAACTCCGCTGGTGCTATCCGCGAGGAAATGGAGCACAAAGAGCAGATGATGGTTCAGATCGGAGCCAAGATCATCAGCAAGGGCGGCGGTCAGCGCACAGCGATGGAAGCCATGATCCAAGCGACATCAGAGAATTCAATGCTCGACACTGTGGTCGGCAACATTGATGAAGGCATCACCGGGGTTCTGACAGATTGCCGCAGATTCGTATCCACGACTGAAGCAGAGATCCAATTCCAGCTGAACAACGATTTCTGGCAGGATTCCATCGCTCCGCAGGAAATCATGGCGATGATCCAGGGATACGATGCTGGAGTTATGCCGAAAGTCGAGATCGTGCGCAGACTCAAGGATGCGGGCTGGATTCAGAACGATGCGCTGCCAGAAGATATCCTGGCGGCTATTGATCAGGAATCTCCGCTGTAAATGTCAGCAAATGACTTTTTGCTCGATGCTGGAATCCGGCATCAGATATTCGTTCAGCGATATGCGGGCGGCCAAGTGAAGGAACTGCTCGGATATCTGCGCGATATGGTTGCCGATGTTGAGCGCAAATTGCTCGAAGCCCAGACACTGAGCGAGGCGCAGCGGCTTACTACTCAGCTGCGCGAGATCCAGAATGTGATCGATGATGGTCTGGAGCGCATGAATCGTGGTTTGCTGGATAGCGTATCCGATCTGGCCGAATACGAAGCAGAATTCGCAGTAAAGACGCTGAACACGGCGTCCAAAGTCGATGCGGTGTTGCCACAGAGTGAATTGCTCCGGGCTTTGGTCACAACAACGCCGATGGGCCTGCAAGTCGGCAACGCCAGGCAGGAACTCACAATTGAGCAAGCTGCCCAGACATACAGCCGCAAAAAGAGCGGTGAACTGCGCAGAGTGATCCAGACCGGATTCGTGGAAGGCGCAACAGTACAGGATTTGACCAGCCAGGTTCAGCGAGTTGCAAAAAGACAGCGGGCGCAGGCAGAGGCGCTGGTTCGGACATCAATCAACCATATTTCATCCGAGGCCCGGCGTGAAACGCATCTGGCGAACGCCGACATACTGAAGGGCGAGGAATTTGTCGCTGTATTGGATAACCGAACAACAATCGGTTGCGCAGCGCTTGATGGCAAGATTTTCCCATTCAATCGCGGCCCAGAAACACCGAGGCACTGGAACTGCCGATCCATACGGGTTCCTGCTTTGGATGATCGCTTCCAAGAGGGTGGGCTGGTTGGAACCAGGGCCAGCAAGGGATCGGAGTTCACTGGGCAGGTATCAGCAAAGCGAACCTATGGCGGGTGGCTAAAAGATCAAGGTGCGACATTCCAGGATGAAGTTCTGGGATCAGAGCGCGGGAAGTTATTCAGGCAAGGCGGTTTAAGCATCGATAGTTTTTCCGATGATATGGGCCGACAGTATTCCCTGGATGAGTTGAGATTGCTGGAGCCAGTGGCGTTTGAACGCGCTGGTGTATGATTCTTAACATTTTTGCTACAATTCACAGAATGCTGCGGGGCAGCTTAAAAAGTACGGGGTACTAACATGATCGAATATCAAGTGGATAGCATTGAAGACCTGGATGAATCTGTCCAGGGGCTGTATGAGCAAGACGGCGACAAGTTTGTTTTGAAAGTCACCGGGATGCCGCAGCCAGAGGACACAACAGGGCTGAAAAACAAAGTCGAACAGTTGATGGATGAAGCGAAGGAAGCAAAGCGCAAAGCCAAGCAACTTGAAGAAATGAAAGCCCAGCAGGAAGAAGATATCGCCAAGGAAAAAGGCGAATTTAAAACTCTTTGGGAGCAAGCCCAGACCAGGCTGGCCGAAAAAGACAATGAACTGAAAGAATTTACTGGTAAAATACAGCAAAAGGATATCGATTCGGCATCTGCGCAGATTGGTGCGCGGCTGGCCAAGTCAGATACCAAGCGAGCCGAGGTATTGAGCGACTACGCTTCAAAGTATGCCCGGCATGATGGTGAGCGTGTACAGTTTTTAATTGGCGGCATGGAAGTTGATTCTGCCGCTTTAATGGATCACTTAAAGAAAGAATTTCCATTTTTAGTGGACGGCTCAAGCGCGACCGGGGGTGGTGCATCGAGTTCATCAAGCAGCGGGGCTGCGAAACAAATCAGTCGCTCTGAATTTGATCGAATGACTCCAGACAGGAAAATGTCATTCATCAAAGACGGGGGCGCAATCGAAGATTAATCCCGACAAGGACTTTTTATCATGGCTAATACTCTTACAAACTTAACACCAGATTTATACGAGGCTCTTGATACAGTCTCGCGTGAACTGGTTGGCTTGATCCCGTCTGTGACTCTGAACGCATCTGCTGAAAGAGCCGCAAAGGGCCAAACTATCCGCAGCGCAGTTGCTCCCGCAGCCGCAGCCGCTGATATCACTCCAGCGCAGAAGGCTCCCGATACTGGCGATCAGACTATCGGCAACAAGACTCTGAGCATCGACAACTCTCGCGGCGTGGCAATTCGCTACAACGGCGAAGAGCAGCGCGGTCTGAACGCAAATGGCCCTGGCTACCAGAATGTTCTGCGTGATCAGTTTGCTCAAGCAATGCGCACTCTGTGCAACGAAGTCGAGACTGACATCGCTGATCTGTATGCAAGCGCTTCTCGCGGATACGGTACTGCTGGCACTACTCCATTCGGCACTGCTGGTGATTTCACAGACGCATCTTCTGCTTTGCAAATCCTGAAAGACAACGGCGCACCGCTTACTGGCAATCAGTTGGTTGTTAGTTCAGCAGCTGGCGCGAATATGCTTGGTCTGCAAAGCCGCGTTGACGTACAGGGTAACGACTCTCTGCTGCGCCAGGGCGTAATGCTTTCAACTGCGGGCATGGATATCCGCGAATCTGCGCAGATTATCTCTCACACAAAGGGAACTGGATCATCTGCCACAACTGACGATTCTGGTTATGCTGTTGGCGCAACTGTTATCACTCTAGCTTCTGCTGGTACTGGCACAATATTGGCTGGTGATGTGATCACTTTCGCTGGTGACACCAATAAATACGTTGTTGCATCTGGTGACGCAGACGTTTCTGGCGGTGGAACCATCACTCTGGCCGAGCCAGGGCTGAAGGTTGCGATTGCTGCATCTGCTACTGCCATCACTGTTGGCGACAGCTATGCAGCAAACATGGCTTTCAACCGATCTGCTATTGTTCTGGTTACTCGCGCACCAGCGCGGCCAGAGGAAGGTGATCTGGCTGAAGATGTCATGCTGGTGACTGATCCTCGATCTGGCATTACTTTCGAGGTGAGCATGTACAAAGAATATCGACAGGTTCACTTTGAAGTCGCACTGGCCTGGGGCGTTTCTGCCATCAAGCCAGAGCACATGGCTTTGCTAGTAGGCTAATTGTCTAAAACGGATATGCGGGTGGCGTTTGCTGCCCGCTTTCCTATTTGGTGAGCAAATATGGCGACTCTGATTGTCGAAGATGGATCAATCGTATCCGGTGCAAACACTTATGTGACTGTCGCTGAATTCACGCAGTTCTGTTCTGATAGAAATATCACCATTACCAGTACATACGGCGATGAATCAGAATTGCTAATACAGGCGATGGATTATTTCGAGCAGCAGCCATTCAAAGGCATCAAGTTCATTGAAACCCAGCCGCTGCAATTCCCGCGATCTGACTTCTACCTGGACGGATATCTGACTGATTCAGATGCAATTCCGCAGCTAGTCAAAGATGCGCAGATCACAATCGCAGTCTCAATCATGCAAGGGAATGATCCGCTCACTACTCTGGATCGCTCTGTGAAGCGCGAACAGATAGATGTGCTGGAAATTGAGTACATGGACAACGCCGGGCCATCCGTAATAATTCGCAGCATCAGCAACATTATGCGGAAATTGGTTGTCAGCAGTACAATGGGCAGCAGTTTCAGAACCATCAGGGTATAGATCATGGCGATCAACTACACTGCTCTGCAATCCACAGCTGAGAACCTGCTGCGGGACAATGGTCAAAGTATCACATTCAGTTATACCGGCGGCGCTATTATAGATCCGGCAACGGGCGTTGTGAGCGATTCTGGAACCACCGAAACTGTTACAGGGTATGGAATAGCCACAAACTTTCAAAACGCTGAGATCGACGGAGAAACAGTTCTGGCTTCTGATCTCAGGCTCATTGCGAATAACGTGGCAGAAGAGCCGAAACCGGATTGGACGGCTGTGGTCAACAGCAAAACCTGGCGCGTGATGAATGTTCAGCCAATTAATCCAGCAGGGACAAATGTGATCTACATTTGCCAGTTGAGAATATGAGCGCAGCAGAAAAAGACATAAATACGGCACTTTCGGTACGATTGAAGGCATTCCAGACCGCTGGAGAGCCGCCGATAGCGTATGAAAACACGCCGTATGAGCCGACCGAGGGCAGTCTGTATTTGCAGGAGGCGTTTCTGCCGAACATCAAGGCAATTGTCGGCGTTTCGCATACCAGTTCAGATGATTACGAAGGTATTTATCAGATTACTGTGGCCGATGGCCGAGGTGATCGCAGATTCGACGCCCAGGATCAAGCCAGGCTTTTATCTTTACACTTTCCGCGTGGCGCAGAATATACATATAACGGGGTGACTGTGAAAATTGTCCAGACTCGCGTCAACGGCGCGGTGATCGAGGATAATTGGTACAATGTCCCGGTCACTGTTGAATGGCGGGCTTTTGCATGAGTTTTGAATCTGATTGGCAGAAAGTATCGCAGAAACTGGACAGGGTTCTCAGTGAAGGCATCCGGGCGACTTTGTTTGAAGTTGGCACTGCCATAATCAAGGAAACTCCAGTTGATACTGGTCGCGCCAGAGGAAACTGGCAAGCCAGCGTAAATGGTGCTTCTGGGGGTGAATTGAGCAGAACTAGCGAAGGCGCTGCGATTGCTCAATTAAGCCAGGAAGCAAGCGCTGCGGTTGGTAACACTTTTTTCTTCACCAATAACTTGCCATATATCCGAAGGCTAGAATATGGCTATTCTGAACAGGCTCCGCAGGGGATGGTCAGACGCAATTTACAAAATTTTAATCGACTGCTTGCTAAGAATTTGAAAGCAGCCGCAAAGTAATTGATTTAATAGGAGCTATATCATGGCTATTCAAACATCAGCAGGCACAACGCTGGGATTATCTACAACTCTACCGACTACTTTCGACGATGATAGCGGTACTGGTTATCCATCTCTAACATTCACAACTGTGGGCGAGATCACTGAGATCCCTGCTTTCGGTTCTGTTTATAACTTGATCACTCACAATCCGCTTGGTGAGCGCCGGGTAACAAAGCGCAAGGGCTCCATCAATGATGGCACTCTGACTCTGACTTTCGCAGCAGATGCCGCTGATACTGGACAGGCAGCACTAAAAACTGCTCACACCAGCGACAGCGAAATCGCAATTGCTATCACATACCCAGATGGCGAAGATGATTATTTTACTGCTTTGATTATGTCTTTTCAGATCAACGCTGGCGGCTCAGACAGCATCAAGCAAGATACTGTGACGCTTGAACTGACTCGCGCACCAGTAAATGTCTCCGCTTAATAAAAAAGGTAATTAATTCATGGATTTGGCAAACATTGATCTGCAAGCTGCCGCAGAGAACGGCATCGACGTATCATTACAGCATCCCGCCACCGGAGACTTTTTGGTCGATGATGGCGGTGATCATTTGGTTATAACTGTTCTAGGCAAAGATAGCGAAGTTTGGCAGACCGCTGCGAAGCGAATCAACACCAAAAACGCCAATCGGTACAAGGGCAAAAATGTGCCAAACAGTGCGCTGGAAAATGCGTTGTATGAAATACTCAGCGAATGCACAGTAAAGTGGACTAAAAACATCGAGTTCGACGGCGAGGCACTGAAGTGCAACAAAGAGAACGCTTTGATGTTATATGAGAAGCGGAACTGGATTGCAGAGCAATTGGTCGAGGCAGCGGGGGATCGCGCCAGCTATTTTTTGAAATAACTTCACTGCTGGAACTATATGTCCGGCAGTGGGCCTGGTTGAATACCAGAGCCAAAGACCAGTCAAATCCTAGAATCGAGCATCTTGAGATAGACTCGATAAGCGAGCGGTTCCCAGATGTGGAGCCGTTTTCTTATCTGATTGATTTGCTTAGTCGCCTGGGAGTAGCCATCAACAATGGTTCAGGCGTCCAAGCAATAACATGGCAAGAGATGGATGCGTTCGTGCAGCGCACCAGAATACCCATCACATCATGGGAAGCTGAGACACTGAAACGGCTTTCGGCTGTGTATGCGGGTTCTGTGGTAAAATACGATAATCAAGACGCTCCAGCGCCATATCGCAATGCCGAAGAAACCAAGCGCATTGCAACATCGATGAAATCCGTACTACGGCAAGTTGTGATAAAGGATAAGCATGGATCTGGCCACGATACAAATCAAGGTTGATACCAGGGAGGTCAATTCTGCGAATGATGCAGTTGGCAAACTTGGAAAAACCGGGACAAAAGTCGGCAAAGACTTAAACGCTGCCAATGATGGCCTGGCCAAAAGTACCGGGCGCGTATCAACCGCCTACAAAGCCCTGGGCGGCGTTATGGCTGCGCTTGGGGTTGGCGCATTGGTCAACTCTTTCAAGAATACAGTGACCGAGACAGAGCGTTTGAGAGGCTCCCTGGTTACTATGACGGGAAGCACAGAGAATGCCGCATTTGCATTCGATAAACTTCTGGGCTTTGCGTCAACTACTCCATTCACGCTAGATCAATCTGTTGAAGCATTTACCAAGCTGACTGCTCTGGGACTTGACCCATCTGAACGCGCATTGCAATCCTACGGGAACACCGCTGCGGCGATGGGTAAAGACATGATGCAGATGATTGAAGCTGTCGCAGATGCTTCAACAGGTGAATTTGAGCGATTAAAAGAATTCGGCATCAAAGCCAAGTCTCAGGCAGATGAAGTTTCGTTCACTTTCCAGGGTGTAACGACTACGATCGGCAAAAACTCCGAAGAAATACAGGAATATCTGCTCGGCATCGGTGAAGTGAATTTCGCCGGGGCGATGGAAGATCAAATGGCCCGGCTCCCTGGGCTTTTGTCCAATTTATCTGACCAGGTAACCAAGTTTTTCCTGGCAATCGGCGAAGCGGGCGGCATAAACCTATTCGGAGCGGCAATATCTGCCGCCAGTGCTGCGATGGTATTCGCAACAGAGAATCTGGATATTCTCGGCACTGCTTTCATGGCCGCAGCCGCAGCCGCTGGAATTGCATTTGGCCCGACCATGATCCTGGCGGCCATAGCAGCTGTTCAGGCGGCTGTTGTCACTTTATATACAGTAATCGCAGCCAATCCATTTGCTGCGCTTGCAATGGCTCTCGGGGCCGCTGCGGTGATCATGGTTCGGCATTTTGATGACATAAAACGTGCAGCAAGCCGGGCTGCAATAAATATCCAGATCGGCTGGAATAAATTGCTTCTGTTTTTGATGGGCGTGTTTGCTCCGGCTTTGACATCCATCACGGATCTTTTCAAGGGCGTTCAGCGCCAGGCGATTGCTACCTGGACAGCGGTGAAAGCCGCGACAATGGCTCCGCTTGATGCTCTGGATGTATTCAACGAAACATTCAATGACACTTTGGATGCGCTTGAAGAGGGCGACAGATCTGCTGGGGTATTCGGCGACCAGATGCTAACAACCGAGAATCGGATTGTTAATCTGGAAAATGAACTGGAGACGCTGAACACAGAAGTCGAAACGGCAGATGATAATTTTGTTGAAGCAGAAGGATCGCTGTCAGATTTCAAGGTTCAGATTGATGAAACAGAGGTTGCCGCAGCTGCTGCTGCCGCGACCATGATTGATTTGCAGGAAGCGACAAAAGATGTTTTAGACACCATCGATGATGAGCGCGAAGCGCTTCATATGAACAGTCTGGAACTTGAGATCCGCAACAATCTGCAAAAGGCTGGAGTTCAAGCAACATCCGAACTCGGCCAGCAAATAATCGCCGCAACAGTTCAGCTGAACCAGGAAAAAGCGGCAATGGATGCGGCTTCAACAGCGGCTGATGAACTTGCCAAAGCCAATGAAGCTGCCCAGAAAAAGATCGAGGAAGATACGAAAGCAACGAAATTGAAAATTTCTGGTTTCTTTGAAGATCTTTTCACTAATGGAAAATCTGCTTTTGATAACCTGGCCGATTCTTTCAAATCAATGCTGATCAAGATGGCCGCAGAATTTGCTGCCAGCCAGGTAATGAAGTTTTTGAGTGGTGGGGCACTGGGCGGCGCAGGGGCGGCTATCAGCGGCGCGGTTTCTGCTGCAACAGGCGGATTGATTGGTGGCGCGGCAACAACTGGCGGTGCTGCTGCCGCAACAACAGCCGCAGCAGGCGCGGGTGGTGGATTGCTTGCAGGTGCGGGGGCGGCAGTTTCTGCTGCTGCCCCAGTAATCTTGGCCGCTGGCGCTGCCGCCGCAATCATTGATGCGCTAGACAAGGGCGGCACTCCAACATCAAAAGCAGGATTTTTGCAGCACATGGTTCCAGGTGCGCCAGCAGGTACAACTTTTGACATCCCTGCATTTGCTTCTGGATTTGATCCGGTTGGATTTGCAGAGATTGCATCTTTTGATCAGGCTCGTGATGTAGTTGGATCATTTGCCGCTCTGGACGAACAGTTGACAAATAGAGCCAGGGAACTGGGCTTGAATGTAAGTCTCAGTAGCAATGACTTTGGCGGCTATGGCCCAGAGGGAACTGGATCTGGAGTATTCTGGGGAACTGCTTTCGAGGATGGCAAGCAGGGAACTGCGCTTCAGGATCAACTGGATCGATATGCGCAGCAGTGGATCGTTGCAGTTGGTGGTAAAAATCAAGTTCCGCAGAGCGTAATCGATGAATATGTTGGCAAGGGCAGTTATCAAAATATTCTGGAGCATGCCAGTCTGCCATCGCACGAAAGCGGATTGGCTGAAGTCCCGTATGATGGATATGTTGCTGAATTACATGCTGGCGAGCGAGTTCTGACTGCCCAGCAAGCAGACGCAGCCGATACAATGTCGGCAGACTTTGCGGCGCTGCGGGGATCAATTGAAGAGATCATGATTGCAGTCGCCAGGAACACAGCGAAATCTTATCGACTTTATGATAGATGGGATAAAAATGGATTACCGCCGGAGCGTACAACATGAAGCTAATACGACCGGAAACAGTCACCGACAGCGTTCTCCAATCATCTACTGTTGCAGAAACTGATGAAGCAGAATGGGCGTCTGGCACGACTTATGCGGATGGCGATCTGGTCATGGTTACTGGGACAGGTGGCGGCGCTGCAACTGCGACTCACAAGATTTATGAATCGGAGGTTGGCAGCAATGTCGGCAACGATCCGACAATTGATGATGGTACAAACTGGACAGAGATCTCCAGCACCAACCGGTTCAAGATGTTCGATTCTGTTGTGCAAGATCAGACCACAAAAGCTGGCGGCTTCAATGTCGTTTTGCAATCTCCGAATGTGATCAATTCGATTGGATTTGTGAATGTTGATACCGCTTCAATCACAATCGAGGTGGTTGATTCCGTAGAGGGTACTGTCTATGACGAAACTTTTAATATGGTATCAGATTCGGGAATCAATGATTGGTATGCGTATTTCTTTGAGCCAATCGTCCGAGATGATCGCCTGGCCGTCACTGATCTGCCGCCATATGCTAGCGCAGATATTACTGTGACATTCACCGATACCGGCACAGCGAAATGCGGCGCATGCGTGATCGGATCTTTTGCGAATCTTGGCTTGTCGCAGCACGGAATGAATCTATCGATCATTGATTATTCGACCAAAACGACAGACGCTCAAGGCAGGGTGACAATTACGCCTGGGGCATTCGCAAATAAGATGGAGGTCGATGTTGTTTTGGATACATCGACATTTAAGCAAGTAAAGGACGTTTTAACGGATGTTCGCACTACGCCATGCGTATACATTGCAGAGGATGATAATCGCGGATCAATCATTTACGGATATTATAGAGAATTCGACATAATTTTGACCAATCCAACGCTCAGCAGATGCGCATTGGAAATTGAAGGGCTTACATAATGACCATTGACACGATAAGCACATTACCAACAGCGCCATCGAGGAATGATGCTCCGGCCACGTTTATATCTAGGGCGAATGCTTTCCTGGCTGCGCTTGTGACCATGCAGGGCGAACTGAATACCAGTATCGGCCAGATGAATACTGATATCGCTGGAGTAAACACTGACGCAACCAATGCGGCAACAAGTGCATCGGAAGCCGCTGCGAGCGCCGCATCTGCTGCTGCTGCTGCTGGCGCAAGCGCATGGGTCAGTGGGCAAAGCTATTCATCTGGCGATGTAGTCTTTTCTGGGATTGATTTTCAAACATATCGAGCAACTACTGCGACAAGCGGAACAACCGATCCAAGCGCATCATCTGATTGGACGCGAATATCATCTACCAGTTATGTCTCGATCACTGAAGATGCCAATGATGTCATTACTTTTGATAATGGTATCAATGAAGAATATACAGTTGTCACTTCAAGTAGTAACGCAACCACAGTGAATTTACGCGATGGAACGAATTTCAGCCATACACTGAGCGAAAACACTACTTTTACATTCAGTAATCCGCCGGCCAGCGGGAAGGCAAATATATTCACTTTGAAAGTTGTGCAGGATGCCAGCGCATCTGGATTCACTTTGACTTGGCCAGCATCTGTTGATTGGCCAGCGGCTACTGCTCCAACACTTACAGCCACAGCTAGTGCAGTTGATTACTTTGTCTTTATAACCCATGACGGCGGCACTACATGGTACGGCTTCACAGCAGGGCAGGCTCTCGCATGAGTAAGAAGCTAATACAAGCAGCAGCAGGCGGTGCTGGTGAATCCGTCTATGTAGAGGATGTGTTCTCTACTTATTTGTATACGGGGACAGGCTCGGCACAATCTATAGACAATGGCATTCCGCTTTCGGATGAAGGTGGTTTAGTTTGGATAAAATCAAGAAGCAATGCTGACAGTCATTATCTTTTTGATACTGTAAACGGCCCTGAAGAAACGCTAAGTAGTGATAACACTAATGCAGGTGCAAATTATTCTGCATATTGGGATTTCCCTTCAGCGGGGACTACAGGCTTTAATCTTAAAGCAGCACCCGGTAATTATTCAGGTTGGACTATGGCCTCTTGGTCATTCCGCAAGGCTGAGAAGTTCTTTGATGTTGTGACTTATACTGGGGATGGTGTTGCAGGAAAGACTGTAGCGCATAATCTTGGAAGCGTTCCTGCGGTAATGATAATCAAAAGAACAAGTACTGCAGGGTCAAACTGGCGTGTATATCACACTTCTTTAGGTAATGGGCAAGCGTTATCGTTAAACACAAACGATGCGGCAGGAGCTACTACTAGCTTATGGAACAGCACAACGCCAACTGACTCAGTTTTTACTCTTGGCGATAACGGTAACGTCAATCAATCGGGTCAATCTTTTGTAGCCTACCTATTCGCCTCAGACGCAGGAGGCTTTGGAGACGATGGCAGCGAGAGTATTATTAAGTGTGATTCTTTTACAGTAAGCGGCGGTGCCGCTTCTATAGATTTGGGATGGGAGCCGCAATTTGTAGTAACCAAGAATGTTACCGGCACAGGCGCTTGGTTTGTCTTTGATAATATGAGGGGGATGGCAGTTGGGACAGGCGACCCATATCTACGTCCAGATAGTTCAAATGCAGAGTCTTCCGGAACTACAAATTTTATAGACCTAACCCCAACTGGTTTTGAGATTAATAACTTAGGCTCGACACAGACATTCATCTACATAGCCATACGCCGCCCAATGAAGACTCCTGAGTCGGGGACTGAGGTTTTTGCTATTGATACTCCTTCCGGAACAAGTGCGGGAGACATTTTAACAAGCGGCTTTGTTGACGATATTATTTTTCAGAAATATAGAACATTAACAAGTGGCTTTAAAACAGCGCCTCGCTTAACAGGTAATGGTGTTTTGGATCTTTCAAAAACAGATGCAGAAAACACAAGCCAAAATAGGTATGCGTTTGACGTTCAAAATGGGGTGGAATTAGTTCTTGGTGATGGCGCATACGACATGCTTTATTATCACTTCAAACGCGCCACAGGCTTCTTTGATGTGGTGGCTTATACGGGTGATGGGACTGCGGGAACAACTTATACACACAATCTTAGTGTTGCGCCTGAGATGATGATTGTAAAAGTTAGAAGCATAGCTGAACCTTGGGTTGTGTATCACACGGGATTAAATGGAGGTGTTACTCCTCAAAACTACCATATACGTTTAACTGACGGCGTAGAGGCAGCAGACTCTGACATTTGGAACAATACTGCTCCCACCTCTAGTGTATTTACCACAGGAGGAAATGACAAAGTAAATAGAAATACAGACACTTATATAGCCTATCTCTTCGCCACACTAGCCGGAGTAAGCAAAATAGGCAGCTACACAGGCACAGCAGCAGACCTAAACGTAGATTGTGGTTTCTCGGCAGGTGCTAGATTTATCCTAATCAAACGCACTGACTCTACAGGCGATTGGTATGTATGGGACAGCGAGAGAGGTATTGTTGCAGGTAACGACCCATACTTGCTCTTGAACTCTACAGCCGCCGAAGTCACTAGCACGGACTACATTGACCCGTTAAATGCAGGTTTTACTGTAACAAGCTCCGCTCCTGCTGCGCTTAATGCCAGTAGCGGGACTTATATCTTTTTAGCAATAGCATAGGTGACTTATGGAATTTAGAGTACGTTCAAGCGGTGAACTGAAATCACAAGGCGAAATCCGCAAACTCAATCCAAATGTTTCTTTGCCAAAGGTGTGGAATAGCAACGTCTATGACACTTTGGGCATTGACCCAGTTCTAGCTGCGCCGAAGCCTGACACTACTGGTGACTACAAGGTAGTTGTTCGTGACGGCGCAGAGCAGGACGCAAATAGCAACTGGGTACAGGCGTGGATAGAGCGGGATATGTTTTCCGACACCACGGAAGACGGCGTTACTACCACAAAGGCAGAGCATGAGACTACGTATCAGGCTAGATTGGATGCAGAGGCTGCGGCTAATGTTAGATCGCAGCGTGATCAAAAACTAAAAGACACAGATTGGATGGGCTTATCCGACGTAACCATGTCAGCAGAATGGGCGACGTATCGTCAGTCCCTGCGCGACATTACCGATCATGCAAATTTTCCGACTTTGCAAGATGCGGATTGGCCAACTGAGCCATGATCAATGATTCATGTTTTCGTCTTGGTTGTGGTCATAAACGGGCTGGAGGCATCTGATTCCTGCGCGAATGGCGCGATGTGCTTTTATGATGTAAATCGGTGCAACTATTTCGCGTCCAGAATAAGACGGAACACATCATCACCATCAACCAGTGATTCGGTCATTGCTTACTGCAAGCCGACTTTCATTGATCCAACAACTGATGGTCTGCGAGTGTACTGATGGCGATTGCAGAAATAAGCATGGCAATTGCCGGAGCCAGGAAAGCGGTTCAGTTTGTCAAAGCTGTTGCCGAGGCAAAGGGCGATTTCGATCAGTGTATTGGCAAGATTCACAATTTCTATAATTTCTATGACACAGTGCGCGAGGCAGAAGTCAAAGCGCAGAATGGTGACTATTTCAGCAGAAATAGCCCGGAGGCAATCGCGCTAGAGGAGATCCAGGCCGCATGCCAGATGGAACAGATGGAAGAGCAAATGCGCTTCCTGATCCACTACAATATGTCGCCAGAGCATTTCAAGCGGATGATGCGACGCAGAAAAGAAATCCGCGCTCAAAGATTACAAAAAGCAAAAGCAAAAGCAGAAAGGCGCAAACTGTTGGTCGATGGTTTGTTTATATTTGTTTGCGTGATCGTTATTTTTAGCACGATTGGATATGCGGCAAGTCTAATTATAGGGGCAAGGGCATGATTCTTAACTTAGTTCAAAGTCTGGCAGAGCCAGTAACAAAAGTTCTGGATAAAGTAATCGAGGACAAAGATCAGAAAGCTGCTTTGGCCCATGAGATTGCAACGCTTGCCGACAAGCAGGCGCAAGAGCAAGTCATGGGGCAGATGGAGATCAACAAAACCGAGGCGCAGCATGCTTCACTATTTGTGGCTGGCTGGCGACCAGCAGTCGGCTGGGTTTGCGCCCTGGCGATGCTTTTCAACTTCCTGCTGATTCCATTCATCAATCTTGGCTTAGATGTCGGCGGCTTAGATATTCAACTTGATTTGATTGATATGGAAACAATGATGCCGGTTCTGTTTGGCATGCTTGGTTTGGGCGGCATGAGAACTGCCGAAAAGATCAAAAAGGTAGAGCGCAACAAGTAATGACAAAGCACTGGGAAAATAATTCAACTCGGAAAACGCCAAGCCGGGAACTTCTGAAATATTGCAAAACTCAGCGCCAGATTGAAATTTTGTCTGCTTATATTGATCACGGAACATCCGAGGATGCGGCCAAAGTTGTTGGTTGCAAATCTAGAAATGTGCGGCAAGTAATTGCGTCGATCAAGAGAAGCGCGGCAGAGCAGGGGTGGACGGAATCATTCGACGCGACCAGATTTGTTGATCCCGGTCAGGTAATCACCGGAAAATCTACGCTCACAAAGGATGAAGAAGGCAACACTGTCTGGATCAAGACAAAGGCGCAGCAAGAATCACAGCGCAAGGCATTCTTTGAATTCATCGAGGGGCTGAACTCCGAAATAATCCCAGCAAAGCCAAAGAAACCCACCAGCAAAAAGAAACTCAGCGAAGAGATCATGCCGGCCATATTCATTGGTGATGCTCACATTGGTATGCGGAGCAGCAATCAGGAAACGAAAGCTAGGTCGTTCAATTCCGAGACAGCCAAGAGCGAAATCTGCAATGCCGTTGATGATCTGGTTTCTGTCGCCCCAGATGCTAATACAGGGCTTTTGGTCAATGTTGGTGACTTTGTTCACGCCAACAACTCAAACGGCACAACGGGCAAGGGGACGCCGCTTGATGTGGATTCTTCATATGAGAACTTCATGCGCACGGCTGCGGAGACTCTGCGATATTCAATAGACGCAATGCTGGGCAAGTTCAAGCGGGTGGAAGTGGTGATCGCCAGAGGCAATCACGATCCCGATGCCGCTGTCGCATTGCAGATGATCATGGAGTTCTACTATTCCAAAGAGAAGCGCGTCAACATTCTGCCGAGCCGGGGATTTTTCCATTATATAAAATATGGTAACTGGCTAATCGGAGTGCATCACGGCGACAAGGTAAAGGCTCAAAAACTGGCTAATATCATGCCCAGGGACATGCCAAACGCTTGGTCGGACACAACTCACAGAATGTGGGCTGTGGGACATTTTCATCATTCTCATGAAATAGAGTGCGACAATTCGGTCGTGGTGAAGAAGTTCGGCACTCTAGCGCCGCCAGACGATTGGCATGCAAGCCAGGGATACGGATCAAGCCATGTAATGGAAATGATCGTATTCAAGCGCGAAGGCGGCAAAATGCTGTCCTATACTTACGAAATACCCAGTGAAATCAGGCAGCTGGACGCAGAGATTTTTTGAACAAATAAACGTGATAAAATTACTGTTATGGCTTACACAAAACCACAACTCCGCGAACGTCTGAAAGACAAAATAATGCGCAGCGGGAAGGGCGGTCAACCGGGCAAATGGTCAGCCAGGAAAGCCCAGTTATTGAGCGCTGAATATCGAAAAGCTGGTGGTGGATATACCGGCGGCAAGACAAAGGCCCAGAAATCGCTGTCCAAGTGGACGAGGCAGGACTGGGGAACCAAGTCTGGCAAGCCGTCAACAGTAGGCAAGAAAGCAACCGGAGAACGATATCTGCCGAAAGCCGCCAGGGACGCACTTAGCCCGCAGGAATACGGCGCAACGACTCGCAAGAAGCGGGAAGATTTGAAGAAAGGCAAATCGGTGTCCAGGCAACCGAAAAAGATTGCCAAAAAGACTGCTCGCAAAAGGTGAAATCATGGCCAAAGATCCAAGACTTACAAGATTGGGGCTTGAAGGATACAACAAGCCAAAACGGACGCCGGGCCATCCAACAAAATCACATGTTGTGGTCGCGAAAGAAGGCGATCAGATCAAGACAATTCGATTCGGACAGCAGGGCGTCAAGGGATCTCCCTATCGAGAGGGCGAATCCAAGGCAAACAGAGCGCGGAGACTAGCCTGGAAAGCCAGGCATGCTGAGAATATCAAGAAAGGCAAAATGTCAGCTGCTTACTGGTCAAACAAAACCAAATGGTAGGAGGAAAAAATGCCGTATCACAAAGGCAAAAAGAAAAAGCCGAAGGGCAAATAAATGGAAAAGTATGATCCTGTCGAGCTGATACTGTCGATCATTTATCATGGGCAGGGCCAATACACTCCAGAAGAAGTGCAAGAAATCATCGAGTTGATGTATTTGTATTCCGGCGAGCAAGAGAGCGCAAAAGACGAAAAGAAAAAAGGCTTCAAAGTAGTATCAATCAATACTCTTGATAATGACGATTATGAATGACGCAGAGTTAGAAATATTGCTTGATAAAGCTGCGAAGCGCGGAGCCGCTCAAGCCCTGCGTGACATTGGTCTGTCGGATGCCGAAGCATACGATGACATGAAGGAACTCCGCTCCCTGCTCGATATTTGGCGGGATACCAGGCGCACAGTCGGTCAGACCATAGCCAGAGCCTTTACAATGGGCATCCTGGGCTTGATTGCAGTCGGCGTATACTTTGAATTCGGCGGTAAATAATGAGCGAATATACTAATCTGAGCCCGTCTGGGCATTTTTTGTTTGATGTAGCCAGGAACAACATCGCTGAAGCCAGTGCGCTGAATCTGTTTGGCTATAATCCTGACGTGGGAACCGGATTTGAAACGATCTGGAACTTTGGCGGTGCTTATGCCAGACCAAGTTCTGCGGCGGTCATGTCTGTATCCAGTTCAGCATCTGGTGACACTGGAAAGCGTATCAAGATCACTGGGCTTGATGAATTCTATGATCAAGTGACCGAGATCATCACAACTGACGGGACTGATGCCACGACTCCGGTCGCCGGATCTCAAGAATTCCTGCGGATCAACCAAGTGATCAACCTGGACGGAACGCATGCAGGAAATATCTCTGTGAAGAATGGCGCAACGACTTACGGGTACATCGCTGCGGGCGAAGGTATCTCGCAGATGTGCGTTTATACTGTCCCGGCTGATTATTCGCTGTATCTTTTCCGAATTGATCTGAACTCTGCGACAGCAAACCCGAACAAATATCTGACTTTGAGAAATAAGACGATTTCCAAAGAGGGACTCGAAATCAACACAGCCAGGGCGACATCGGCCACGACTCAGATCAGCTATGATCGCCAGGTTCCATTCCGAATCAACGAATGCACAGATTTTGAATTCGATATTCAATCAAGCAGCGGATCGAACGAAGTCGCAATCTTTGTCGAAGCGGTGCTATTGAAAAATCCCTGGGGGCGTGAATAATGCCATTGATTCAGGGATATAGTCAGAAGTCTATTTCTGAAAACATCCGGCGCGAAATCAGAGCAGGAAAGTCGCGGAAACAAGCGACAGCAATCGCTCTGTCGGTAGCCCGTAAAGCCAAAGCAAAGAGGAGCAAACAACGTGGGAAAACTTAAACTCGCATTTGAAATCGGTCGATTCGTCGTTTTTATCGTCACTTCACTGAAAACTCTGGTTCTGAACGCTGAAGAGCAGCTTCCAGAGGGCGGTCATGGCAAAGAGAAGTTTGAAGCCGTAAAGACTGCCATTGTCATGGCTGCGAAATACGCCGAAATCGCTGATGAAGCAATTGAAGCTGTTGATGGTTTTATTGATGACCAGATCGAGGGCGCTGTCGCCAAGTTCATCAACATTTCTGAATGAAACACTTCAATCTGCGGGAATTCGCTTGCCAGTGTGGAGAATGCGACTCAGACGGCAGCGAAATGTCTGAAAGCTTTCTCCAAGCACTGGAAGCCCTGCGCTACATCTGCGGATTCCCGTTTATCATCACTTCTGGTTACCGCTGCCAGCTGCATCCCGTAGAACGCCGCAAGAAGGCTCCAGGGACGCATTCTGGCGGGGTGGCTGCCGACATATCAGTCAGCGGAGATAAAGCCCTGGCGGTGCTGAGAAACGCTCAGAACATGGGCGTATTCACCGGGATCGGCGTCAACCAGAAGGGCAATGGCCGATTCATCCATCTTGATATCGCCGGGAACTTTGAATTCGGCGCTCCACGACCGCACATCTGGTCATATTAATACCATTTTTTGTTGGCTTTTATGAACTGAACGGGGTATTCTCTGTTC
>Ga0222716_10001168_pt1 | contig 22141 bp, 17 predicted proteins | sample C33_13DmetaG_FD_165044 | JGI IMG/M metagenome (GOLD analysis project Ga0222716, IMG submission 165044) | Estuarine water microbial communities from San Francisco Bay, California, United States - C33_13D | ecosystem: Environmental > Aquatic > Marine > Unclassified | place: USA: California... | reverse complement strand
AGACCCTATTTTAATCTTTGCGTCTAACGCGATTAAGAGTTTGTGTGTTTTTTGTACAGATGAATTCTTTGTGCGTCTCGGGATACCGACGGAGGTGCGTTTGAAGATCATGGAGGTGTTGGATACCGACAACGCAGGGGTGCTGCGGCGGGAACAGATCGTGCGACGCTTCGTGGAGATTTACGAACGGCGAAGGGATCTGGCCAAGAGTCTGGCGAGCGCCAGCGGCGTCCTCGCCACGCTCGAGCGGATCATCCTCTCGGCTCTGTACTTTTTGCTGGTCTTCGTGGTGCTGGGCATATTCGAACAGAACATCGTGGAGATGTGGTTCACCGCGTCGTCCATGCTCCTGGCGTTCGTGTTCATGTTCGGCAACAGCATCAAGCAACTCTTCGAGTCCGTCATCTTCATCTTCGTGATCCACCCCTTCGACGTGGGCGACGCCGTGTTGATTGACAACGAGCGTCACGCCGTTCGCAACATCGGTATACTGACCACCGAGACGGTGAAGTGGAACGGGCAGGTGATTTATTACCCGAACGCGTCGATGAGCGCAAAGCCGCTGGTGAACCTGACGCGGATGAAGAAGTTCACGGATGAGCAAACCTGGGTCGTCGACATCGCCACGCCGTCGCACGTGTTCGAGGCGTTGCCCATGTACTTCCACAAGTGGGCCGATGACCATCCGGATGACTTCCACGAGATCACCCCGCGGATCTACTCGCACCAGGCCGACCCACTCAAGATTAAGATTACCCTGTACTACGAGTACACCTTCAACGGGCTCCCTCCGACGAGAGCGGGCAACGCGAGGGATTTACTCGGGTTGGCCATGCGGAAGTTTTTACTCGACAACGACGTCGCGTACAGGCAGCAGACTTTGCCCGTGGAGATCGTACAGGGCGGCGGTTCGGGTTTAGGGTTAGGGTTAAACCCGGTTCGGGAGCAGTCGAGGGGCCGGTCTCCCGCCCGGGGGGCCTCGCGGCGATCCAGCGTCACCTTGGGGTCAGGACAGGCGGACAAGCCGAGCGTGTTCCTGGACTTGGCGGTTAAACAGACGACCACGCCGGGCGGGAGCCAGCAGAGGGACGTCGCGGGGGGTGAACGGATGGTGTCGAGGGACGACGCAAGCCTCGCGCGAGCCAGCGGCTAACCACCCAACGCAGCACGTCCTCACGATGCAACAGTCAACTAACTTATTACGATGATGTCGCTAACGTCACCCGCCGCACGAGCTCGCGCGGCGGCCTCGTTAACGACGCACCTATTACGCGATGAGAGTAACTTAACTTAACCCGTCACACGAATGAATGAATAACTCTTCACTGAACTGATGATTAATAGTATCCGCGGCGTGCGTCTCAGTCTCAGTCTCAGTCGGTGGTGTTGGGCGCCCTGGCTTCGCTCCCGAGCTCGGAGTTGTTTCCCGTGATTGGGCACGGTATACCCACGACGGCGCACCCGACGTACACCTGCATCTTCAACCGGTCCATCACGCTACCCACGCTATCCGCCGCGGGCCTCACCACCAGGTCAAACTGCCCGGGCGTCCCGGCCTTGTCCTCGTGGAAGTAATAGTCGATGACGTACCGGACCTGCCGCCCGTCGCGGTCGATCCACCAGTCGTGCCTGTCGAACGGCTTGTCTTTACCCCCCGAGAGTAACCACCGCGCGCACGCCAACGGCGATAGATCGTCGGGCCGCCCGCGGAAACGGAGGAGCATGGGGTTGCGGCATTCGGCTTTGTGCAGGCGTTCCCACGTGAGCACGCGGCGCCACGTGTCCTCGTTCATGGAGTTGTGGACGGACACGACGGAGGCCATGTCGTCTTCGGTGCAGTCGTCCGCTTTTCCTTTTCGCACCAGGGAGTTGTAGAACATCTGTGGTGACGGGTACACCCACGTGGCGCCTCCGGTGCCGGACTTTGGGATGGTGGACTTCTGTCGCTCGGTGGGTATGACGTTGCGTTGGCCCGGGGCCATGTGTTGCCTCGCGGTGGTGGGCATGTTGTTGCGCGGGTCGATGACCACGTCCCCGTAGCCCTTGCGCTCGCCCGGGGATGAAGACTTGTCGCCGCCGCGGAACCAACCGCCGAACCATCCCTTGCGCTGCGAACCCGTGTCTGAAGATGCGGAGGAGGAGGAGGACGATGCGGGCGCCGAGGAAGACGAGCCGTCGATGCGCCGGTTATACACGTCGAAGATGCCGTGCCTCCCGCGGTACTCCTCGGGCACCGGGCACTCGCCGTCGTCCGATCCGAACCCGGCTGCGCACGGCTGGCCGGCCATCATGTTCTGAGGCGGAGGCGCGCCGCCCGCGCCCGCCGCCGCCGCCGCCGCGGGGGAGGGCGATGATCCTCCATCCGCGCCCGATGGAACTCCCTGCACGTTACCCATGTCTCGTCGCCTTCGCGTGTGGATGGATGCGTCGTGCGTTGTGGAGCGGCGGGAGAGATGAGATCGGTGGCCACGTGGGTGTTTCCGAGGCCCAGAGCGTCGGCCGGAGATGAAGATATTGATTTCGAGAGGCCGAGGCGCGCGCCACCCACACGTCGACCTCGCGGCGGGACCGCGCCGCCGCGACCCGGCCGCCTCTTCACGGGCACCGTTCGAGGTGTCGCCAGTCGGTAGTCTAGCCGCGAACACTCCACTCGAGGACGAAGATGGGGTGCATGGTGTCCACCCCGTCGGACCCGCTGCTCTACGAAGCGATCAGGAGCAAGACGAAGCATCCGGTGAACGGCGCGACGCACTACGCACGTCCGGCGCGGCCCTCGTCCTACCGCATCAGCGACGCGAACGGCAACGACCCGACGAGTACCGAGCTCGAGGACAAGCGGCGGGAATTCTGGGACACCCAGCCGTCGTACGGGGGCAACGCCGAGATCTGGCAGGCGCTGAAGATGGCTGGCGAGACGATGCTCACGCCGTCGGGGGACATGACCCTGGCGTACGCGGTCATCGAGAGCGCGGACGTGATCGTCGCTAAACCGGACATGACGGAGTGTTACGACACCACCGGCGCGAGGTACGATATCCCGAAGTGGGTGCTCCGGGACCCGTCCAACCTGCGGCACAAGCCCGCGCGGGGGGGAGGCGGAAACCTCGACTACTCCCAGGTGGATGTCATGAGTCTGCGGAACCGGGACGATGAGGGGGGGAACGACGACGCGGGAAGCGAGTGCGGGAGCGCGATATCGCAACAGGACGCGGCCGCGACGACGTTCGACGGGGAAGGAGGGACGAACGCGAGGGGTTGATGGACCTCCGACGTAGCATATCTCGCTTGTATAATCACAATGTTAAATCGCATGAATGCCCGGATAATGCTCAGACGACGGGGCGCGCGCCTGAAGCGCAGGTTTCAGCCGAACTCACCCGCGCCACGCATCGCCCTCCTGCGGCTGTTCGTCAGGGACCCGAGGAAGGACGCCACCGCGATGGGGGCGTGCCTCCGCGACCTTTTCCCTCCGGGTACTTACTTGCCCGACATCCTCGCCGGCCCGCCCCACGATGAGGACTGGAAACTCGCGCTCCGAAGCAGGATGAAGCTGGACGACCCACGGCGGGTGCACCACCCACAATTCGCCAGGCCGAAGCCGTACGTCGTCAAGGACAGGAAGACGGGCGCGAATCCAACGCAGGACGACATCGACGAGAAGCGCGCGGACTTTTGGGCGAACGCGCCGTCGCAGGGCGGCGACCGCGAAATCTGGGACACGCTCAAGCGAGCCGCGGAAGCGATGACCGGGAAGTGGATGCATCCCACGAAGTGGACGCACGGAAAGCCATGGAAAAGCCCCGGGGACCTGAAGCGCGCGCGGCTCGAAGTCGCGCAGAGCAGAGCCGACATCGCCGTCGCCAAACCCGACATGACCCTCAGCATAGACCAAAACAGGTTCAACTACAAACTCCCCCGGTGGGTGCTGCGGGACCCGACCAACCTCCAGGTCAAAGAGCAGGCGAATCATTTGACGTACGACCTCATACTCGAGGCTAAACGAACCGGGCGCACAGCTGTGAACGACGAAGAGGCGTTCGAAGATGCGGAGGAAGGTGAGCTTCGGGATGGGGAAGGTGAGTTGCCAGAAGTCCCAGGTGCGTCGCCGCCGGAGATTGATCCGGCGCAGGTCCGTCCGGAGATGCTCAGCACGCGTCCGAAACCGAAGGGGAAGCCGAAGTTAGGGTTGATGATGAGCGACTCGATGTAGTGATGAGATGTCGTGATGAGTCGCGCCCTGAAAAAATCGTGTAGCATAGCATCGCATCGCTCTCTTCGAGCCAAATTCGCTTATTATTTTCAGATGTACTGCGCCTTGTACATGAGGAGGTATCCCATGTGGTGGTCGCCGCCACCCTTGAGGGCCAGGATATCGTCCAGCTTCTTCGGGTTCGGCTGGTGATCGTCGTACTCCGTCCAGCTGTCGTCCTTGTTACGCGTCCACGCCACGTAGTGCCCGGAATCCGCCGATCGACCCTTGTGCGTCAGCACGGCGTGCAACTCGTAAAATCCCGTCGGTCTGGTCCCAGGTTCGAATCCCACGTCGTCCAAATCCATCGCATCTTCCGCATCGGGCGCGCCCGTGTTCTCCTCCTTCGTCTCGTGTTCCTTGAGCGCGGCGTTCGCAGCCTCCGCGGTGCCCGCGGCGACCTCCGCGGTGATTTGCGCCTGTGGATCACTTTTTAATCTCGCGTCGGCGTCCGCTTCCTCCTTCTTGATCTTAGCGGCACGCGCGGGATCGAGTTCCTTCTTGTACTCGTCGGTGCAGTGCTCGTACATGTCGAGGAGCACGGGAAAGGTGACGGCTCGGAGGATCTTAGCCTTTTGGCCGGTCGCGTCTGACGGATCGTTCGCGCCCGGCATCTTCCAGAAGAATCGAACCATCTGCACGTTGAGCCACGGCGGTAGTTTGCACACGCGGTTGTTTCCCTTGAACAACGCGCCGCCGTACTCGCGCTCCTCGTCGAGCGCGACGCTGAACCCTTCCGACAGGTGGTTGACGTTGATGGTGATGTTGCACTTGAAGTTGTACTCCTTCTTCACCTCCTCGCGGGTCTCGCCGGTGGACTCGTTCTTCAGCGACATCTTCAGTTGGAGTCCGAAGAGGTCATCGATGGCGGGCACTTCGCGGCACAGCGTCTGCAGGATGGAGCTCCAGCACTCCTCCGCGTCCTGCTGGGAGTACACGCCGCCTTGGCCAACCTGCGCGAACTGCGGGAAGAGCTGGCGGAGCAACGCGAGGAAGCGAAAGGGCGTCACCGCGGCGCTGGAGGTTTTGATCTCGTTGAAGAGATCTTTGGTTGCGTTGGCGAGGGCGGTGCCTCCGCCGGGCGCGGGCGCGGTGGCCGGGGTACCGCCGCCCGCCGCGGTGGGCCCCTCGTCGAGGATGGTGCGGAGCTCGGGCACGGCGTAGAGGCACTGGATCGTCGCGTTCATGTAGCACGTGTTGCCGAGGTTGGTGAGCCCCGGGGAGAAGTTCACCATGGTGGCCGCCTCTTGTTCGTCTTCGGGCAGGTCTTCCACGAAGGTGATCTCTTTTTCGGGAGCCTTGATGATGCCCGCGGTGCTCCCCATCATCATGAGCTTCTTCTTCTTGGACGCGAGGTCTTCAAGGCCGCAATCGCTGAGCTTGACGTCGTCGGTGAGCTGTTTGCCGCCCTTGAGTCCCATGACCTTGATCCGCTCGGGGGGCACGCCGGTGAGGGAGAACAGCTGTGTCTTGAGGTCTAAACCGACGCCGGAGGTGTCGACCTCGACGTCGTAGGCGTTCTTGCCCCACTTCACGCCGATGGTGACGGGCATTTTTCGTTTCGAGATATCTTTTCGCTGCGTCGCGCCTCTCAGATCTGTCGCTCCGTCGATCTGAAAAGTGCCCACGTAAACGGCTCTCGTCGTGGCTCTGACGGGACATTTCATTTCGTTCCGCCGGGCGGCTCGACGAGATGGGGCGCGACGGGGCCGCTCCGATGGGGGCGTCCGATGGGCGGGAATCGGACTCGTCGCATCCGTCCACGTCCGAGCCACTTCAGAAGCACCCGTGGCGCTGGCACCCCTCCCGGTCCCGACCCGACGAGTCCGACTCGCACCCGTCGTGGCTACGGCGGAGGAGGCATCTCCTCATCTTGAGCGACGCGGGCAAGCCGCTCTGGTCGCGGTACGGCGACGAGGGAGCACTCGCCGGGTTCACCGCCGCGCTCTCCGCGATCGTCTCCTTCGTCGGCGACGATGGCGACGCGCTGCGATCCGTCGGGTCCTTGGGAAGGGGGCGCACAGCTGGCGACAAAGCGGGTGGACGCCCACACGAGATGACGGTGCTGAGACGAGGACCAATCATACTCGTGGCCGTGACGTCGACCGGGGAGTCACCCGCCGCGCTTCGCAGGCAGCTCCACCTGCTTCACGCGCAGCTCCTCGCGCTCCTCACGCGCGCGGTGGAGCGCGCGCTCGAGAAATCGTCCAAGTTCGACGCACGCGAACGGCTCCTCGGCGGAGGCACCGAGTCGCTCTTCGGAACCCTCGCGCATTCATTCACGTGGGATCCCGGAACCTGGACCCGCGCTTGGCTTCCATTGCCGTTGCCGACATCGTGGAGGGAGATGTGCGTGAACGCGCTGAGGGACGCGCTGGTGCGGGTGATGGGCGGCGTCGGCGAGGGCGCGCTCGTGGGCGCGCTCATCACCGCGCGCCACGTCGTCGCAGTCGCCAACGCCGATCCAAAAGCCGGCAGAAGATCATCTTCATCTTCTTCATCATCGTCATCATCGTCCAGGGCTACTACGCCGTCGTCATCTTCCGGCTACTACGCCGGCATCGACCCCGACGACGTCCTCCTCCTGTGCAACACCGTACGGAGCAGCGCGAGCTTCCGACGCAACCCCGAGAGCTTCGCGCCGGTGTGCCTGCCGAACCGCGACGCGAACCGATTCGTCTACGCGTACGTGTCTTACCTCGGGGGTAGTACCCCGGTCGGTGAGCGCGACGGGGACGAACCTGGGGGTCCGGGGTTCGATTCCCAGGCAGGGAAGCACGTGTGTCTGGTGTTGGTGTCCACGCGGCAGGACGCGTTCCCGGCCGCGGCGGAGGCGCGAGGCAAGGTGGAGGAACGCATGCTTCGGGAAGGACTGTTGGACCGCATATCCGCCCGCGTCGGGGGTAAAGAAACACATCTGTCCGACAATCATGTCCGACACCGAACGAGTGAACAAATCGGTGACGCGATCCCCGGCTCACTCCTGATCAATCGGGACATCCCGGAAGCTGCGGGAGGCGGAGACGTGGCGAGCACGCCGCTGCTCCACTTTCTTTACATTCGACCGCTTCTCGGTCAGTACCTCACCCCGGACTGGTCGCCGCCGCTGTCGGGCCGGCGGGAACAGAAACGGCTTTTAAGGGCGTACCAGCGGGTGTTTCACTCGATGCGGAGGTGCCACGTCAGCGGTGACGCGTCGGTCAAGGACTGGGACGAGGACCCGTTTCGCACGAGGGAAGGTAATAAGTCGTCATCCGGAGACGGCGCCGAGACTGGTTCGCCGTTGGCGGCGTTTTTCGGCGGTTTGCGACTCACCGGTTCTTCGTCGGACAAAGTCGATGCTGACGTGGATACCGACGTGGCAGTCACCGAACGCAGGGTGCACTACGAGGTCTCCGACGATCACGTGCTGCTCGGGTGCGTGGGCAGCGACTTTGAGCTGTACGTGGCGTTGGATCCGCTGACGCAGAGGGGCGCGGCGGTTGCGGTGTGCAACCGGCTCTGCACATGGCTTCGAGCCGAGGAAGCCGGACTCTTCGCGACGTGCTAATAGAGACGGACGTCGACTAGCTCTTACTAATACACGTTACATTTAGCATTACAATTCGCGCGCACGCGCGTCGTCACCCATGAACGCCACGACTAAAGAGACGAGCGCGACGCCCAGCGCCGCGCCTCCCATCGTGTCGCTGAGCCAATGCCTATCCGCAAATACCCGGCCGACGGACGTGGCCCATATACACGCGAACCACGCCGCCGTTCTCGCGCCACGTGTCATCGGCGCGTCCTCGTGTATTCGGCCAGTCACCGCGCGCCACGTCGGATCGAGCATCACGAACAGCAACAGCCCGACGGTCACCGCGCATCCCGCCACGTGGCCGCTTGGGAATGAAAACGTATGAGCGTTTAAAAGAGGCCGCGCTCGGTGGAACCATGGTTTCAGCGCAGCCTCCACGAGGGGCAGCGCCACCGCGACCGCGGCGAACACGGCCGTGACGCGCCGAACGTTATCATCCGCGGCGGTGTTTTGTGTTTTGTTCGAGAGGCACATCGCGGATGCGACGCACAGTAACAACGAGGCTGCTTCCGGGATTGGATCGGAGACGAGATGTGCAAAGACGTCTTCGCGAACACCGAGCGGGGTGGTGGCGATGACCAGGTCGTGGACGTTGCCGTCGACGAAGTTTGCCATCACGGACGACTCGTGGGTCGCCTGGTCCGCCGCGAGGAGGGCGAACTCGTCGAGCGCGGCGAGGGCGACGGCTGGGGAGCCGATGTCGAGGCGGTCATCATCGCGGGAATGATGGGCATCGGCGGTGGCGTCTCGTCCTCCCTGTGCCGCCGGCCTTTCCTGCCCGGGTATCCGCGCCTCGCCTTTCGTCTCCCTCGCTCGCTCGTCGGCGTGTTCCTCGATGATCTCGCAGCGTGCCGCCCGACGGGACATCCTCCGTCTGCGCTCGCCACACCTCGGCAGCACCGCCCGACTCGAGCTGCTGATGGACGACATCATCGCGTTATATTCTTTTCCAGAGCCTCCCTCGTCGTTCGCCGCCCCCGCCGAGCGACTCCGCTCCCTTCACGCCCGCGCCTACTCGCGCGTCCACCGACCCGCGCGAGTAGAGTGAGACGAGCTCCGCGGCGTTGGCCCGTAAACGCGGCCAGGCGCCCCCACTGTGTGCGACGGGACAGAATATTCATCATTGTTGCAGGCCAGGAGATCTCCGCATCCGAGATCAGACCCTCAGAGATAAGGGTTCGGGTGGCGCTCGCCTCGGCCCCATTGTCGGCGTCACCCTAGCATCGCCCGCGCGAAGCGACGCACCGCGGCCGTTCCATTCGCACCCTCGACGCCATGGCGACCCTCGCAGCGCGCAGCGCCGCGCCCGCCGCGCGCCTCGCCGCCCGTTCCAACGTCGGCGGCGACGTCAGAATGAAAATCGCACATCGCAAGCCCATCTCGCGATCCCCCCACTCCGCGAACCCTGCTCGCCGCCGCGGCTCCTCGCGGTCCATCTCGGTCCGCGCGCACGCGGAGGGATCCTCCTCGCCGTCCATCACATCCGCCCCCGAGGGCAGCAAAGAAGCCGACGTCCTAAACGCCCTCCGCAACGTCATCGACCCCGACTTCGGCGAGGACATCGTCAACTGCGGATTCATCAAAGACCTTCGAGTCTCCGACGACGGCGACGTCATGTTCACCCTGGAGCTCACCACCCCGGCCTGCCCCGTCAAGGAAGAGTTCGACAGGCTCTCCAAACAGTTCGTCGGCGACCTGGAATGGTGCAAATCCGTCAACGTCAACATGACCGCGCAACCCGTGACGAATGAAGGACCGGACACCGTGGAGGGATTGAAAGGAGTACGCCACATCATCGCCGTGTCCTCATGCAAGGGCGGCGTCGGCAAGTCCACGACGTCGGTGAACCTCGCGTACACACTCCGGATGATGGGCGCGAAGGTTGGCATCTTCGACGCAGACGTCTTCGGCCCGTCGCTCCCGACCATGACATCCCCGGAATCAGCGGTGCTACAGATGGACAAGGTGAGTTTATTTTTATCTTTGTACGGGCAATTAGACTGACAATTAGACTTTTGTTTACAGGAAACTGGAAGCATCACGCCTACGGAGTACGAGGGCGTCGGCATCGTCTCATTCGGGTTCGCCGGCCAAGGTTCCGCCATCATGCGCGGGCCTATGGTCAGCGGGTTGATCAACCAGATGCTGACCACGACGAACTGGGGGGAGCTGGATTACCTGATCATCGACATGCCCCCCGGCACCGGGGACGTGCAGCTCACGATTTGCCAGGTGCTGCCCATCACCGCCGCGGTCGTCGTCACCACGCCGCAGAAGCTCGCGTTCATCGACGTGGAGAAGGGCGTGCGGATGTTCAGCAAGCTGCAGGTTCCGTGCGTCGCGGTCGTCGAGAACATGAGCTACTTTGACGGCGACGACGGTAAACGGTGCGTTTATCCCCTTTATTTCTGTACTTGTACGGGCAATTAGAGTGACGGTTTTGGTGTTTTTTTAATTCAGGTATAAGCCGTTCGGCGAGGGCAGCGGGCAGCGGATATGCGACGACTACGGCGTCCCGAACCTGTTCCAGATGCCCATCGTCCCGGAGCTGTCCGCGTGCGGCGATACCGGGCGGCCGCTGGTGTTGGTGGACCCCGCGGGCGCAGTCGCCGACGTCTACGGCGCCGTGGCCGCCAAGGTTGTTCAGGAGGTTGCCAAGCTGAAGGCTGGGCCGAAGGGTTCGCTCGCGATCGACGAGGAGAACGTCGCGGGGGTGGCGGGGGCGCTGCGAGTGCAGCTCGCGGACGAGGGCGGGATGCCGTTCTACGTGCGGGGATGCGACGTGCGGCGGAGCGACAAGAGCGCCGTCGCGGATGGGGAGGCGAAAAAGGCGGATTTCCTCATGGACGGGACGACTCCGGTGCCCGACGATTTCGTCCCCGTGGAGGCTTCGGTGGTGGGTAACTACGCGGTGCAGATCTCGTGGCCGGATGGGTTCTCGCAGGTTGCGACGTTCGCGCAGATCCAGGCGCTGTCCAGGCTCCCGGTCGGGGAGAAGACCGCGGCGTGACGGGAAATTCATTTATATCAGTTATTTACTCGATTTATGTGTGAGTTTTCACCTGGGTGGTGCGTCGTGTTCTATTTGGAGAAGAATAATTACGGTGACCGAAATGTCCATAGGCTATTTGCGGGGGTACTGTTGGGCCGTTGAAATCGTAAGTCACGACAGCTCTGGCTCTGAGAAGTCGGCTTCGCCGGCACCCGCGCCACAACTCGTGCGCTAGGAGGCGACGAGCCAGTCACGGGCTTTCTGACCGAGGTATCCCCCACACGGGACCTCCGATAGAGCCGGAGCGTCGTCGTTCACACGCGCGTCAGAGAGTGCACACGCGCGACGTTGCGATCGAGCCGAGCGGCCGGGGAATAATAACAATCCGCGATGGACTTGTGGTGGCGCGACAAGACCATAGAGGAGATCGGGGAGAAGCGCCCGGACCTCGACTACATCAACCCCGATGAGATCGACGTCCACTTCGAGGAGAGGATGGGCGAGGGCGGGTTCTGCACCGCCTACCGATGCACGTGGAACGGTGCGTTCACCTCCCCATGATGCCGACCCCTCGATTTCCGTATCCGAGTCGTGGCTTTTTCCCCCCGCCCGGCGCGACCGTCGCGGACCCGCACTGACCCGCGCGTTTCCCCCGTTTCGTGTATCCACAGGCGAGCTGATGTGCGCGAGGGTCATCGATAGCAGGCGGATGAACACCGTCGTCGAGGAGATCGCCACCGTCGAAGGTGCGCCCCAAACCGCGTCCCCGCGACCCAGTTCCCCCCGCCCGAGATTTAGACTTCATTTCCCGAAGAAGACCCGTTCATCAGAACCCACGCGGGGATATCTGAACGCCCCATCCACCCACCCGTATCCGAACCCAAACACAGGCCTCCCGTCCATCGCCGCCAAGGTGCACGGGTACACCAGCTGCACCCTCCAGGAGCTCAAGTATGACCCCGCGCTCAAGGGCAACGTCGGCAACGGCGCCGACGCCATGTTCGCGGTCATCACCGAGCTCTGCCCGCACGGCAACCTCGAGGACTTCATGGAGCGCGAGGGCGTTCCACTCTCCCCGGAGGTCAAGCTGGACATCATGCTGCAGGTGGCGAAGGGCCTGGAGCAGTTGAAAGATGCCCGCATCGTCTGGAGGGATCTCAAAGCTAAGAATTTGTTGGTCAGATCCGCGCACCGGGGCCGCGCCGGCGAGGTGGTCAAGGTTGCCATCGCGTTCACTGACTGGGGCACCGCGGTGAAGATGCCGGAGGAAGGTAAGCGTCGGATGACCCTCCACGGCCCGGGAACCGCCGGATACATCGCGCCCGACACGCGCGGGCCGATATACGATTACCAGGCTGACATGTGGGCGTACCTGGTGTGGGCGGCGTCGATGTGCCTGAAGGTGGAGTGCATCATCGACTGTCAGCTGGAGGAGGCCATCGCGGATTTAAAGCTCGAGAAGAAGGCCAACGCGACGTCCGGACAGGACAACAAGGTCAACGAGCTACTCCGCAAGTTTCAGTGCGACGGAAAAGTCGACGAGGGATGCGACGATTTGTACGAACTCGTCAGGGACGCCGCGCCGTGGGTCGACGCGTCCATGCGTTGGTCCCCGGAAGAGGCTGAGGAGGAGCTCTGCGCGTTCAGGGCGGACCACGGGCTGGTGATCGACGCGAGCGCGGTGCAGAAAGAAGCGGCGGCGCCCGAACCCGAGCGGAAGTGGAAAGCGTCTTACTTACTCATGGATAAGGAGTACGGGCGTAAGTTGGAGGCGGAGTGGGAGGCTAAGCAGCAGGCTGCGAAAGCCGCCGCGAACGCCCAGCCGGTCCCCGTGAAGAACGCGACTACGCGCCCGGTGACGACTACGCGCCCGGTGACGACCGAGCCGGAGGCCATCATGCCCACCCAGGCGGCGCCCGCCGTCGAGGACGACGGCGAGAGCGACTGGGACGAGGAGGCGCCCACGCAGCCCATCATGCCCACCCAGCCCGCGCCCGAGCTCGACGAGATGGACGTTCTCGACGAAGACGAGGACGAGAGGGAGGAGGGTGCCGAGATGGGTGCCGTGGGGTGCCGAAGGGTGACGAGTGGGGTGACGAGACCGGTGACGAAGAAGGCGGACCCGTACGAGTTTGACCTCCCCGAGCCCGAGGAGCTGGACACCTCGCGGAGCTCCGCGATGGACACCAGCGCGGTCCTCGAACCGACAGAGGACATCGCCGAGACCGAGGACGAGGCCGAGGCTTCGGATGAAGAAGAGGAAGATGAGGATGAGGAAGAGAAGGATGAGGATGAGGAGGAGGATGTGAATGAGGATGAGCGAGAGGCTCAGCGAGAGGCTGAAGCCGCCGCGGACCGGTGGATCGGCGCTCGCGTCAAGAAGTGGTTCCGCCTTCCCAAACCACGCGGCCGGCGCAAGAAGGGCGCACCCCCGCCTCCCGACGGCGAGTACGTCTGGGGCACCGTCGTCGAGACACGCGCGCGGCGCATGGAGGTATGTGCGCCGCACGTGCCCTGCGCGTTCGTCCGCTACGACGACGGCGACGAGGAGGACATGTCCCTCGACGAGTGCGCCAGGTGGCTCGCGGACGGACGGTCGACATCCTCGGACGGCAAGAACGGCGCCGGCAAGAGCAAGAGCAAGAGCACGCACGCCGGCGTCAAGAGCAAGCACGGTACCAAGGTGCAGGCGCCTTCCAAGCGCAAGGCTCTCGGCGACGTCACCAACGGGTCCACGCGCAAATCGGTCAAGTCGGTGTTGAACGCCAAGAAGGCTCTGGACGTGTCCGGATCCACCGGCGGGTCTTCTGGAAAGTCTTCCAAGTCGACGCCCGGGTCCAGTGGGAAGAAGCGAGGCCGCCAGGCGCCAGCGTTCGCCGTCGCCGCCGTCGACGAGCGAGGCGTCGCGCTCGGGTGCTCCAAGTGCAGGTACGGCCGGTACGGATGCGCGACGTGCAGGGAACGCGCCGGCGTCTTTGAAACCGCCGTCATGGTCCTCGAGTCCGCAGATGATGACGATCCCTACGACTTTGGCGCGACGACACTCGGCGCGGCGGCGGACGAGATGGAGGATAAGGAAAACGAACCGACGGCGCCGGCGTTCAAGCGCGCCAAGCGAGGTGCCAAAAACTCGGGCCCGCGAACCCTCGTGCCGCAATCCGCGCTCGCCGCCGCGAAGAAGCCACCCGCGAGGAACAAACAGAAGAAGAGCAAGGCATCCAACGTCCTCGCCGTCGTCAACACGAACACGTCGGCAAAGAGGAAGCCGCCGTCCACCGCCGCGGAGGCGCTCGAGCAATGCCTCCTACCAATCGAAGTGGGCGACGACGCGGGCCCGACGGAGCTCGCCGCCGCGCTCCCGCCCGGGGTGCAACTCGGCTGCTCGAAGTGCAGGCAAGGGTGGCGCGGGTGCACCGTCTGCAGGAAACGCGCGGGGGTGTGGCTCCCGCCGGCGAAGGCTTGGAAAAACCGGGCGGGCGTTGGGGATTCTAACGGCGTCGGGGATTTTGCGCTCCTCGCGCTGCCCGCTCCCGGGGACGTCGGCGTCACTGTTTAACCGTACGTGATACAACTGATGTACGTTTGGGGATCGGGAGTTGGGTGTGAGACTGAACTGACTGGCGTGGGGTTCTAACTGAAACGACGACGGGTGGAGGCGACGTCGCGACGAGTAGCGCTAACACTTAACGAAGAGAACGCTTTCCCTCGAAATCACAATTACCAATTACACCGTAGAAGTCGTGGTCAGAAGAAGGACATGATGGACTTCTTGACCCCAGCCGCCGAGAAGTTGGTCCCCTTCGCGCCGCTCGTCCCCACGCTCGTCTTCACCCCGCGCGACTGCATCGTCTTGAGCGTGCCGCTGAGCCAGTCCAATCCCTCGTAAAGCCCCAACCCTTGCGTCGCAACCGCGCTCTGGCAGTGCCACCGCCGCCCCCGCAGGTCCGAAAGACCGAGCCCCTCCGCAATCTCCGCCGCGGTCAGCGCGCCTTTCATGTCCTGCTTGTTCGCGAACACCAGGATGGCGCTGTTTTTCATGAACGGATCGTTGATGATGCTGTTGAACTCATCTTTCGCGCGCTGGATGCGTTCGCGATCGAGCGAGTCGACGACAAAGATGAGCGCGTCGGTGTTGTTGAAGTAGTGGCGCCACAGCGGGCGGAGCTTCTCCTGCCCGCCCACGTCCCACACCGTGAACACCACGTTCTTATACTGCACCTTCTCCACGTTGAAACCTGGGGATGGGTAAGGGGGACGGAGGGGAAGGGCGGGGGGTCAGCGCGGGGCGGGCGGGGTCCGGCTCGACGATTTCATTTTTCAATTTCTTTTCTCCGAGGGGACGGCGGGGGGGGGAGATCTCGCGCGGGTCGCCGCGGATCCACTCACCCAGCGTGGGCACCGTGCTGAGCACCTCCCCTATGTGAAGCTTGTAGAGGATCGTCGTCTTTCCCGCGGCGTCCAGCCCAAGCATGACAACCTGTTACGCGAGGAAGAGCGAGCGTCGGGGAGGTCAGAAAGGGGCGGAGAGAGATGAGGGCACGCACGAACGAGAGTGGGGTTGCTCGAGAGGAAATGGGGCGCCGCGAAGGGCGGCGCGCGGCGTTCGGGGCACTCACCCTCATCTCCTTGTTGCCGAACATGTCGTCGAACGCCTTCTTCATGGCGGTCATCGCGTTCCCCATCTCGACCGAGACCCCACGCGCGGGCGCAACTCCGCCGCAGCTGTGAGCAGCGCCTCTTCAGAGCTGGGCAACAACACAACAACGACGCGCTGATGGAAAATCGCGAGTTGATGACTGGCGAAAATAACTCAAGAAACAAAGGTCTACCCGCAAGATCTTGACACAGCGCAGGGGTTGAAATAATAGATCGGCGCCCGCGCTCTTCCGGCCACTGTGGTCACGGGCGCTCAGTCAGCGCACCGCCGGACGTCAGAGCTCCTTCAGAGCCTTTCGTTCGCTTCCTCCGAGACAGCCGCTTCCGTCCGAGGACAGCCGCTCGCGCTTCACTGGGTTCAGCCGGCGTAGCTGGATTCTGCATCTGGGCGAAGAGAGTCTGCGCAGTAGGGTTAACACAACAACGATGGCGGGTACCGTGATGGGCGCCGCGCCTCTGACCGTGGGCGTCCGCGCGCGATCGACCGCGCGCGGACCCACCGCCCCCAAGGCCTACTCCATGGCGTCCTACAGCGGCCTCAAGGCTAACCCGCTGGCGATGGCGCGCGACTGTGTCGCCACCCTCGGCGATAAGGTCACCGCCTCGCTCGCCATGGCCACCGGGTCCGGCAAAGGCAGCCGATCCGTCGCCACCATGATGCCCATCGGAGTCCCGCGCGTCCCTTACAAGACCCCGAACGAGAACTCCTGGCAGTGGGTCGACATCTGGAACTGCCTCTACCGCGAACGCATCGTCTGGGTCGGCCAGCAGATCGACGAGGAGCTCGGTAACCAGCTCGTCGCGACCATGCTCTACCTCGACTCCGTGGACAAGGGCGGTAAGGACATCTACCTGTACATCAACACCGAGGGAGGAGACATCGTGCCGACCATGGCCATCCTCGACACCATGGGACACATAAAATCCGACGTCGGATGCGTCGGCTTTGGCAGCGCCAGAGCCATGGGTGGCATGCTCCTCGCGAGCGGCGCCAAGGGTAAGCGAGCGGCGCTGCCGAACACCTGCATCATGCTGCACCACCCCGCGGGCGTCGCGCGCGGGTCCGCGTCGGACATCCGGAACGAGGGCAGGGAGCTGCTCAAGATTCGCGCCAAGATCAACAAGATGGTCAGCAGGGCGACGGGCCAGCCGGAGGACAAGGTGAACGACGACATTCGCCGTGATTTTCACCTCACCGCCGAGCAAGCCATGGACTACGGCGTCATCGACAAGGTGCTCTACAAGAGGCGCGGGCCGCGGTGAGTTTGGTGTTGTGATTGATTGATTCATCGACCGGGTGGGTGCGAGGGTAACGAGAGAGGGGGGTTACGTGACGGGGAAGGCGGAGAGAGAGGGCTGAGGTCGAGAGAACATCCATCTCGGAAAACCCTGATTTGTCTCCAGTGGGGTCTTGCTTCGAGCTGCGAAAGCGGGGTTGGGGTTGGGTGATCGTGATGGGAGAAAGGAGCTCTGGTTCGCGAGTCTCCGATAAGTAGTTTTTACGATTTTTATACGGACTGGCAGTCTGACTTATTTGTTTGTCCCGAACGACCCATAAAACGGCGGTTTAATTCCTCCGTATAAACATTCGGATAAGGTTTAACTCGAGGATTTCTTGAGTCGCGGAACGAGGGCGGGAGATCCTTCCCAGCCGGTGCTCCCGTGTGTCCACGTCTCATACGAGGCCACGGTGTCTTCCACTGGCAAATGCTTTAGTGCGAGCCACGACGGCGACGCACTCTTCGGGGCGCGACACGCCGCGTGTTCGACCTCGGTGGTGATTTTTGCGAGGTACCGGACGTGGAGTAAAGCAGGCATGATGACGGCGACGGCGCCGCGCGCGTGGGCGGCCGCGCGTTTCGCGGTGGCGTCGACCACCGCTGGGGAGGGGAGGATGACGGCGAGGGCCAGGGCGAACCCGGGCGAGGGATCGCGCGCGCCCGCGGGCGGACGCGTCGCGCGCTGGGGCGCGCGCGTCGGCAACGCGCGCTGGGTGAACGGTGGCGTGGGCGGCGGGTTCAGTGTCGGGGGCGCTGTGAACGGCAACAAGGTGGTCGCCGCGGTCGCGGTGAACGGCAAGGCGTCGAGGCCCTCCATCGACGAGATGGACATGGACCCCGAGCACGTCAAGTTCGCGTCGCAGGATGAGCTCGATAACAGGTGCGCGCGTGTTCACATTCGCCTCACGTTCATCTCGTGACCCATTTTTCTTCCATCGCGCGTCGTTCGCGCGCGTCTCGACGCACGCGCGCGCGCGCGCGAACCCCGGCGGCCCCCCCAACGGAACACGTCCACCCAGGAGAACTTTCAAGCGATAAACCCAAGCGGATGATTTATCATCAGATTTACGCACATCGTCATCATCATCGTCCATCCCGCTGACCTTCACCCCTTCACCCCGCAACCCAACAGCGCTGCCATGATGTGCAAGGACGGCGTGTGCTCCTACGTCATCGACGACATCACCGCCCCGGTGCAGAGCGACATGGAACAGATGCGATCCAACATCCTCGACATCGTCGGCCGCAAGAACCCCCTTCTACTCGCCGCCGCGGATCAGATCTTCGGAGCCGGCGGCAAACGCCTCCGCCCCGTCCTCGTCTTCCTCGTCGCGCGCGCCACCGCGCAGCTCATGGACATGGACGACATCACCGAACGCCAACGAAGGCTCGCGGAGATCACCGAGATGATCCACACCGCGTCGCTGGTCCACGACGACGTCCTCGACGACTGCGACACCCGACGAGGCGCGGAGACCATCCACACGCTCTACGGCACCCGCGTCGCCATCCTCGCGGGTGACTTCCTCTTCGCGCAGTCGTCCTGGTACCTCGCGAACCTCGACAACCTGGAGGTGATCAAGCTCATCTCGCAAGTCATCGCGGACTTCGCCGACGGTGAAATCTCGCAAGCGGGGGCGCTGTTCAACTGCGACGTCACGCTGGAGGGTTACCTGGAGAAGAGCCACAACAAGACGGCGAGTTTAATCGCGGCGTCGTGCAAGTCCGCGGCGGTGTTCAGCGAGGTGAGCGAGGATGTCAAGATGGACATGTACGAGTACGGCAAACATCTCGGCTTGGCGTTTCAGATTGTCGACGACATTTTGGATTTCACGCAGAGCGAGGCGCAGCTGGGCAAGCCGAAGGGGCAGGATCTCGCGAGCGGTAACCTCACCGCGCCGTGCATCTTCGCGCTCGGGCGCGACCCGCGGCTGCGGGAGCTCATCGAGACGCGGTTCGCGAAACCCGAGGATCTCGCCGAGGCGATTGAGATTGTCAACGAGAGCGGCATCGAGGATGCCAGGCGGATGGCGCGGGAGGAGGCGGACCAGGCGCTCGCGGCGCTCAAGGGCCTGCCCGAGGGCGAGGCGAAGACCTCGCTGGTCGATATGGTCGGGTACGTGCTCGAGCGCCTGTACTGAGTCCACACAGAGTGTGTGGACACGAGTTGGTGGTGCGAGAACCCGCCGAGGGCTTCTCGCGTTTTGTCTTTAAAAAGCCTTGTTTTTCGCCGCGCGGCGACCGTTCGAAAGTTGTAATCCGGACACGAGTCGTCTTCATATCAACTCTTTATGTACGCATTGATAAACACGACCCGCGGGCTCCCCCTTTTCGGAGCCTCATCGCGCCGTCCCGCTGTGGTTTCCCCTATGTAATAATCGTCGTTTGTGGCTCAAACCGGCGAGCCGCTCTTGGCCTTTCGCGCGGCGAACCTCTTCAGCCTCTCGGAGATTGCCCCGCCCCGTCGCTTCTGCTGCCCGTTCTGGCCGTAGATGGCGTGCGCCTCCTCCAGCTTCTTCTTCGACCGCTTCTCCTGCGCCGCCGCGCCGCCCCGGTTCTCCTTGGACGAAGAAGTCGAATGAGAACCGTGCCGCGTCTTCTCCGACCCGGATCCGCCGGTGGATTTATCCCCCGCGTGATTCGAATCCTTCCCGCCGCTCCCTCCCTTGAACACGTTCGCACGGTTACCCGCGACGTTCTCCGCAACCGGCGAGAGCACCATCGCCGGCTGGCGCATGGGCGCTTCGTCCAGCCCGTACCCGTTCCCGTGTATGAACGAGTCAACCTCGAGTACCTCTGGTGAATACTCCAACTCGAAGGCGCCGAAAGAGGAACGGCGGGAATGGCCGCCGGATCCAGATGACTTCGACGACCCGCCGCTCTTGCCGTCGGGGGTGGAGTGGTGGGACTCGGCGGCGCGCGCACGAGCCGCGAGTGCCTCCGCTTCGACCCGGATGGCGTCCACGGGTAACACGGAAGCCGCCGCGGATTGGGAGGATCGATCGGAGCTCGTGGATCCCGTCGGGGATCCGCCGCTGGAGCTCCCGGGGCTGGACCTTCGATGGCTCGCGGATGTAGCCTTCTTGCCTTCGTGCCCGCCAGATCCTTCCTCCCTGTTGAGGGCCTGGTACCGCTGCTCGAGCTGCGACGGCGCGCATCCCGCGTGCGGTAAATCCAGGTGCCGCTCGGGGTTGGAAACCTTAGCCTTGTGCTCAAGCGCGGAGATCAGTGCTTTGATCGCGTGGCGCTGGTCCTCGATCAATCTATCGCGCGCGTCGAGCTTGGCGGCGTCGAGGTCCGCGGCGACCGCCAGGGACGCGCGCGCGTGAAGCACCGCGAGGTCGCTCGCCAGCACGGGCGGGGGCTCGTGTGAACCGTCATCCGCCGCGTCGCTCTTGCCGCCGCCGCCAAAGCCAAAAAATCCCACGGATCTTCTCCTCTCCGGCTTCTTGGCGGCGTCGGCGGGTGCGAGCGCCTCGAGCGCGGAGGCTGCCGCGGCAGCCTGCTGCGACGCCTCGCGGCTGCGCTGCTCGAGGAGGACGCGTTGCGCGCGGGCGCACGCGTCCGTCGCCTCCGCGAGCTCCTGCGCAAACTTTTCAACCTCCTCAACCGTCAAGCCCTGCGGATTCGAATTGTTCGCGCCGCCAGAGTCCCGCCGTTGCCCGCCGTTGACGGCGTCCTTGAACCCCCTGCTCGGACCGTTACCCCCTGAGCCACCGCCGCCGTCGCCCTTGAGCCTCTCCACCTCCGCGCGAAGCTCCCGCCGTTCCTCCTGCAAAGCGTCGATCATCCGCTGATACTCCGCGATGTGAGTCTCAACCGTGCCCACGTTGGCGTGGACGTGCGTCTTAATCTCCTTGGCGCGGTCCGCGTACTTCAAGGTGTTCACGGTGTGCTCGTACTGGTGCGAGCTGCCAGACACCGTGGCCACCATGACTGTCCGCGAGTTGCCGCACAGACCGTCTTTGAGGATCCGCGTGAGCTTGGAGTCGCGAAAAGGGACGAATACGAACCCTTTCTTCTTCCGCTTACCAAGCGCGTTGATGCAGTTGGCGAGGGAGAGGAGCGATCGGTTGATGTTGGCGCCGTCGCGAAGCTGGTGCCCGCGGTTGTTGGTCTCCGACGCGCGCTCCGCACCCGCCAGGTCCACGAGCGCGAGCTTACCGGTCGTGAACGCCTTGCTGTAGTGGTTCCGTTCCGTGCGAGTGACTGCACAGGGGTGGATGGAGGGGTCATTGGTCAGTATTTGGCTGGTAATTGGCTGGTAATTGGGTGTTTGAGTATGGAAAGAAGACTGTTCAGCAGTGGGATCCGGCGGTGTTAGCAACACTCACCCCAAATCTCGAGCACCGCGTGCGACCGCGACGACACCGCGTTGGCCCCAGTCTCCTCCGTCTTTCGCCGTCCGTTGCCTTTTCTTAAGAGTTCGAATATCGCATTCTCGTCGGTGACGCGGACGTGCGTCAGGCCGCTGACCATCGGTCCGCGCTCGGGATCTTCCCGGAGTTCCAGCGGTTGCGAGTTTGGTACCAGTAAGTCGTACACGAGCTCGTTGTACACTTCGGTGTAGGAGCACTCGACTTTGTAATCTTTCTCCCCGGAGTCGCTCGAGATGAAGCGAAACACGTCGCGCAGGGAGAGGACCATGAGCCCGGGGTCGCGGGTATCCCCCACCATGGTGTGCGTCTTGCCGCTACCCGTCGCGCCGTACGCGAACACCGTGGCGTTGGTGCCTCGTAGCACTCCCGCGATGTGCGGAAGGACGGTGCCTCTGTAAACCTGCTCGTTCGACGCCTCTCCGTCGTACGCCGCGTCGAAGACGTAGCGGCGCTCTTTCTTACGAACGCCCGCGGCCACTTCTTTGCGCCGGATGGGCTTCGGGACACCCGGGACGCCGTTCTCGAGGGCGTCCTCGTCCGGATCCATGACGACGACGCATCGCTCGTCCACGAGCTTGGTGATCGTCCGCGCGCCGTTGGACATCTCCTTGCGCGACAGCGGGCGGGCTCGGACGGCGACCTGGAGGGTCGCCTGGGAGACACCCTTGCGCTTGAGAACGCGCGTGAACTTCATGGACGCGTCGACGAGTTCATCCATCTCGCCGATGCTCTATGGATCGTAGGGGGATCGGGACGGCGGGGGAGGTGGGTCAGGGACGCGGCGCATCGAGATTTCGGGTTTTCCGAGGGGAACGCAGCGTGCGCGCGCGGTGCGATGGGCACGTATAGGGTTCGCGGCGCACCTTTTCGTCGCCGTTAGCCGCGTGATTGGATGAGTAACTCATGGCGACGCGGTATCCGATCAAAGGCGCGTTCGATGCGCTCGTATGACCGCCGTGCAGGCCTCGTGGCGCCGTAGCGCTGTGACGGGACGTCTGTGATGTTACG
>Ga0222716_10001165_pt1 | contig 22147 bp, 15 predicted proteins | sample C33_13DmetaG_FD_165044 | JGI IMG/M metagenome (GOLD analysis project Ga0222716, IMG submission 165044) | Estuarine water microbial communities from San Francisco Bay, California, United States - C33_13D | ecosystem: Environmental > Aquatic > Marine > Unclassified | place: USA: California... | reverse complement strand
TTCCGGTTTTTTAATACCCGCTAATTCTATGCAGGTGGCGCTCAGGTCGATGACGCTGACTAGGCTATTGGTCACGGATGGTTTCTGAATCATTTCTGGGTAGTGCACTACCCATGGAGTTTTGATGCCGCTGTCGTATAGGCGTGACTTACAGCGAGGGAAAGGCCGGCCGTTATCCGCGGCGACAACGATGATGGTGTTATTTAATACGCCCTGTCGGTTGAGTTCCTCAGTGATCACTCCGATGAAGTTATCAAAGCGGGTCACTTCGTGGTAATAGCCGGCGAGATCTTCGCGCGTTACTTTGGTATCGACGAGGTAAGGAGGGATGACGATGTTATCGATGGGGTATTTGGGTGCATGGTCACTGAAAGCCCAGCCACGGTGTGCATCTGCTGAGGCAAACCAAAAAAAGAAAGGCTTATCCTTGGGGCGATTCTTCACGTGATCCTCCCAGTCATCAGAAAGTCCGGGACCTCCGCCGCGAGTGATTTTGTCAAAGGCTCGGTCGTTTTTGCTGAACATGTGATTTTTACCGGATAGGACCGTGTAGTAACCAGCTTCTCTGAGTAGTTCGGGGAAACGGACTTGTGTTTTTGGTAGTTTTACATGGAGTTCCGGTGCGCCTGTGTTGTGTGGATATCTACCGGTGATGATACTGCATCGGCTGGGACTACAGCTGCTTGTTGTTAGGTAGGCATTTTCAAAGCGCATGCCGCTTGCGGCCAAGGCATCGATATGTGGCGTCTTTATTATCGGGTGACCATAGCAACCGAAATCATCCTGTGAAATGTCATCGGCGATGAAGAATATAAAGTTCGGGCGTTTTGAGTTATCAGCAAAACAGTAGAGTGCTGCCATTCCTAAAATTGTAAGTAGCAGTGAGAGTTGTTTCATTTTTTATGATTGATTATGTGGCTTGCTTCGAACGCCTTGTGGCCTGTTGATCTGGCTCCAAGTAGCGGGTGGTAATTTGTTGGCAATGCGTCGCGGTGCTGTTTGATCTGATTAGCAAACCTAGGCTGCTTGATGAGGTTATTCCACTCATGAGGGTCTGTCGAGTGATCGTAAAACTCCTCTGTGCTATCATTGTAACGAATATAGCGGTAGCGCTCAGAGCGGATGGCAACGTTCTTTGGGCCGAAACTTGTTCGTGCTAAATGCGGCCACTCGGCAGCTGGGTCTTTCAGTAGGGGCTCCAGTGAGTTGCCCTCGAGTTTTAAATCCGGCTTCAGTTTGGAAATGCTAAGAAGAGTCGGGTAAATGTCGAGTAGTTCCACCGGTTTGGTGCAGACTTTACCTTTGGCAACTCCTGGACCGACAACAATCATAGGGACACGAGTGCTGTCCTCCCAGAGGCTACGTTTGGCCCAGCGCTCTTTTTCTCCCAGATGAAACCCGTGGTCGCTGTAGAGTACGATGTAGGTGTTATGATTGTATGGGCTAGCCTCGAGTGCATTGAGGACCTTGCCGACTTGGTGGTCGACGAAGCTGACGCAGGCCAGGTATGACTGAACGAGGGTTTTCCACTCGTCATTCTTAGTGACCCATTCGTGAGTAGGCGCGACGTGTTTGAGTCGTGTTATGTTGATGCCATACTGGGGTAGGTCGCTAAGGTCGTTCTTATTCACTTTCGGAAGCTTCAGTGTATCAAGTGGGTAGATGTCGAACCATTTTTGTGGAGCAAACTGGGGGACATGCGGACGGTAGAATCCGGTGGCGATGAGGAATGGTTTGTCGTGTTTCTTTTGTAGTTCGTGGACCCCCCATGCGGCGATTTTGTGGTCGGGCATTTGGTCATCTTTTTTCGGGAATGCACCCCAGTCCCAGAGTGGGTGGCCGGGAAAGGATGTGACTTTATTCTTAGGGATCGGTCCGAATCCACCGTAACTTCCTGCGTAGTTTGGAAAGTATTTCTTGTTCTGACTGCCGTGGAATAGCTTGCCGGCTGCGCTGACGTGGTAGCCTTCTTTTTGAAAGCGTTTTGGAAGTAGGGTGTTTCTGACAGCGACTGGTGATTGGCTGAGATCGGGGCTTAGAAAGTATACCCCCGAGGTTTCTGGGTAGAGAGATGTCATCATGCTGCCCCGTGATGGATTGCAGACCGGTGACTGACAGTGGGCATTTGCAAACAGCACTCCTTGAGCAGCAAGGCGGTCGATGTTCGGTGTTTTTGCCTGTGGGTGCCCTCCTAGGCAGCCTATCCAATCGTTTAGATCGTCAATTGCGATGAGGAGTATGTTGGGTTTCTTCTTCAGGTTTTTGTTAGCTAATGCTCTATCACCGCTAAGCAAAAGGGCTGATGTTGCAACTAAGCAAAAAAGAAAGGTTTTGCAATTTTGGGTCATCATTGTCATGGTAGCGAGTTTTATAGATGTCAGTGATTGTTAGTCAAAGATTTTCATGTAGCGAGTGAGGCTGTGCCGTTTCCTCCGAAGTTTTTTTCTAGCATTTTTTTGACTGCTGCTCCGAGAGGGCTGGCGAGAAGTGCATTCCAATCATCAAGATGATCGACATCTCCTAGAGGTGGTAACTGGGTGAGTGTAAACTGGTTGTTTTTTGCAGCAGTATGAGTTGCTGCGAGCACATGTTTACAGCTCCATGAAATATCTTCGAATAGAAATGGGGCAGGGGATTTTAGCCCCAGAAGGTAGTAACCCCCGTCGTGACTTGGACCGATGATACCTTCACTAGAAGGTTTTGATTCAAGTCGAGGAAAAGCTGTATTAAGCCAGCGTGCACCACAGGCTGGACAGTCAGATCCAATAACGATAATCGATGAATAGCCATCGGTGAAACCTTCTGTAAAAGCATTATTTACGCGTTCCCCAAGGTCTCCCTGGCCCTGAGCTCGGAAATCGATCTCCTGATGATCCAGTTGCTTGCTGGTAAAGACTGGAGCCACATAGAGGCCCTTGGTGTCGCTGGATGTAGCTCCCATTTCAGGTAATAGCCAGAAGCGTATCGCTTCCTCGGCATCGTCGGGGGTAAAGCAGAATCTAATTCGACAATTTTCCAGCCCGCGGAGTTGTTTTAATAGCACTTCAACTATTGCTTTATAGTAAAGGGCGGCGGTATCTTCACCGACGTCTTTGGCTAGTCTCGTTTTTACTTTGCCGGGGATCGGTTCTTTGAGAAATACAAGCAGTAAGCGCATAGTCTTTCTTTAAATTCCTGATTCTAAACTCCAAACACCAAATACAATTCATTTGTTTTACATATCTTGAATGTCAGAATCAGCGGATTTTATCTTGCCATAGGCTCTCGGCTAAGGAATGCTATGACAATCAGCATCTTGACGTGCATCAGCACAGATATTTTTGATGACTGTCCCTTTTACCGTTTATAGCATGGCTGCATCCCGCAATAAGCCCCGTAATAAGACAAATGACAATAAGCCCTGGCCTAACGAGGTCGTTGGCATTTTGATTTGTGGTAGTAGCATCTTACTGTTGCTGTCTTTAGTTTCCTATGCACCGAGTGATTTGGTGAATTTATGGTCCGGTAATAAGATGAATTGGATCGGGCCGGTCGGAGTTTGTCTTGGTTATGCTTTTTTGTGGGCATTTGGCGCTGCCGCATATTTGTTGCCCATTTGTTTGCTATGGATGGGCATTGCGATGTTGTTTTTTGATGCTCGGCCTAGATGGCGGACTTGGTTAGGATGTGGAATCTTTGCAGTTAGTGCTGCGGCCTTGTTGTCGGTTCAGAATCTGATCTTGCAGGATTGGTCGGATCGTATCCATATTATAAGCCCCGGCGGTAAACTCGGATATTTTTTTGGAGCCCGATTTCTTGAAGCCTTACTGAACAAGACGGGTGCTGTGTTGGTTCTTGTTTGTATTTACTTGGTCAGTTTGATTTTACTAACTGGTCTGCATCCAATCTATTTTTGTCGTGGCTCTTACCAGTATTTCATCCAGTGGTTACGTGCGCGCAAGGAGCTAAAAGAAAAGGCGTCTAAAAAAATAAGTGCTCGTGAGCAGCGACGGATTGAGCGTGATGAGCGGCTGGCTGAGATAAGCGGTTCGAAACCTGCAGAATCTAAGCCCTCGGCGAAGAAAAAAGCGGCAGAGACAAAGTCGGTTAAAGAGAAACCTGAAGAGGATGATGATCCTCAGACCGAATTACCGCTTCGTGAAATACCTGCCCCACAGATTATCGATGCCTCACAGCGACGCATGCCTAACGCAGAGATTGGTGCCAAACCTTTTGAAAAGAAAAGGCCGGAACATTCAGCGCTAAGTACCGATGAATTTGAGAATTACGAGTTGCCTGGATTTGATTTGTTAGATATTCCTGAGCATGAAGAGCCGGGGGTAGAGGCTGATAAATCTGAGTTAGTCGCCACGCAAAACATAATCGTAGATACCCTCAAAGCATTTGGTGTAGAGGTGACGGCAGGAAATATCACTCGTGGGCCGACGATTACCCGATACGAGGTCTATCCTAGCCCTGGGTTGCGAGTTAGTCGAATCACGCAGCTAGAAGCAGACATTGCGCGTGCGACCAAAGCCGAGCGTATTAATATTCTTGCTCCTGTGCCTGGCTTAGACACCGTTGGTATTGAAATTGCCAACAATGAAAAAGTTGCCGTGCCTCTGCACGAACTTCTTCAAGATCCTGCATTCAGCAGTGCTAAGAAAAAAATACCTCTTGCTCTAGGTAAGGATGTTTATGGGAATACGGTAATTGGAGATCTCGCTGCAATGCCGCATCTGCTGGTTGCTGGTGCCACAGGATCTGGTAAGTCGGTTTGTATCAACTCCATTATTTCGAGCATACTATTTAAGTTTAGTCCGAACGAGTTGCGCTTTATTATGGTGGATCCCAAGGTTGTGGAGATGCAGATGTATAATGTCCTGCCTCATCTTGCAGTCCCAGTGGTCACTGATCCGAATAAAGTTATCGCAGCACTTCGGTGGGTGGTGAATGAAATGGAACGTCGCTACCGAATGTTTGCAGAGGAAGGTGTGCGTAACTTTGACGGTTTCAATGAGCGTGAGCTTCCTGAGAAAGAAGTCACGGATGGTGATGAGGAAAACTCTGAAGAAGAGGAAGAAAATTATGATGCCGAACACATCGAATCTATTGCTCAGGCGCTCACGGATGGAGAGCTGGGGCCTGCTGCGCTTGATGACGATGACGAAGAAGAGGTAATCCCGGATCGAATTCCTTACATTGTCATCATTATTGATGAGCTTGCTGACTTGATGCAAACTGCACCAGCTGACATGGAGATGAATATCGCGCGTATCGCGCAGAAGGCACGTGCTGCTGGTATTCATCTGATCATTGCCACTCAAACGCCACGTGCGGATGTGGTGACGGGTATTATTAAAGCCAATATACCGAGTCGGATTGCTTTTCAGGTTTCCTCTAAACTTGATAGCCGTGTGATTCTTGATGTCTCTGGGGCTGATAAGTTAGTCGGAAAAGGCGACATGCTTTATTTGCCGCCTGGTTCAGCGAAGCTTGAACGAGCTCAAGGAGCATTTATTGACGACGGGGAGGTTGAAAAGCTGGTTAAATTTTGTTCAACACAAGTGGAGCAAAAGTTTGAAAGTTCGGTGCAGGAGCACATTGAAAAGGGAGCCTCCGATGAGGGTGGGGATGATGTTTCTGATGCGGATGAGGAGATTGTGCAGAAGTGCCTAGAAGTTATTAGGCAAGAGAAGAAGGCAAGCACATCGCTACTTCAGCGCAGGCTTAGGCTTGGGTATACACGTGCTGCGCGCATGATGGATATACTTGAGCAACGTGGGATCATTGGTCCTGGAGAGGGAGCTAAACCTCGTGAGATCCTCATCAACGTGGGTCAAGACGAGGCGTAGTGCTTGTGATGTAGATTGCCTGACATCATCCGATGTCATTCAGGCTCACTGTGGTTCAAGGTGTGAGGGTAGGGGTCTGTCTAGTGAGTTCTTCTCTCATTTTTCCTGGCACATTGGTGGTGATTGACTTGGCTCCCCACTCTGCGATGCGTGTCGCGGTCATGGCATCATCAACAGTCCAAACGTGATACTCATACCCGTTTTTCATGATGCTCTTGATGTATGATTCATTAACAAAGTTTTTTGATGAACTAAAGCCATCAGCATTGATATCTTTTAGGGTTTTTAAGACGGTTGCAATTGACGGTATTAATTTGCCAGCTTTATCCTTCTTAATATGGGAGAGCCAATATGCTTTAAATTGTGGTGTGTGAGACTTTAATATTTGGATTATTTGATGCTTGAATGAGATCACGATAATTTGTTCATTTTTGAGACCTGAATTTTTTATCTCTGCTAATAATGTTGGGATGATTTCAGGACCACACTTCACTTCGATGTAAATTTTTTTCCCTTCAGGCACTGTTGCAAATACTTCCCCAATCGTTGGTATTTTGGTTCCTTTAAACTTCTTTCCTAGGCGAACGCCAACGTCAAGAGTTCTGAGTTCCTGTAAAGTTGATTGACTCACTGTTAGGTTCTTGTTTGTGTACCTTTTGGTGTTGCCGTCGTGGATGCATACAATCTTGCCATCTTTAGTGAGGTGGAAATCCCCCTCGATAGCATCAGCACCTTGTTCCCATGCCAGGTGAAATGCTTTTAGAGTGTTCTCTGGGGCTGCTTTGGATGCTCCGCGATGGGCAACGATTATGGGTGTTTGAGCGACAACTGGCAGAATGGCCCATGATAGAAGTATGAGAGTATTGATGTATTTAAACATAATGGGTTTTATGATTTTTACTGGGTGTGTATCAGGTTATCGATGCTGCAGTTTATTCGTGTTCATCGTCACCCCATGCACGTGATTCAAAGCGCATCGTTTCTTTTATGAAAGATAGTGGTACACTACCAGTGGGGCCGTTTCTGTTTTTGGCGATAACGAGTTCTGCGATGCCATCTTCTTCGTCGCGCTCTTCCTGGTTATCCGCGTAGTAAGCAGATCGGTAAAGCAGCCCTACCATGTCTGCATCTTGCTCAATGGATCCGGATTCACGTAGGTCGGACATACGTGGTTTGCCTCCGCCACCACTGGCGCCTACACGGCTTTCAGGTCCACGGTTCAGCTGTGCTAAAACAATGATTGGGATATTGAGTTCCTTGGCAAGCCCTTTGAGCCCGGCTGAAATTTCGGCGACTTCACGTTCGCGCGAGTTTTGTGCTTGCTTGGAGTTTGACCGCATTAGTTGAAGGTAGTCGATCGCGATGACCTGAATATCTTCCTCTTTCTTTTTGCGTCGTGCCTTCGCTCGTAGTTCGTTAATTGATATGCCGGCGGTGTCATCGATGAATAGTTTACAGTTATTGATGTCCTCGGATGCTTTTTTGATCTTAAGTAAGTCCTGCTTTACTGGATCAAACCCTTTCATGATTCTTGATTTATCAAACCTTGCACGTGCATAGAGCAAACGTTCCACGAGCTGAAAAGCACTCATTTCAAGTGAAAAAACCATAGATGGGATATTTTGATCCAAGCAGAAATGCTCGACTAGGTTCATGGCAAATGATGTTTTTCCCATCGATGGACGGGCAGCCACAATGAACATCTCACCAGGTTTTAGCCCGTTGCTCATCTTGTCGAGATCGGGGTAGCCTGTCAGGATTCCGCGGCTATCACCTTTACGGGAAATAAACTCCTCGAAGTGTTCGATTACCTGTCTCATATGGTCGGAAATAGTTTCCTCCTTTTGTTTTTCTGCTCCTTCCCGAATAGCTAATACTTGCGATTCTACATTATCTAACAATGCTTCGACTTCCTCTTGGTCCTCGTAGGCGCGTGTGATTGCCTCTGTGCAATGCTTGATGACTGATCGCAGGACAAATTTGTCCTTCACGATGTCGAGGTGATGATGGAAGTGTGCGTGTGTTGGTGTGTAAGTGTAGATTTCAGTGATTGCTGACGGGCCACCCACGTTTGCCAGCATCCCCCGATCCTTCAATAGTTCACTGAAAGAGATTAGTTCAACGGGTTTGTTTTGCTCAAACAATTCCTGGAGAAGGCTGAAAATCTGTCCATGGGCTGGGTGGTAAAAATGATCATCCGTTAGTTTATCCTCGATAGCGAGTGCTATATATCCTTGCGGATCTTGAAACATTGAGGAAAGAATGCTTTTTTCTGGGCCGATTGCGTGGGGTAGTGCACGTTCTGCTGATTGATGATCAGCGGGAGCACCTTTTTGTAGGTGTGGTCCTTTTTTTGCTTCGGAGTTATTACCGGATTTGTTGGTGGAGGGTGTTGCCATGAAGGTTTTCATATTAGAGTATTTGGTCACAGGGTCAATGAGAGCAACCTGTTAAATTCATGTGAATAACTTGGAAAATGTTACGAGTCTGTGTTTTTTTATCTTTGTGAGTAAACTGACAGCATACATGCAAACAGCACGAGTACTTCGTGAGCAGCTTCGTGAAGCCGTGATCGACCATGAGGCATTAGATCAGAAGATTAGCCATTGTGAATTGTCGAGCTGTAGAGCTACCTGCTGCCACGATGGTGTTTACTTGTCTCGGGAGGAGGCAAATGGCATTAAAAGTTTGATGATGCGTAATCCTGATTTGACCGTTAATATGCCTGTTCAAGCAATTATTGCGTCACGTGGAGGTCGCTCATTGAAGACGGCAACACGCGATGCGAAACCCGTGGAACTGGCTATGGACTATCCTGAGCATTTCCCAAAAACACGCTGCGTCTTCCTTGATAAAGAAGGTCGCTGCCGAATTCAAATGCACTCTGTGCGGCAGGGCAGGCATCCTTGGTTTGATAAACCTTTAACTTGCTGGATTCATCCGCTGGTTATTTTGCCAGTGAGCGGCGATCGCTCTCGTCCTTTGCTCACGCTTGTAAATGAGGCAAATGACCCACAAAAAACCGATAACTACCGTGGATTTGCGTCTTGCACACATTGTGGCAGGTTAGACAAGCGCGGTAAAAAAGCTCGGCAGGTATTAGCTGCCGAGCTTGAAATGTTGGGGCTGATATCGGGTAGGGATATTCTTGGCGAATTGAATGCCGAAGAATTGATTTAACTCTTCGTAACCACTTCCCATGCGCCATCAGCGGCATCCGATTTGAGCGCGGCATCGATGAATGCTAGCCCCATACGGCCATCGTCGATATTAGCATATTTACTGCCATCACAGCTCCAGCTGTCACCTGCTTTGTATGCGCGGACGTCTTTTTCAAACTCGCGGTGGAGACGGGCGTAAGCATCGTGGAAGGCTTCACCATGGCCTGCTGGTATGGTCGGCTCATCGAGCAGCCACTGCGGAATATCGCCGAGGAATCCATCGTTGGCCGATACCTGTCCGCGCCAGTATGTTCGATCAGGCTGATCTTGCAGGAGGATGGTGACTTTCTCTGGGTCTTCCTGACTCCATTTGAGAGCGCCTTTAGTGCCGGCGATCATGATGCCGAGGTCGTTTTTGTGGCCAATGCAGATTTGCGATGCTCGGACTAGGCACTTTCCTCCATTGGACAGTTCACCGTAGGTGGTAAAGTGGTCGTCGATGGGTCGTCCTGGGACAAACTTATCGAGTCGGGCGGAGACCTTTTCAACATCAAGACCGGTTACAAATCGAAGTTGCATCAGGGCATGGGTGCCGATGTCACCACCACAACCGCTGCCGCCGGCTTTTTTGGGGTCGGTGCGCCATGCGGCTTGTTGTTGGCCGGATTCCTCTAGCTTGTCGGCAAGCCAGCCTTGGATATAATAGGAATCGACCCAGCGGACTTCACCGAGCAGGCCGCTTTGCACGATGTGGCGACTAAACCAGCTCGACCAGTGACCGAGGTAGGTGTGCGCTACAGAGAACGGAACGTTTTTTTCACGTGCCTTGGCAACGAGCAGGTCGGCTTCCTCAAGGTTCACGGTGAGTGGCTTCTCACACATCACGGGGAGACCAAGTTCGAGGGCTTTCATCGCGGGATCAAAGTGCACGAAATTCGGTGTCACGATGAGAACATAGTCAACGCGTTCATCTTCTGGGAGGTTTGCCTGATCGGCAAACAGCTCGTCATAGGATGTATAACCCTTGACTGGGTAAGGCCAATTATTGGCCTCGTTCATAGCGATTTCTGGATCTGGGTGCAGAGCTACCGAGTGGACCCTACGTGTGCCATCGAAGTGGATAGCTTTTTGATGTGGATTGGCGATAAAGGCACCGGCGCCGCCGCCGATCATTGCTACTTTTAATGGTTGTGGTGAAGACATGGCTTTTTAATAGTTAGTAGGTAATTGAAAATAAATGACGTTATTGGTTTTCTTGGTCGAATGCGGAGTCGAATAGTCCACCGCTATTGCGAGGGAAGTCGACGTTGCGGGTGTAGTTGCAAGACTCGGCGGCGCCGTGGAAACGATCCATACGGGCGTCTTCCCATTCAACGCTGAGAGGTCCTTCGTAACCGATGTCGTTGAGAGCTACGATGATTTCCTCAAAGTTGATATCACCGCGACCGACAGAGCGGAAATCCCAGAAGCGGCGTGCATCTGCGAAGTCAGTGTGACCACCAAACACGCCAACAGTGCCGTCACCATGGCCCCACCAAGCGTCCTTCATATGCACGTGGTTTATACGATCAGAGAAGGTGCGGATGAATTTGACGTAATCTACGCCTTGGTAGCCGAGGTGTGATGGGTCGTAATTGAAGCCGAAACGTTTGTGGCCATTAACGGCATCGATGGCACGTTCTGTGGAGGCGATATCGAAGGCTATTTCAGTCGGGTGGACTTCGAGGCCGAAGTTGACGTCGACTTCTTCAAAGACATCTAGGATGGGGGTGAAGCGTTTGGTGAAATCGTCAAAGCCTGCCTGCAGGTATTCCTGTGAGGTGGGTGGGAATGAATAGAGTGCATGCCATATGGATGAGCCGGTGAAACCATTGACTGATGGTGTGATGGGGTGTTTACCACTGGGCCGAGCGTCCATGAGCTTGCGTAGTGCTCGTCCGGTGTTGGCCATGTGTTGGGCGGCGCGTTGGCTGACGCCTTCAGGATCGCCATCACCGACGACACTTTCTGGTAGGATGGCGATGTGGCGTTCATCGACCTTGTCGCAGATCGCTTGTCCAACGAGGTGGTTGGAGATCGAGTAGCAATCAAGGCCATTTTCCTGAAGGAGTTCCCATTTATTGGCAACGTAAGAATCATCGGCGAGGGCGGCATCGACATCGAAGTGATCACCCCAGCAGGCGAGTTCCACGCCGTCGTAGCCCATTTCTTTGACTTTTGGAAGGAGATCTGCGAGGGAGAGGTCGGCCCATTGGCCGGTGAAGAGTGTGACGGGTCGGGACATGGTATTAGGTTGGTTAATTGGTTGGCTGGTTAATTGGTTGGGGTGATGAGTGAATCCTGTGCTGGTTGGGTAAATTTTTCCTCAAGTTGACTGAGGGAGAACTCATTGGTGGCGTGTGCGGCGCGCATGGCGGCTCCGAGTGATGCGGAGGCGCTTGTACCCATGCGTTGAACGTTGGCATTGAAAATATTGGCGATGGTTTGGCAGATGCCTTGGTTCTGCGATGCTCCGCCGGTGACATATATGGTGTTAGGTGTTTCGCCCATCCAGTTGCTGTGAGTTTTCATATTGATGAATTGCTCATCGAGCAGACTGCGCACGGGGCTGGTTTCCTGGCTGAGAGCGGCGTCGCTGAACTGCTCCCATGTGATGTCGAGCTCACTGCGGAGTTTTTCCAGAGCGAGTGCTCCTTCGCTGAAGCAGATCAGGCTCATGAAATTACCACAGGGGTTGCCAAAGACGTGGCCAAATCCGTTAGGATCTGTTAGTGGTCTTTCCATGGCGGCGAAAAGCGTGTAGCTGGTGCCGAGGGAAATGACCATCTTGCCGCTGGATGCGGCGCCCATGCCAACGAGACTGCATGGGTTATCACCCGACCAGACGGCGACCTTTGCCGCTGGATTGAGTTGGTATTTTTCTGAAAAGTAAGAACTGACCGTGCCGGTTATGGTATTTGATGGGGCGAGGGAAGGGAGTTTTCCTGATAGGTCGGGAGCGGTGGCGTTGACCAGATCGGCATCCCAATTTCCCGACGCAAGGTTCATCAGGTTCATGCCTGCGCCGTCGCCGTGATCGATGCTAACGGATTCTCCTGCGATGATGGACGCGAGGAATGAGCTGTTTAGGTGTACGCTGGCTGTTTGATCCCATGCGTCTGGGGAAAGTTTAGAAAAGCGGCGGATTTGGGGGCCTGAAAATCGTTGGGTTGTGGTCGAGCCTGATCGGCGGCAGACTTCCTCGTCACTACCCACAGCGGCGGAAATTTCATCGCATTCTGCGCCCGTGGAGCTGTCCATCCAGATGGGCGAGAGTGGGCGAGTTAGGCAAGGTTTGATTTGTTCTGCAAGCCCTTTGGAAGGGTTAAGTGATGCGAGCGTGGGGCCGAACTTATCATTCAGATAGACCGTTGCATGCTGCTGGCCGGAGCCAGAGATGGCTTCGATGTTTGAGAGGTCTACCTCATCGGCTACGAGTTTCGCAAAGAGTGCATCGAGAGCTTCTAGCCACATCGTTGGGTTAGAAAAAACCTCACCCTCAACGTCGCCATGGATAAATCCGGATGTTGTTTTGAAATGCGGGAAGTCTCGCTCGAAATTAACCGAAGCTTCGTGCAAAATTTTACCTTCCGGCGCGTCTAGAATCAGCGCTGAGAGGCTTTGAGTGGAACAATCGAGTCCTAGGAACATGTTTTAAAGATGGTATAGCAGAAAAAACGGGGCTGGGGAGGTGATCCCGAGCCCCGTTGAGGTGATTGAGTATTATTAGGATTCTGAATTGGCTGGAAGCTGGTCACCCGTTTCGAGTTCAACAGGCTTATAGCCACCTTTGGCTCTGAAGAACAAAAGGAGAGCTATGTAGCATAATAGCATGATTCCCGGGAACAAAGCCATCTTACCAAGGGCCTTTTGATTACTTTGCTCTTTGGTTTCCTTAATGACGGCTGTAGCTTCTTTTTGTTTGTCCTCAGGAAGGGCCTCGATGGTTTTTGTAACTACTGCGTCATCGATTGCCTTATATTCAAGAATCTCATAGATATTTTTGTCTGTCAGGGCAGTGAATTTGCCATCCTGAACAAGAGTTGGCGTGATTTCAGCTACCTTGGGTGAGCTCGCCAGTGCGTCTTGCTGTTCCTGAGTTTGAAGGACACCGATGTAGGGGAAGCCGAGTGTTCCGACAGCTAGCATACCAATGCCTGAAATGGCATTCAGTGTTAGAGCACCACCTTTGGGCGTTTGCTCTGAGACTACTCCTAGCATTGTGGGCCAGAAGAAAGTCTTGCCGAGTGCGTAGAGTGTTGCTGCGGCAAAGATGATGAATGCCCCGTTGGCACCAGCTAGCCAGAGGAGGCCAGCGATCGCGAGAATAGAGCTCAGAACGAGCAGGCCGAGTGGAGACAGTTTGTGAACGATCGGTCCAGCGTAGAATCTGAGAACACACATAATAGCAGATGTGTATACCAACACCCAACCTGGGTGGAAATTCACGACGCCTTCCATGATTCCTGTGATCCAGCCGTCTGTGCCGATTTCAGTGGTTGCAAGGGGAAGCATTATGAGAATCAGGAAGAAGAGTAAACCACGTCCTAAGCGTTGGGTGTAGATGCCGAAAGCCACAACCATGGCGACTCCAAGGCCGATAAAGTAGTTGGGGTCGATTTCACGGAAGAAATCCATCAGCTGCAGAGTCATGAGGAAGCTGACAACTGCGGCACCATAAATACCAAATTCTTGGAGCATTTCTTTGTAGCTTACACCAGCTGTTTCACGCTCGTTTTTGGGAAACTTGCTGCCGATAAGCATGAAGAAATAGACAAGAGCAGGCACAGCGATCAGACCAACCTTGATGAACCATGGCACGTGATCGATAAAAATAGTAATAAGACCGGCAAGAACAAGTCCACCTGGCCATGCGGCGTGGAGGATGTTGAGCCACTTCGTCTTTTCCTTGTTAAACATGGTGGCGACAACCGGGTTAATAAATGCTTCGACCGAGCCGTTACCTAGTGCGAGGATTAAGCTGCCCCAGAAGACAAGTTGGAATCCGAGTTCAGGATTACCTCCCTTGCTAATGAAGTAGGCGGAAACACCCATGATGGCCCATATGATATGGCCTAAAAATGCTACGAGCATTGCGACTTTGTAGCCGATTTTGTCAATGAATAGGCTGAACAGGATAATACTGACTGCGAATGGCCAGATACCAATACCTGCTAGCCTTCCTGCTTGAGCAGGATCGAGACCGAATTCTGCGGCCCAAGTGTTGATAAGGAACATCCGGGCAATGAAGCCAAAGCCGGTAGCGATCAGGGCAATAAAGCAGCCCCAGAATACTTTTTTATTATTAGCGTCGTTTTGTAATGTGCTCATAGTATAGCGTATTTAATTAATGACCAATTGGTCATGAAGAGGGTTTTTAGGTGAATATCTGTGATTAGGCGAGATAATCATTGATAATATTTTCCAGCATTTCTTGGCGGCCGCTGGCTAGTTGGGGTGCTTTGATGCTTTGAGCGTGTGCGTCAAGGGCGTCGAGCGTGGTTGAGCGTGACTCGATTTCGGAGCCGATGCCACTGTCGTAGCTGGCGTAGCGGTCGGAAACGAAGGCATCCATACGACCATCCGAGATGATCTTCTGGGCGATTTTAAGGCCACGAGCGAAGGCATCCATGCCGCCGATGTGGGCGTGGAAGAGATCTTCTGGCTCATGGGACTCACGTCGGCGCTTGGCATCGAAGTTCAATCCACCAGTGGTGAAGCCGCCCATTTTCAGAACACGGATCATGACTTGGGTGGTGTCGTAGACGTTGGTGGGGAACTGGTCGGTATCCCAGCCGATGAGTTCGTCACCGCGGTTAGCATCGATACTTCCGAGCGCGTTTGACCCGATAGCCACGTCGAGTTCGTGCTCCATGGTGTGGCCCGCGAGGGTGGCGTGGTTGGTCTCGATGTTGAGTTTGAAGTGGTCGAGTAGATCATACTCACGAAGGAAATTCAGGCATGCAGCGGAGTCGGAGTCGTATTGGTGGGTAGATGGTTCGCGTGGCTTAGGCTCGATATAGAACTGTCCGGTGTAGCCGATCTTTTTCGCGTGATCGACAGCTAGGTGGAGCATGGTTGCGAGGTGGTCGAGCTCCCGCTTCATATCGGTGTTGAGGAGCGTGGCATAACCTTCGCGGCCGCCCCAGAAGGTATATCCCTCACCTCCGAGACGATGGGTGGCTTCGAGGGCGTGTTTGATTTGTGAGGCGCCGTAGGCGAAGACATCTGCGCTCGGTGATGTAGCTGCACCTTGGGCGTAGCGTGGGTGACCGAACAGGCAGGCGGTGCCCCAGAGGAGTTTCTTGCCGGTCTCGTTTTGAAACTTCTCGAGTTCATCAACAACGCGGTCGAGGTTGTTGTGTGTCTCAGTGAGGGTTGCGCCCTCGGGAGCGATGTCGCGGTCGTGAAAGCAGTAGTAGTCGATCTGTGTTTTCTGCAGGAATTCAAAGAAGACGGGTATGCGGTTCAGGGCGTTATCGAGTGTCTCTGAACCATCGTCCCACGGCATAAGAGCAGTGCCGGCACCGAATGGGTCGCCGAGTTCGTTGCGCATGACGTGCCAGTAGGCGGCGCCGAAACGAAGCTGGTCACGCATTTTTTTGCCGCCGACTTCCTCGTCGGGGTTGTAGTGGCGGAATGCGAAGGGATTGGTGCTACCTGTGCCCTCGTATTGGAAGGCAGGAATGTTTGGGAAGTGTTCGGACATGGTTATGGTGGTTCTTAGGTTAATGATTTATTGGAGAAATAGTTGTTTGGTTGAAGCTTGCGGGACATGAATAACATGGGAGACGAGGTTTGGTGCAAGCATTTCCTTCGTCCTAGAAGGAATTTTTAGATGAGCTATAACCATATCAGAAAGTGAGTTTTAGTCGATGGTATCATCCGTCAAGAAATTATCACTTTTCGTCATTGTTAATACAGCGACTTGGGGCAATCTATGGGCATGCATGTGCTTCCAGAGTTTGATTTAGAGGGGTTTTCAGCACGCCTGATGCCTGGTCAGATTGCGCCCGCCTTATTTCAGGCTTTGCCAGATGTATTTTTCTGGATCAAGGATGAGGCGGGAAGATTTGTATATACTAACAAGGCATTTTGTCATGAAGTGGCAGAGGATGATGTCTCGGGTATGCGGGATGAGGACATATTTCCGCCGGAGCTGGCGCAGAACTACCAGCAGGGTGATGAAGAAGTTCTGGCGACGGGGGAGGCGTTTTGGAATAAGCTGGAGTTGATTCCTACGCGTGCCGGTGGTGTTGAGTGGAGATCAACGAGTAAGATTCCGTTGAAGGATGTCGATGGTTCGTGGGTTGGCACGGCTGGGGTGTCGCGCCGGATGGGCTTGGTCGAGGGATTGCCAATGCCGACGAGGCATCACAAGCTGGCCGTGATTGTGGCGGCTATTTATCAGCATTTGGAAAAGGGTGTAAGTATTGCGGAGTTGGCGCAGGCGGCGGCAGTTTCGATGAGTACTTTGGAGCGACTATTTAAAGAGCACATGAATACGACGCCGCGTCGGTTTATTATACAGGTTAAAATGTCGGCAGCATGTGAGCGTTTGATTAATACCGGAATGCAAGTGAAGGAAATCGCGTCGAGTGTGGGCTATGATGAGCATGCAAATTTCACGCGGGCGTTTACCAAAGAGATGGGGATGTCACCGAGGTCGTATCAGAAGTTTTACAAAAAAGGATAGATGATGGAGTTGCCAGTCAATGAGTTGCGTGAGGAGTTGTTAGGGGCGCTGGAGAATTCAGGGAGGTTGTTGCTGCGTGCGCCAACGGGGTCGGGTAAATCGACCTGTGTGCCGCCGATGATGTTAGATGGTGGGGTGCAGGGGCTGATCGTGGTAGTGCAGCCGCGTAGGATTGCGGCGCGGATGTTGGCGCGTCGCGTGGCGGAGGTGCGAGGCACGAGCTTGGGCGAGGAAATTGGTTATGTGGTTCGATTTGAAAACCACATGGGGAAATGCACGCGGGTTGTTTATCTTACTGATGGTGTGTTGCAGAGGTGGCTGCATGAGAACCCGACGCTCGATGGTATAGGGGCGGTGGTATTTGATGAGTTTCATGAGCGCCGTGTAGCGAGTGATGTGGCGCTGGCGCGTTGCATGAATCTGCAAGACGGGAAGCGACCCGATCTAAAGCTGGTGGTGATGTCGGCGACATTGGAAGTTCAGGGATTGCAAGGCTACCTTGAGCCATGCGTGATGCTGGAGGCTGATGGGAGGATGTTTCCGGTTGAGGTGAGTTATCGGGGTGCGGGAGCACCACCGGTGGGTGGGCGACAAGCTCCGGCGATCTGGGATCGGGTGGCTGATGCGGTGCGTGATGCTGTTTCCTCGGATGAGGCGGGGCATGTTCTAGTGTTTTTACCGGGCGTGCATGAGATTTGCAGAACTGCAGAATTGATCGAGCGTGCTGGTTGGTCGCGGGGTTGGGATGTTTGCCCTCTTTTCAGTGGATTGCCGCCAGCGCAGCAGGACGCCGCCGTGGCGGCGGGTGGGAAACCTCGGATTATTGTTTCGACGAATGTCGCAGAGACTTCACTGACGATTGACGGGGTGAGGACGGTGATTGATTCCGGTTTGGCGAGGGTGTCGAACCATGATTCTGCTCGAGGTATCGATACCTTGATGATCGAAAAAATATCGCGTGCATCGGCTGATCAACGAGCTGGTCGGGCAGGACGGACGGCGTTGGGTCGCTGCATCAGGCTTTGGAGTGAAAACGATCACGCAAAACGAGCTGGTTTTGAGTTGCCGGAGATTCAGCGGATCGATTTGTCGGAGGTATTGCTTTCTCTGTTTGCGGTTGGGGTTCGGGATGTGGCGGGTTTTCGTTGGTTGAGCCCACCTGACGCCTGTGCATTGCAGCGTGCGATGGAGTTGTTAGTTCAGCTGGGTGCCGTTGATAGACATGGTATTATCACGGATGTCGGGCAACAAATGGCGGGGTTTCCTCTGCATCCGCGATATGCACGATTGCTGTTATCTGGAGCCGAGTATGATTGCGTGGCGGAAGCGGGATTCATCGCTGCGGCTGTGCAGAGTGAGGGTGTTTTTGTCCGAGGGAAAGGTGGGCGTAAGGAGTTTTCTGATGATGGTGACAAAAGTGATTTTGCAGCCGAGTGGCGGGCGTTTCAGTTTGCCAGAGACATGCGCTATGATCCGCGCCGATGTGCCAGCTCGGGGATCATGGCGAGAGGGGCTAGGGAGCTAGGAAAATCGCTTGATCAGCTTGAAAAGCTTGCACTGCGCCAGGGGCTCGACTGGGGTGAGCTGAGTTTTTCCACCGATGGGATCAGCGAAATGATGCTGGTGGCGTTGAGTGACCGGCTTGCGGTGCAGCGAGGCAGTGCGACATTATCCTGCCAGGTGGTTGGAGGGCGGCGTGGGAAGTTAGATACTGATTCCGTCGTAAAAGGGGCGCAGGTTTTTGTGGCGGCGGAGATGACCGAGGTGGAGGGTAAGGATGTGGTGGTTTATCTCAATCGATGCACGGAAGTGTATGTGGAGTCGTTAAAGAAATATTTCCCGTGTGATATGCTGGAACACGACGGTGCGTATTATGATGAAGCGATTCGCCGGGTTGTCAGGAAACGTGAAACTCGATTTCGTGATCTTGTATTAGATTCAAAGGAAGGAGGTGAGCCGCCGCTTGATGATGCTGCGCGATTGCTCGCCGAGCGTGTTGTCAGTGGTGAGCTGAAACTCAACAAGTGGGATCGGACTGTTGAACAATGGATTGCGCGGGTGGTCAATCTGAGTCGGTGGATGCCGGAGATGGAGTTGCCGGGATTCAGTGAGGATGACAGGCAGATGGTTGTTGAAGAAGTGTGTCAAGGCGCCAAAGGATACAAAGATATCAAGAATCTGGAGGTCATTCCTGTGTTGAAAAACTGGTTATCTAGTTCACAAAAAGCGGTTCTTGATGCCTATGCACCAACTGAGGTGAAGCTGTCTAACGGAAGGTCGGCGAAGGTTAAGTATGCCGTGGATGCCGAGCCGTGGATTGCGATGAAAATGCAGCATCTTTACGATGTGGTGGAACTGCCTGAGATTGCAGGTGGGAAGACGAACTTGTTAGTGCATCTTCTTGCTCCGAACCAGAGGCCGTGGCAAGTCACTGGGGATCTGAAGGGGTTTTGGGAACGAGGTTACCCGCAGATGAAGAAGGATCTTGCGGGGAGATATCCCAAGCACGAGTGGCGGTGAAAGAAAAAACCCCATCTCGCTGAGAGGGATGGGGTCGTGTGAAATGATTTTTGTTTCCGGTTTACTTACGCCGGCGAAGGATCAGGGCGAGTCCACCGAGACCGAGAAGTGCTGTGGTGCTTGGTTCGGGGACTGCGTCAACGACGATATTGCTGTAGTTGACTGTGTTATCGCCAGCCGGAGAGTCGTTGCTAAGAGTGATGACAACGGCTCCGTCGAAACTGCCTCCGGTAATAAACTGAGACGCCACCGACTGAAATGCCGCGTTTCCCCAGTTTGTGGTACCGGAATCGTAATAGGTGGTTGAATTGTCAGCTATGGTGACAAATCCCGCAGCACTCGCATTGTTCCCCCGGTTGGCCGCAAGGAAGGAAATATCGTAAGTGGTGTTGGCCGACAGTGTGATTACCTGGGTCATGCCCGATGTGGGTGACTGGAGGAAGCCGTAGTAGGTGGTGGCAGACTGGTCCGACGGCCCGAAGGGAGTGGAAATACCCACTCCGTTGACCCCGCTGCCTCCCGCGCCGATGTGCGTCCAGCTAGGTATGGTCGCAGGGTTTGAGCCACCTGTGTATCCGGGAGCATTGGAAAAGGACGTGGCACTCACGGAAAAGTCGCCATTCACCACCACGTTGGCGGCGTTGATGGATCCTGCGGAAAGGGCGAGTGATGCGCCAGCGGTAATAGCTTGAAGGAGGGTGGTTTTAATATTCGCTTTTTTTTTGGACCTTACCTATGAATCATTATTCAAAACAGAGTTCCTTACGCAAGCTGAAAATGCTCTTTCTTTTTGGTGAGCGGTTTGCCCGGCTGTCTTTGGTCTGAAAGCTGATGAGAGCCTGGAGTTTCACGGTTTGTCTTTTTTCTTCGGCGGCGACCGGAAGTCTGGGAAGGCGAGTACCCTGGGCGTGCGGCGGTCTTTTTCGCTAAAGACGAAGGCAATCATGCGTGATCTGGGGTCGTGGAGCCAGGAGGTCTCGCAGAGCGGGTGGATACGTTTGTCGCCAGTAATCATGAAGGACAGGTCTACCGGGTAGTTCTCGCGTTTTCTGGCGGGAGATTTCATAATTCTACGTGACCTTGGGGGAAGCCTGAGCTTTTGCGATCCCACGGTGCCCTTGACGAGGTGTGGGCTGATGTTGAGCCAGAGTATCTGACCATTGCGGAATCGGTTTGAGTTGGCATTGATCACCTGCATGTGAACTGGTGCAACGGTATTTTTGGGATTGGAACTCACGAGCAGATAGAAGTCGCGCATGTTGGCGGGAATCACAACGTTGGGCGCATTTTCCGGGAGTTTTTTAGGATTGGCTACAGGCTTGGAAACCATCCGGAGGTTCAGTCGGCCCGGTGGCAAGGTGTAGGGCTTGGAGAGGTTCATGCGAGGGAGATCGACCTCTTGTGAAGTTTTGTCGTCGAAGAGATGTAGCTTGGTCGGTGCCCCAGCGGGTGCGTGCAGGTAGAGGATGCGGCAGGTTCGGGTATTGCCGTTTTTTTTCTGAGCGGCCAGAGGGAGAGCGGCAAGCAGAAGAGTGAATAGGATGAGGAAGCGCATATGGATAGATAGGGGAATTCTAGTGGGTCTTACACCTCCTTGGGGTTGAGCCATCTGAATGAGAGGATGATAAAGCGGCGGCCGAAGTTACGATTCGCGGTTTGTTTTGGTTGATCTGTTAGGTCGGCTGCGTCGCGGGGATCGACGAAGTTTCGAGTCCGGCGTACTGTGGCTTCACACCATGCGCGCGCGGTAACGTTGCCATTGGTATCCTGAGCCTCGCCGTAGGCCCTGATGGTGAAGGTGTCGTCGCGAGCGGTCAGGATCGGGGCGAGTGGGCGAAGGATGTCGGCCTGGCGTGTCCAGCCGGGGAGACCATAGGAGCTTTTTCCTTGGGCGGCTTCGGGGAACTGGTAGCCGGCATCGGCGAGTTCCTGGTCGGGAGCAACACCCGCGTCATCAGAAAGTTCCTGTAGCACTTTATAGGGGCTGGACGCTGAATCGGAGAGGTTGTTGAGGGCTGTCTGGATGGCGCCTGCCAAGGCAAGATCGCCGGAGCCTAGCTGGCGGTTGACGAATTCTGAGAGCGATAGGAATGGGCCACGGCGACGAACTTGCTCTACGATTTCCTCGGCGAGGGCGTCTAGGGTATCTTTGCTAAAGGCACGATATCCTGAAAACTCAGAGCTATCGGGAAAGGCACCTGCTGTGCCTCGTTTTCCGGCTTGGACATCGCCAGCTATGGTGAATCGGGAGAAGGCGTGGTCGGTTTTTTGGGAAAGCTTGATGGGCCATTTGGTATTCGACTCTGAGATGTAGGGGATTTTGTGATTGCGGGCGTGGCCGAGCAGGGCGCGCCAGGCGGCGACGGAGGTCGAGTTCACGTTGAACATGCCTTCCACCTCGAGCCGGGATGCGACCCGTTGCCATCCATTGTTTCTCATGAGGTTCTTATCGAAGAGTGCTGAGGCCTCGGCGCTTTTCATTTTGCTGTCCTCGAGGATTGGCCGATAACTGCGGTTGGGTAGTGGTCGTTTTCCGGAGAGAAACTCAACAAAACTAGTGCGCATGTCGGTGCCGCTGGGGCCAAACTGAGTGGGGTCGGGTGCGATGGAGGAAAAGAACCAGTCGTCGAATAGGATGTGGTTGGCGCAGTAGGAGTCGTCGTGTTGGAGGTTGGCAACGACTGCGTCATCGGATGAATTCACCACGGCGTGTGATGGGATAAGTGGCGAGGCGTCGCTATTGCCGATGACATTCAACTGGTAGGGTGGCACGGGGTTTTCGTAGCGCATGTCCCAGTTCTGCAGTTCGCCGAGCGAGGCCAGGGGGCGGAGGGGGAGCTCGCTGAGGACGATGCGGGAGAGTCCGTTGCTTTTATCGAAGCCCGAGATGATGTAGC
>Ga0222716_10001163_pt1 | contig 22164 bp, 31 predicted proteins | sample C33_13DmetaG_FD_165044 | JGI IMG/M metagenome (GOLD analysis project Ga0222716, IMG submission 165044) | Estuarine water microbial communities from San Francisco Bay, California, United States - C33_13D | ecosystem: Environmental > Aquatic > Marine > Unclassified | place: USA: California... | reverse complement strand
CGCGGATCACATATCCGCCCTTGTTCCTGATCACCTGCATTTCATGCCTCCTTTACGGTCAGGGTTTTGGCGCGCACCTGACGCGCCGGTTTTGCCGACGTGGCGGGCTTGGCGGGCTGCGCCTTATAGTTACGCATCGGCCACTTGACGTAGTAGGTCGAGCCGCCGACTTGCACCTGACCCTCCTCGTGATTGCCGAGCATCTCCTTGAGCATCGTCTCCGCCTCGTCGATCTCCGCCTCCAGAGCGCGCTTCTCCTCGCGCCGGTTGACCAGCACCTGCGTCCAGTGGTCGGCGTCCGGCATGCCGTTCAGGTCCATCGCCGGAGCGCTGTCATCGACACGGCCCCACGCCACATTTGCGTCTTCGGACGACAGCGGCGGATACCAGTCGATGTCACGCTTGCGGCGCTCGAAGTCATGCACCGCGTCCTCGATCCGCGCCTGCATGTCCGGGTCTTGCCGGTACAGGAAGATGCGGAGTTCGGACCCGCGATACAGCACGCACACAGCGCCCCACGATGCGTCGCAGCACATCATCTGCGCCTGTAGCTGCCACGGGCCACGGTGCGGCGCTGGCTCGTTCTCCGGCGACGCGCTGGTGTTCTTGGCCTCCAGCACGCCGACGCCGTGTGTGTCCACCACGCCGCCCTGCGGCACATAGATGCCGTTGGCGGGGTCGTGTTCCCACACCAGAGAGCCGTCTCCACGCCCGTCGAGCGAACATGCCAGCGGCAGGTCCGGGTGGTGGATCGCCTCGGTGATGTCCACGTTGACGTGATCGAGGTCGAGGCGATAGGCCGCCTCGCGCAGGATCGTGGGTTCGAGCAGGTCGCCGAAGCGCATCGCCTCGTTCTGCGCGAACCGCGACGGCGGGTTGCCAGCGGCTGCGTCGATTGCTTCTTTCAGCAATTCGTTCGGCGTCTTGTATGGCGACAGGCCCATCAGCGCGGGGATGCGCGATGCGCTCATCATGTCGTCGGGGGTCAGTTTACCTACCATCAGTTTGTCTCCTTATCTATATCCACGGCTGTTTGGAAGTCCCCAGCCTCGTTTTGGGTCGTTGCGTCTGTTGGTTCCGTACTCTTCTTTCAACTCGATGTAAGAGATGACGGCGTCCTTTCCGATCTCATGAACCTTGCCAGTCAGCGTGTTCGTGATCTCAAAGTATGGCACCCAGTCGCCCATCGTGCTTTTGCCGCTGTTGCTCTTGTAAGTCCCGTTATAGAGCCTTTTGCGTATTGACCAGTGGCGACAATCCATCGTGTGACAGCCCTTGCCAAATTTTTTCCAGAACAGCTTGTCCAAGAACCAGTCGCAGTTCAGTTCGTGCGCGGTCATCAGGTCATGATTTTCCGACACTGCATCAAGGCGCTCTTGAAATGCAGGCCAGTTTTCAAAGCGCAACTTGCGGCTACAAATTACAGGCTTGGCATCGCGCTTTGCTTGACGGGCCTTTTTGCGTTCTTGACGTTTGCGGCTTTCCTCCTTCATTTGCTCGTAACGACCACGGGCCTTTTTTGCGCCGCATACTGTGGGCAAAAAGCACTTGGGGCAGTCAGGATAAAAAACGTCATCATGCTTCTCGATCGTGAACCACCCCTCTTTTGTCTTGTGAGGCGTGACCTTGCCCGTCTCAACGTTGGCCCAGCCCTTGCGCTGATAACGTCCGTGAAATGTATGCCCGCACAGTTCGCAGCCAAGGTGGCGGCGCTTTTCAAATAACGGAGCGGTCATCCCTTCTTTAATGACGCGAAGCTGATCAATATAGTCCATCTCAATCTCCCTTCAGTGATGCGCCCGGCTGTCGTGGCCGGGCGCTTGTGGTTAGGCCGCAGCTTCAAAGCGCTTGGCCTTGGGGCTTTTGCGCGGCGGGCGTTGCAGCCTGATCATTCCATCCGGGCGCTTTTTAATCTCATAGTGACGGTTCAGCTTGCTGAGCATGTCAGTGGCACTGCTTTTTGCGAAGCGAAGGCGCTCACTGATAAAATCCACATCAAGGGGGCGCTTTGGCGACATCTTGACAAACAACTCATAAAGGCTCCCAACCGCCTCAGTCAGAACAATCGGGCCGCTGTGCCGAGTGATATATTCCTCCTTCGGCAGCATGCCGTTCTTTACGATTGCCTTGACGACATCCTCCCTGACCTCTTGGACGGTGTGAAAGGACGCCTTGCGGCCTCGCGACGGACAGAAGCTGTGGCTCCAGCGGCCCGTCCTCCTGTTGCGCCATATTGTGATCGGCGTGTCGCTGTCTGCGCCCGTGATCTGATACAGATCATAGGCGTGGCATTTGATAATAAGTGGCATTTCGGTCTCCCTTTCTAGTTGCCGATGTGGACGATGAGCGCCCACCAAGTGTAGGACCGAGAATTCTCGATCCCGAAAACCCAGAGCCAGTCGATCCAGCCAAGGGTAAGGAGTAGCAGGATGAACCCGGCGATGATGTCGTCTGCGTACTGTCTCATGTCGTGTCTCCCGGTTGGGGCGGGGCCGAAGCCCCGCCGGTTGGTTAGTAGCCGGTCGCGGCCATTTCTTCGCGGCGGTTGCATTCGACAGCCGCCGCCCAACCTTGTGAGGTGATCGCCCAAAACTCACCCTGCCCCCAATCGTCGGGCATCAGCGCGCCTTTCTGCGACAGGCTGGAAAGCACGCCGCGATACCCGCGCATTGGGAAAAGCTCCTTCAAATACTTGACCGCGACGAACATATCCATATGCGGATCGCTGTCGCCCCATTCAGTAACCTCGCCCGGATAGTCGGCGACGATCTCGCTGACCGATGCGCTCTTCGAAACCAGATGCGGATGATGGGCGTTGACGGCGAAGATATGTGACATGATTGCGCGTTCGCGGGTGGTGAGGTCTGTATATTCAATCATCGGTGTCTCCCTTGCGATGTGTTCTATCAACGTCCTAGTTGTACCACGACTATAATTTTGATATCAACGACTAAATCGCATCTGGCGACAACTATTTTCACGAGGCGCAAGTGTCTGATATCGAACAACAACTTCTGAGATTGCGGGCATCGACGCGCGAAATGATGCGCGATGAACTCGAACTTTCTTCGCACCGCAGCCTCTCGGCGCTGGCGGATGAGTTGATCGAGAGCGCCATCTCGGCGCGGCGCGATGCCCGCTTCCGGGCGGGGGAGCGTGACGATGGTTAATTCCCGTGTCAAAGGACGCAGCGGAGAATACGAAATCAGGGACATCCTCGACGACGAACTAGGGCTGACGTTCAAACGCGACATCGAGCAATTCAGGCAGGCTGATCGCGGTGACCTGCTCTGCGTCGATATGGATTTCCCGGCGGTCATTGAGGTGAAGCGTTACGCCAAGGGCGGTGAGACGCCGCGCGGCGCTTGGTGGGATCAATGCTGCAAGGCTGCGACTGCCGCAGGTAAGTGGCCCCTGCTTGCTTGGCGCTTCGACAGAATGGACTGGCGCTGGCGTTTCCCGGCGCAGGTGCTTATCGACCTTGGCTACCCGCACGGTTGCAGCCAGATGCCGGAGGACGTGACGCTCGACTGGGGGTACGCGGTGGAGATGGACACGAACACGGCGATGACGATTATCAGAGAGGTGTTGGCTCATGCTGCGGATGCTTGACCTGTTCGCCGGCATTGGCGGCTTCAGCTACGCTGGCGAGAAGCTGGTCGGAGGCTTTGAGACTGTCGCGTTCTGTGAATATGACGAACACGCGCAGAAGGTCTTGCGGAAGCACTGGCCTGACACAGAGATCATCGGGGACATCAGGGAATTGGCCAATGACGCAGATAGATTTAGAGGAATGGTTGACATCATCACAGGTGGATACCCCTGCCAGCCCTTCTCGCTTGCCGGGGTCAGACGAGGCGATCAAGATGACCGACACCTCTGGCCTGAAATGCTTAGAGTTATCGAAGCTGTCCGGCCCCGCTGGGTCATTGGAGAAAACGTTGCTGGCCACATCTCTATGGGCCTCGACGCGGTGCTATCTGACTTGGAAGCCGCAGGCTACGCCAGCCGGTGCTACGTTATACCGGCTGTCGCCGCAGATGCCCCGCACAGACGGGACAGGTGCTGGATTGTGGCCAACAGCAGTTGCGGACGATACGGGTTTGAGGAAAAAGAAATATTCACAAGGCGGGACAGCGTTGTCTCTGGCGGTGCAGCAACCGCAAATGTGGCCAACGCCGATTGCGTCGGAGGCGAAGACAAACAAGGACATCAGGCCAACCGGCAAGAGCAACAGTTTAACGGCGCATGTTGGTGGCAGCCTGAACCCGAATTGGGTCGAGTGGTTGATGGGGTACGAAATCGGGTTCACCGACTTAGACAGCTAGGAAATAGCATCGTGCCGCAGGTGGCGGCGCGTATCTTGTACGCAATCAAAGAGGCAGACGATGCGTCCCAAGTACGAGACTGAAAAGGACATCGCCAACGAGCGGCTGGTCGCCGACGCGCTGGCTGAACACGGCTATGAGGTTTACAAGCTGCCGGTTCAGTACCGGCTGGACTGGTTGCTGAGGCGCGACAACCAGCCCATCGGTTTCGCCGAGGTCAAGGCGCGCAAGTGCGACCTGAATACATATCCGAGCGTGATGATCAGCCTGTCGAAGGTGATGCACGCGAAAATGCTTACCGAGGCGACGGGCTTGCCCTGTCACCTCATTCTGCTTTACCGTGATGCTCTCGCGAAGTTGGACTTCGCGTCGGGCTTCACGGTAAGTCCGGGCGGTAGGTCAGATCGAAACGATCCGCAGGATCAGGACATCTGCGCCTACTACCCAATCGAGCGGCTGACAGTGATCAGCCAAAAAAGTAACTGACGTTAGCGTTAAGGAGTAACAAGCTATGTCGTTAGGATTTAATCTTGAGACCAAAAGCGGCGGTGACATTTTGCCCATCGTCAAGTGGGACGCCAAGGCTGGCGACCTCATCAAGCAGGACCGTTACCAAGCTGGTGACGGGACGTGGCAGAAGGATGAACAGGAACTGGGGCTTCCCATACAAGTCGGTATGGACTTGGAGAACATCGAGATCGGGTGGCTCTCGTTCGCCTCAGGTGCGCCTGACTTTCAAATGGTCAGGGCGGGCGAGCCTATCCCGGCGCAGCCAAGCCCGGACCATAAGCAGGCGTTCCGCGTCCGCATCGGGTCCACCAACCTTGGCCTTCGCGAATTTTCGCATTCTGCGAAAACTGTATTGCGTGCGATGGATGCTCTTCACAATCAGTATCAGGCGGAGGCTCCGGCAAATCCGGGCAAGATGCCGGTGGTAACGATTGCCGGGACCGAGACCATCAAGATCAATTCGCCGCAGGGTGAATTGCGCTTCAAGGTGCCGGATTGGTCGATCACCTCGTGGATCGACCGGCCAGCTATGATGGACGGCGGCGGTGCCGCTCCATCCGAACCCGCGCCGACAGTGGCTGCTGCCGCAGTTGCGCCGCAACCTCCGGCGGCTGCACCGGCAGGTGCCAACCTGTTCTAGCGCGGTAGCTTCCGGCGGGGTCAGTCTCCCTTCCCCGCCGGAAGCGTCTACAAGGGGGGACGTGGGAGACACTTCAATGACACAGAATATTGCGGCACACGCGGAGAGGATCGCCCGGCACTACTGGGGCGAGCCGAACGCGAAGCTGTCGATAAAAGGTCGCACCTTGCGCTGGGGGACAAAGGGCAGCAAGGAACTCGACTTGCGCGGCGTCTGGTACGACTTCGAGGAAAATTGCGGCGGCGGGATCGTGGACCTCGTCAAGCGGTACGGCAACCTCGGCATCTCCGGCTCAGTCGCCGACGTGCTGGAGCGCGAGTTCGGCATCCAGAAGCAGGCGCAGAAGGCGCTGGAGCCGAAGCAGTATATACAGCGTATCTACTCATACTTCGACGCGGACGGCGCCGAGGCGTATCAGGTGTGCCGGATGTACCCGAAGAGCTTCCGTCAGCGCAGGCCGGACGGACGCGGCGGGTACATCTACAAGATGGACGGCGTCGAGCCGCTGCCGTACAACCTGCCGGGCATCATGAAGCACCCGGATCAGCCGGTATTCGTCGTCGAGGGTGAGGCGTGCGCCGACGCACTCATCGAGGCCGGGCTGGTCGGGACGACGTCCCACGGCGGGGCGGGCAAGTGGCTGGACGCGCACGCGCAGCACTTGGTGGGCCGTAACGTGGTCGTCATGAGCGACAACGATGAGGTGGGTCTGCGCCACGCCGACACGGTGATTGTGTCGCTGTGGGGCAAGGCGGACCAGATAAAGCGCGTGGACCTGCCGGGGCTGCCGGAGAAGGGCGACGTCGTGGACTACCTGCGCGAACACACGCTCGGCGAACTGATCGAAATCGTTAAAGGCACGCCAGCGCTCACCGAGGCGCCGCAGGTCAGCGATGACGTGGTGGCGGATGAGGACGGCGCGGTCGAGCGATACCAGACGATGCGGCGGGACGCGGTGTTCGCGATGCCTCCGGTCGAGTTTCTCGTGGATGGGCTGATCACCGACACAGGCTTCACGATGATGTACGGTGCGCCCGGCACGGGTAAGTCGTTCATCGCCATCGACATAGCGCTGTCCGTCGCGCACGGCATAGAGTGGCAGGGGCAGGAAGTTAAGCCCGGAGCCGTACTTTATATAGCGGGCGAGGGAATAGGCGGATTTTCAAAAAGATGGAAGGCGTGGGAGAACCACCACGGCGTCAAGGATGAGCCGGACCTGTACCTGCTGCCGACGGCGGTGAACTTCCGCGAGCAGGAAGACATCGCGCGGCTCGTCGCGACCATCGAGGACATCGGGCAGCGGTTCTCGCTCGTCATCGTGGACACGGTGGCGCGCGCCATCGCTGGTGCCGAGGAGAACAGCAGCACGGATATGGGGCTGTTCGTCGCGGCGTGTGACGAAATTAAGGCGCTGACGGGCGGTGCGCTGCTGGCGGTACATCACGCCGGTAAGGACGCCAATCGCGGCGCACGCGGCTCCACGGCGCTTCTGGGTGCGGTTGACACGTCACTGATGGTCGGCAAGTCCGAGGATATCGTGACGCTGCGTACCGAGAAGATGAAGGACGCGGAGCCGCTCGACGACATCAACCTGAGCATGCTGGTCGTGCCAGCGTCTATTTCCGAGACGTCCGTCGTGCTGAAGCGCACCGACGAGAAGCCGAAGAAGAAGAGGGTGTGGCGTCCGACCGGCTCAATCAAACGTGCGCTTCAGGTGTTCGAGAACCTGTGCGTGGATCGCGGCTCGCCGAAGGTCAGATACAGCGATTGGACGGCCAAAATGCACTCCGATATGCCCGATACGCCGGACAGCACGAAGGGATCGGCTCGTGACAAGCTAATTGAGGAAGAATGGATCATCTCCGTCGATGGTGTATGTTGGAAAAACAAAGAGTTAAATGGTGTTTCATCGTAGTTTCGGAGTGTCGTATCGGAGTGTCGTAGCACTACGACAACTCCGACGCCCCCTATGGGCGTCGTAGTTTCGGAGTACGAGCCGGATCGTAGAAGGGAGAAAAAAGATGGCTACAAGGAAGAGAGTACCGAAGGGTAAGACTTCGAGGGATTGGCGGTTCTATCCGTCAGAGCGTGACGCTGACAAGTGCCGTGCTGCGCTTGCGACTTATGACGCTGTCGTGAGGGCGTCGGAGGTGAAGTGGGGCATCGACAGGTTGCCGCTTCTGGTTGAGGCGGATCTGCGGGATCGCTTCTGGGCGCAGATGGGTGTGCTAAATGAGGCGATGGCTAAGGGCAGCGGCGTCGAGGTGGAGGAAGCCGTCGCGTCTACGGTGCGAGGCGTTCAGGCGCTGGAGCGCAGGGCGGTCGAACTTGGGGCGCAGCCGGTGACGGGTGAGGTGTGGGAGGAAACCACGCCGAACGGCGCCGTCGTCGCTGTGTGCCGCGATGCCAGTGAGATTGCGAAGATACGCGCCGACGGTCGGCTCGACCGGGTGTATTCGATGAGCGAGGTCGCGGCTATTGTCGAGGCGTGGGAAGAAACCAAGGCGGGTGAGATGGCAAAGAAGGTGGTTTCGTTGTTCGATGGTGCTACAATCGAGAGCGTGAAGCCTAAGCCGGTTGAGACCGACCTCAATGACGAGATACCGTTCTGATGGCTGGCAACGAGAAATGGCAGGACAAGATGAACATCCTGTATACCGACGAGGAATATCAGCTACTCGGCAATCACGCTTGGGTCGATGTCCACACGCTGACGGTTCACATCATGCGTGGCAAGCACGGCGTGAAGGTCGAAATATTCCCGGCGGCTCATGACGGCGTCAGCGACGCCTTGGCATCGTGCGAGGCGCGCTGGGAGAAGCCAGACGCGGCGCACCGGACAAGGGTGGTGAAGCGATATGTTCGATGAAGGCGACGGATCATTCGAGAAGTGGCTGGGGCGCGATTGCTGCCCCAAATGTCAGAGCGGGCCGCTGAAGGGCGCTGAGGGCGTCAGGAGGTGCGGCTCGTGTGGTTTAGTGATTGGAGGTACATATGGACAAGGTAGAGGCGCTGCGGGAAGCTATAAGCGCCGTGGAGGAACGTGGCGAGAATTATGGCGGCGTGCGGGAGAACCACCTGCGGATAGCGCGACTGTGGTCGGTCGTGCTTGGGCAGGACGTGACGCCGGAACAGGTGGCGTTGTGCATGACGTGCCTGAAGGTGGCGAGGCTCATCGAGACGCCTGACCACGAGGATAGCTGGATTGACATCGCGGGCTATGGTGCGTGCGGCGTCGAGATAGCGACGGAATGGGATGACGATGTCTGACGTGATCAACCTAGAAGAGCAGGAGCGCGACTGGGTGCGCTTCTTTCGCGAACACTGGGACTGCGACTGGTGCGGTATGCCGACGCGCGGCAGGGTGTACGAGGAGACGCAGACAGTCGTGTGCAGCGCCTGTCGCAAGCCGCTTCTGGAGATAGACAGCGATCCGCAGCACTACATTGAGTTCGAGGAGGATTTCGACTGATGGCGTATCCGAAGATCAAGGAAGAGGTCTGGGACGAATTTCTGGAGCGTCTGACGAACGGCAGCACGATTACGGCCATCGTGAAAGACAAGTCGATGCCAAGCTGGACATCAATCTCTAGGAAGCTGGCAGCTGAACCTGAGTTCGAGCGGCAATATCGTTTGGCGCTGGAGTTCAGGGGCATGCTGCTGCAAGAGGAATTGGAGGACATCAAGCGCGACGCGAAGATGGGGATGGGAGATCCGCAGGGCTTGCGTCTTGCGGCGGACATCACGAAGTGGCAGGTCGCTCGCATGACGCCAAAGATTTACGGCGACAGGCAGCAGCTTGAGGTGACGCCATCGAAAGGCGGCTCGTACCTTGAGGCGCTAACGCAGGTCAACGCGGTTGAGCCGGTAGTGATCACAGACGAGAGAGACACACAACCGAAAGAACTACGCGCGCGTGATGGCGACATCGGTCAACCGAAATCCGGTTGATCGCGTGTCCTAAACACGACACGTTGCGAAGGCGTTATGGCGCAAAATGATAAATAGCTGAAAACGCACAAGAAAAAATTTCCATAATGGACATTATGCGACATTTCGTGAAACATTCCCGTGAAACATCGACCCCCCCCCGTCTCACGCACGCGGCCGGGCGGGATAAATATATATACCCCTCTCACCCCCCACCCTCTCGGAGAACCCGCATGACCCCCTCTGGCGCCGAAAAAAATGATCTCGTCGCGATGATCGCGCAGTTCCGCGACGAGCCGCGCTTTTTCGTGCAATCGGTCCTCGGCGCGACGCCGCAGCGCTGGCAGGCCGAGGCGCTGGACGCCGTGGCGCAGAACGACAAGGTCGCGATCAAATCCGGTCACGGCGTCGGGAAGACGGCATTTGAGTCGTGGGTCGTGTTGTGGTGGCTTTTGACCCACTACCCGTGCAAGGCCGCCGTCACCGCCAACAGCGCGCACCAGCTAAGCGACGTCCTGTGGACCGAGATTGACCGCTGGGCGCGCGGCATGCCGCAGGCGTTCAAGGATCTGCTCGATTTCAAGTCAGACAAGATCGCGCTGAAGGGTGCGCCGGACAGCTTCGCCGTGGCGCGTACCAGCCGACGCGAAAACCCGGAGAGCCTCGCGGGCTTCCACTCGCCGCACATGCTGTTCGTGATTGAGGAGGCGTCGGGCGTGCCGAACGTGATTTTCGAGACTGCGTCGGGTGCGCTGTCCACCCCCGGCGCGAAGATTATCATGTGCGGTAACCCCACCCGGTCGGATGGGTATTTTTACGATGCGTTCCACGGGGATCGCGAGAAGTGGCACTGCATGACCGTGTCGTGCGAGGATGGCGACTATGTCGATCCGAAGTTTATTACGGATATGGCCGAGAAGTACGGCGAGGCGAGCAATGTGTTCCGCGTGCGCGTCTTGGGCGAGTTCCCGACGCAGTCTGATGATGTTTTGCTGCCGTTGCACCTTGTGGAGGATGCTACACACCGCGACGTGGAGGCGGGGCCGACCACGCCCGTGACGTGGGGGCTGGACGTGGCACGCTTCGGCTCGGACAGGTCCGCACTCGCGAAACGGCAGGGCAACGTGCTGGTTGAGCCGATCAAGACGTGGCAGAACAAGGATTTGATGGAATTGGCCGGGATCGTGCTTGCCGAATACGACGCCGTGCCGTACAGCAAGCGCCCGCACGCGATCTACATTGACGCCATCGGGTTGGGGGCCGGTCTGGCCGACCGCCTGCGCGAGTTGGACATGCCAGCGGTCGCGGTATCGGTCAGCGAGACCGCATCCCTGAAGGATCGCTTCAACAGGCTGCGCGACGAATTGTTCTGGGCCGCGCGCGAGTGGTTCGAGGCGCGTGACTGCAAGATCCCGTCGGACGACACGCTGATATCGGAGTTGACGGGGATTAGGTACAAGTACCTGTCGAGCGGCAAGCTGAAGATCGAGAGCAAGGACGAGATGAAGAAGCGCGGGCAGCGCTCGCCCGACGTGGCGGATGCGTTCGTGCTGACGTTTGCGGCGCAGGGGGCGGTTGCCGGTGGCTACTCAAGGGGTTACAATAGCAACCGCGTAGTCAAGCCGAAAACGAATTGGGTGGTGTGATGGCGACAGCTTATGAATATGGGAGAACGCCAGAGCAGGGTCAGGGCATTATGGGTTTGCTCGACTTCTTCACGCCGCTGCGTCGCCCCGTAATTTCGCCCGGCGACACCCAATATGAAGAGATTGACGGCGCTATGTACCCCGTCGAGACGATACCGGGTGAGTACGGCGACCCTGAGTTCGGTTTCTCTTACATGCCCGTCGTACAGGCCGTGTCCGGCCTTCTGAGCGACCCTGTGGGGGCCGCGAAGGCCGTCCCCGGCGCTATGGCTGGTCAGATCGAGGACTACGCCACCGCGTCCCTTGGGGCGCTTGAGGGCGGCTATGAGGGCATGATCACCCCGGAAGGTGAGCCGATCGAGGCCAGCCCGATCCTGCCGATTGAGTACCTGCTGGGTGGTGGCATCGCCGCTATGCGCCAGCCGGGCGTCACGCTTGGCGCTGCTGGTGGGCGGCTGACAAAAGCTGAAAAAGACCCTATGGGCTACTCAAAAACTGAGATGCCTTACCGCATCGAAGACACGCCGATGGAAATTGTTGACGGCTCCGGGCTTTTGATGCCGCGTCGCCAGATTGAACTGGAGCGCCTTCAGGGCAAGTTGCTAATGCCATTTTTTACTGACAGAAGCGCGATTGGCGGTCAGGTAAAGTCCGTTGACGGCACTGAATTGACTAGTCCAGTTTATCTGGAGGGCGGTTCCGGGTTTATGCGTGGAGAAGCCGCCCAAAAGCAAGATGCGCTGTGGGCCAGCAAGAAGAGCATTGTGTCCAAAATGGCAAAAAAGGCCCAGCGGGATTCCGACAAGGCCGGTGGAGCAGACGTCGTCGGCGTTAATGTGGTTATGGGCATCGATGCTATTGACCATTCGACAATGCCGACAAAGATTGTGGCGCGGATGCTTCCTAATATGGATATCCCGAAAGAAGCCAAAAAATCCTTTAATGAGACTATGGAGAAGGTTGACGAAAACTTCCCCGGAGTTGATGCGGACAACCTTGAGGAATACCTTGATGCCGCATCAGGCGATCTTCGCAAGCAATTTATCCGGCTGATGGATAAGAGTGACGCAAAGAAAGCAGGGTTCCCTAATATAGGGGCTGTTCGGCGCGCTGTGACGGACCCAGAACTTTACGATACCCCAACATTTTCTGAGGGTGTTTCGTTTGGATTGCTCGATGTGAACAAGCCGCTGATTGCGAATCCTCGGTTCCCGCACACCACATACAGCGGGCAGATGCAGGCTGGGTCAATCCCTGATCAGCGAGGCGGGTATATGGGGTCGCTTTTAGAGGGTGGTTTGGCCCCGCAGGGAACATTCTTCCCTCAATCCTACAGCACTCTTTCGGCTCGGCGCGATATAAGGGGAAATCTTTTGACCCCTCAGAACATAAAATACACCCAAGAGCGCCAACTTCCGACGCAGATGGTTGATCAGCAGATGCTTGACGCCCTGATGAAAAACTCACTCTTGGGCCGATAGCAGAAAGAACGGAGGGCTTTCATTTGTGTCTATGCCGATTGCTTCGCATATGATCTCGTCCAGCTTTTCAGCCTCTTCAAGCGGCAGCTCGACTGACTTCATTACGCGCCGCATTATGCGTTCGCGGTGCATTTCTGGTGTAAGTTCGAACATCGCAACCTCCATTGTGAGGCATGATTATAGGATATATCAGAGCGATATAAAAGGGAAAAACGATGGCCCCACGCGCCCCTAAAGACCCCCGCCTAGCGCGAGCAGGCGTTAGCGGTTACAATAAGCCGAAGCGCACCCCGAACCACCCCAAGAAGTCGCATGTGGTTGTGGCGAAGGAAGGCGACAAGATCAAGACGATCCGCTTCGGCCAGCAGGGCGTCAGCGGGTCGCCGAGAAGAGAGGGCGAGAGCAGATCAGCCGCCGCGAGGCGCAAATCGTTCAAGGCGCGTCATGCGGAAAACATCGCAAAGGGCAAGATGTCAGCCGCGTACTGGGCGGATCGCACAAAGTGGTAACCCTGTGGCGCTGGCGCTTCGGGGACTGAGGCAACAAATCGTGAAGCCGCGCAAGGGGCGTGGCTCTTATTCAAGGAAGGACAAACACGATGGCATACGGTAAGGGCAAAGGCAAGGGCGGCAAGAAGGCCGCGAACGAAGTCCTCGGCAAATACTGCGGCGGCTGATGTCTCGGCGCGCGCCCAGTGTCCCTAAAGACAAACGCACCGGCCTCCCGGAGAAATATCTCAGGGGTGCGCGCTCTCGCTCTCGCAAGGCAGCGGAGATTAAGCGCACCGCCAAAGCCTACAAAGAGGGACGCAAAATCGACGTGAAGAAGGTCAGCGCATCCCGCGCCGCCCAAGCGAAGAGGAAGCAACGTGGCAAAAGCTAAACCACTATCCGAGGCGACCAAGAAGACGCTCCGCGAGAAGGCAGAAAAGGCGAACATGACCTATGGCGAGTTGGCGAAAGTGTATCGACGCGGTCAGGGCGCATACCTATCTTCTGGCTCACGGAATGTGCCAATGGCTGCTTGGAGTATGGGCCGCGTCAACAGCTACATACGAGGCGATAAGGCCCGAACTGCGGACAAGGATATCTACAAGTCTGCGCGCGCTAGGAGTAAGAAAAGATGACACCCTGTAATAACTGCGGACACCCGCGTCGCTGCGCCTCGATGGATCGCTGCATTATGGGCAAAATGCCCCCAGCGCCTGAGCCGCCGAAGGAGCCAGCGCTGAAAAACGTCAACACGACCAGCGGTAACGTCCTGATGAAGGGCGAGAAGCTGGTCAAAAAGACCAAGAAAAAGGCGAAGTAAATGTCTGAGATGGACGACGTACAGCTTGGGTCTATCGTCAGCGGAGAGATCACTGACGCGCTGAACCACTTCGACAGCGAATACACGCAGGATCGCCTGCGCGCGCTGGACTTCTACCTTGGCGAGCCGCTCGGCAACGAGGTGGAGGGTCGATCCGCTGTCGTCGCCACCGAACTGGCGGATACAGTCGAAGCCATCATACCTAATCTGATGCGGGTGTTCTCGACGAACGACAAATACGTCCGCTTCGCCCCGCGCACTGGTGAGGACGTCGAGGCCGCCGAGCAGGCGTCGGACTACGTCAACTATATCATCCAGAACCAGAACGACGGCTACAAGCTGCTGCACACGTTCTTCAAGGACGCGCTGCTGTTCCGCGCTGGCGTGATCAAGTTCTTCCACGAGGAAGTCGAGGAAGTTGACGAGGAAGAATATTTCGGCCTGAGCGAGCCGGAAATGGTCATGCTGCTGAACGATCCGAACATCGAGGTCGTGGAGCAGAACGAGACCGTGATGGCGTCGTACACTGACGACGACGGCACCGAGGTGCCGCTCGACGTTCAGTACGATATGTCGGTCCGCGTGAAGCGCAAATCCGGCCAGATCAAGGCGATCAACGTGCCGCCCGAAGAGTTCCTTGTCTCGCGCCACGCCGTGTCGCTGGACGATTGTCACTTCGTCGCGCACCGCACCTCGCTCACCGTCTCAGAACTTGTGGCGATGGGCTACGACCGCGACATCGTCGAGCAGTATGCGGGCGAAAACGAACTCGACACCGACCGCGAGGTCAACAACCGCTTTCAGGATCTTGAGGCGGCGACCGGCGTTGACCCGGCTGACCCGACCCTGCGCTCCGTGATTTACCACGAGTGCATCATGAACGTGGACTTCGACGGCGACGGCATCGCAGAACGCCGCCGGATCTGCGCGATTGGTGGCGACGGCGCGTACATTTTGCACAATGAGCCGTGGGATCACATGCCGTTCGCGGTATGCTCCCCGATCCTGATGCCGCACCGCCTGATCGGGCGTTCTATCTATGACCTAACCGAAGACCTTCAGGTGATTAAAACCACGCTGATGCGCCAGTACCTCGACAGCGTCTACAGCAGCACGCTGCCGCGCATGATCGCGGTCGAGGGACAGGTGAACCTCGATGACTTGCTGGACGGCTCCGCAGGCGGCGTCATCCGCGCACGCCAGCCGGGTATGGTTCAGCAGATTACCGGCGCATCCGTAGGCGGCGAGATCCGCCCGCTTATGGATTACCTCGACAGCGTGAAGGAGACCCGCACCGGCATGAGCCGCGCGTCGCAGGGTCTGTCACCCGATGCGCTCCAGTCCTCGACCGCCAGCGCGGTCGCGGCGACCGTTCGCGGCGCTCAGGTGAAGCTGGAGAGTTACGCCCGCACAATGGCCGAGACCGGCGTGAAGGATCTGTTCAAGGGCATCCTGCATCTGGTGCTGAAGCACGACAACAAGCCGAAGGTCTTCCGCCTGCGGAATAACTTCGTGCCGATCAACCCCGGCGAGTGGAAGTCGCAGTTCGACACCATCGTGCAAGTCGGGCTTGGCACCACGGACGACGAGACGAAGATCGCGTTCCTGACGCAGGTCGCGGCGAAGCAGGAGCAAATCCTGATGCAGATGGGGCCGCAGAACCCGATTGTGTCGATGGAGCAATACGTCAACACCCTGCGCTCGATTGCGGAAATTGGCGGCTTCAAGGACGTGGATCAGTTCTTCAATTCGCCGCAGATGATCCGCCAGCAGCAGATGATGCAGGCACAACAGCAGCAGGCTCCGCAGCCTGACCCGGAGATGGTCAAGATGCAGCAGGAGATGGAGATGGACCGCGCCAAGGCGCAGGCCGACATCCAGCTTGCCCGCGAGAAGATGGAGGCGGAGATGCAGCTAGAGCGCGAGAAGATGGCGATGCAGATGGAGCTGCGCCGACAGGAGTTGCAGGCTGAGGCCGAACTGCGTATGGCCAAGGCCGTCACCGACGCCGACATTTCCACCAACCTGCCGAGGAATTAGGGATGCCGGTAACGAAAACAGACTGGTCACAGCCAGCCAGCGCCGGGGTTAATCAGAGCCAAAGCGGGCTTGGTGGCGGCGGGTACTTCTCTGACATCCCAACATATGCGCCCGCTGAGGTTAGCCCATATCAGGGCGTAATTGACGCTGCCGACACGGCACTGGCGAACCTCGCGGCGCAGCAGTATGCGTCTGAGCAGCGCCAGCGGAGGTTTGCCGATAAGGTAGCAATACAGGACGCGCTGGCTCTTCAGCGCCAGCAGGCCGAGAGACTGGCCGCAGAGCAGTACCAGCGCCGCATTGCGGATCGAGCCGCTGTCCGATATGGCTCGGCCCTTGAGCGCGGTCGCTTGAACAATCAGATAAGGTCAGATATGGCCAAGGCATACTCTGGCGTCACCAACTTCGGTATGGGACCAATGGTTCCACTTGGCTCTGACATATACCCCGACACATTCTCGTCCTTCACCCCCGGTCAGCAGGCATCCCTGAACCAATACCTTCAGCGCGGTCCGGGCAAGGACTACAGCTTCGGCATCGTGCCGGGGATTATGGGCTTGCTCGGCGCTCCGACCCAATACGAGCAAATCACCAGCGGCGACTACCGCCCGGTCTTTGTCGGTGACGAGTTTTACGGCAGCTTCGGCGCTGGCCCGTTCGGCGGTCAGGTTTACACGGGTCGCACGCTGCCACCAGACGTGGCGGCGGAGTACGGCATACCCGGCTTTGAAGACACCAGCGGAGACCCGACCGTCGTCGCGCCAGTGGCGGACGCGCTGACGGGTGAGCAGCGCTGCCCGGAGGGCTACATCTTCGACGAGGACTTGCAGGCGTGCCGCTTGGATACGCCAGCGCCGGTTGCAAAAGCCCTTGAACAACGCGAGCCAACGCGCACATATAGTTTGTTAGATCAAGCACCTGACGGGTTGCTGGAGTTTCAGCGCCGTTACGGTCTGCCCCAGCAACAGATGGATTTCAGCCTACTGACATGAATGAAAACAAGATCAGGCAGCGGCAGGACCGCTCCGCAAAGGCAGAGGCACTCCTGCGAAATGAACTTTTCATCGAGGCGTTCGAGTACCTCGATAAGCAATTCGTCGAGGCTTGGCGCACGTCCAACGTCGGCGATGAGGAGGCCCGCGAGAAGATATTCCAGTTGATGCAGGCACTTGCTGCGGTCAAGGGGTATTTCCAGAGCGTGGTCGAGGATGGTAAGCTGGCCAAGGCCCAGCTTGACGAGTTCAAGCGGTATGGCCGCATAAACTAGGAGATATTTCATGTCCGATAACCCCACTGGGACCGGAGCCATTTCTTTAACCGAAGCAGTTTCTCTTCTGAACACACCCCCAGCGGACACCGTGACAGAAGAGCAGGTAGAGGCGCTAGAGCCTCAACAGCCTGAGACCGAAGCGTATGAGCCGGAGGCGGATACCGCAGATGCGACCGCCGAAGTGGATTACGACGAGGACGATGAGGGCGAAGACGCCTACGAGGCGGATGACGACGACGAGTACGACGAGGAACCCCCGGAGGTCTACACCGTTAAGGTGGACGGCCAAGAGGTAGAGGTGACCCTCGACGAACTTCAGAGTGGTTACTCGCGGCAGCAGGCGTACACTAAGCGCTCGATGGAGTTAGCCGAGCAGCGCAAAGCCTTTGAGGCCGAGCAAGCTGAAACGAGACAACTTCGGGACGCTTACGCGCAGCAACTTGATCAGTTGAGCGCTCAAATCCAGCAGGCAGGCCAGCAGGAACCTGACTGGAGAGCATTGGCCGAGACGATGTCCGAACGTGACTTGTTTCTGGCGAAGGCCGAGTGGGACCAGCAGAGGGAATACCTCAAGCAGGTCGAGGCCGAACGCCAGCGCATCGCGTCGGAGCAATCTCGCGAGCAGGAGCAGAACCTGCGCCAGCACCTTGAGGTGCAGCGTGGCGAGATGCTCAGCCGCATCCCTGCGTGGCAGGATGATGAGGTTCGCGAGAGTGAGCGCAAGGAAGTGATTTCCTACGCTCAGAAGCGGATCGGGTTTAGCGAAGAGGAAATCGCAAATGCGTCTGACGCACGCGCGATCGAACTTCTCTACAAGGCGTGGCGCTGGGACCAGCTTCAATCGAAGACCCCCGACGCCAAGAAACGCACCCGCAAAGCACCGAAGATGGCCAAGGCAGGGCGACCAAAGACCAAGCGCGAAGTTGCTAACCGTTCTCGGCAAGAAGCCCGCAAGCGTTTTGAAAGCGCTGGCACGGTGGACGCCGCTGTTGAGTATCTAATGGGGCGCAAGTAGCCCCGCAACTTGAAAGGAAAAGTCATGACGACTTTCGCTACTAGCGCCGCCGTAGGTGAGCGCGAGCAGTTGGCAGATGTGATTTACCGCATTAGATAGGGTAGGTGCGGTCTAAACCGGATGAACTGCTGGAACCCTACGGCGCAAGCTATGGCAATCAGCATCCAAGCCCTCGGTACACCGGGGGAAGGTTCAGAGACTACCTGAGGGGTGAAGCCCCCTTAATAACAGGCTAGAGCGTCCGGCACTCCAACCCGGAGTGATGATATAGTCCACCCCCACCGAAAGGCTGGGATAAAATGCGACCCTGCTGAAACACCGATCTTCTCCAACGTCAAGAAGGAGACATCGAACGGCATCTTTACCGAGTGGCAAGTTCAGGAACTGGCAGCCGCCAGCACCACGAACTACCACAACGAAGGTGCTGACACTGCGACTGCTGCGGCTACGCCGACAGATCGCGTGGGCAACTACCACCAGATTTCCAAGAAGGTCTTCGCGACCTCCGGCACTCTGGACGCGGTAGATACTGCCGGACGAGAACGAGAGCATAATTACCAAAAGGTTCTCAAAGGCTTAGAGCTAAGGCGCGACATCGAAAAGATGATCGGCGACACTGACGTTGCCCGCTCGTCTTCCGATCCTCGCAAGTCCGCTTCGCTGTCTTGCTGGATGACCAACGGCTCGGTTGGTGCAACCGCTGGTGCTTTCGGCACTGGTGACGGCACCGACACGATCACTGCCGGTGACAGCCGCGCCCTGACGCTCGCCCTCATTGAGGACGCGCAGCAGGACGCTTGGACCGACGGCGGTAACCCGCGCATGATGGTTCTGTCCGCCACGAACAAGGCCAACTTCTCGGACCTCTCCGCGTCGGGCAACCTCGTCAGCAACGACGTGAACATGACCGCTGCCAAGGAAATTACCTATGTTGGTTCAACTAGTGTATTTCTTGGAGATTTCGGAGTTTTGGAATCCAGTCCCTCCAGACAGCTGTCCAACGACCGCATCTTCCTGATCGACCCGGACTTCGTGTCGCTTTGCACGTTGAACGGTCGTAACTTCCTTGAGGAAGATCTCGCCAAGACCGGCGACGCGACGGACAGCCACATTCTGATCGAATGGGCATTGAAGCCCACTGCGCCCAAAGCGCATGCAGCAATTTTCGATCTTTCTGGTTCGTAATCAATGACTTAGCAGGGGGGCGGCTTCGGTCGCCCCCTTCTCTATGAGGGCAAAATGAAACGATACCTCTGGACCGACCCACGCACCCGCAAGGAAGTGTCCCTGCATCAGAACAGCGACGGCTCAACCCACGTTGAGCAGCGCCAAGAGTTCGGCGACCTTCTCAAAATCAACAAGCAGATGTCAGACGACTACCGCCCCGGCTCCCTTCGCGGCAACACGCAGCGCCACCTACAGCATGTGGCGGAAATCCCGAACGTAGTGTATGCTCACTTGGTAGAGAAGTTCGGCCCGTTGCGCGAAAACCCGAAGGCGTGGAAGGCGTGGCTGAACAACAGCGAAAACCGGGCATTTAGAACAGGCGGCGGAAGGCTCTGATGGCAATCTCGACCTACAGCGAACTGAAGACGGCAATAGCCAACTTCCTCGCGCGTGATGACCTCACCAGCGTCATCCCTGATTTTGTTTCTTTGGCTGAGGGGCGCATGAGCCGCGAGTTAGAGACGCGCAGCCAAGAGACGCGCTACGACATCAGCACGGTTTCTGGCGCAGAGTTTTACGCCCTGCCAACTGACCTGCGTGAAATTCGCGAGGCGAAGCTGGAGACAACGCCGATCACGGTGCTTGACTATATGTCGCCGGTTTCAATCGACCGCACTTATTCTTCTGCTGGCACCGGCAAGCCGAAAGCGTTCAGCGTTGTCGGCTCAGAGATACGCCTTCGCCCTGTGCCGGACGCAGTTTACACGCTTGAGATCACTTACATTGGCAGCATAATCGCCTTGTCGGACAGCAACGCCAGCAATACAATCCTCTCAAGGCACCCCGACATCTACCTCTCGGGGTCTCTCGCTGAGGCATACACCTATCTGCTTGATGAGCAGAGGGCTTTGGTTTACGACCAGAAGTTCACGCGCGCTATTGAGGAGATTGCAAAGGACGAGGAGCGCGCGCATTACGGCTCTGGCGCAATCCGTATTAACAGCAGCTATGCGCTGCAAAACGCAGTTGCTGAACGCTAGGAGTAAAAAATGAGCTACACCGGCCCCATCGCAGAGCGTAATTACGCAAACCAAAACACAGGCATTGATGTTCAAGCGCTGAAGGCAGGCACGGTTGCAACCGTTTCTGTTTCGAGCAGCAGCGCGCAGTCCGCTGCCCACGCTGCGACGACAAATGTCGTCCGGCTTGTCAGCACGACAGACTGCCACGTTGCTTTTGGCAGCAGCCCCACAGCCACGACTAGCAGCATGTATCTGCCTGCAAATCAGGTGGAATATTTCCTCGTTGCGGCGAGTGAAAAAGTGGCCGCTATCCGCGCCAACGCAGACGGAACCTTGTACGTTACAGAGATGGCCTAATGCTTAGAAACGTCGGACTACGCAAGAGCGTCGAGCAACCTGTCCTCGACCTGAACTTTGCCGCCAGCCAGATTGGCTCTAACGGTGCGCCTGATGCGCGTATGAACGATTTCAATCGTGGCAGCAATGCGTGGTTCGTGGACAGCGATGGTCTGGTGAAGAAGTCGCCGCACAATCTGCAAGTCTATTCGCAGGACTTTGACAATGCTGCTTGGTCAAAAAGTCGCATTACTGTTTCAACAAACGCAACGACTGCCCCCGATGGCACTTTGACTGCTGATAAAATTGTTGAGACAACAGAGACAGGCGCAAAATATTGGCGTGATTTTGCAAGTGCTGTAACTGGGGAGCGTTATTTCTTTTCTGTTTTTGCAAAAGCTGGCGAAAGAAAATATTTGCAGATGTGGACTGCTTTTGGCACTGGCGGGTTTTTTCCGCAAGTGTGGAATATTTTTGATGTAGAAGCTGGGACTATTACTGGGGCTGACTCAGATGCCGACAGTGTGACAATAGAAGATGTTGGCAACGGCTGGTTCCGCTGCACCACATCCATTACTGCTGATGGCACTGGTCTTGATGACATAGGCTTTGGCTTGTGGGATGGGGTTGGCTCTATACCGACACAAGGAATAAGTTATACAGGCGACGGTTCGTCTGGTTTGTTTGTTTGGGGTGCGCAGTTTTCACACCACAGCACAGCACCTGTAGACAACCCCTACGTCAAAACCGAAGGCAGCGCGGTCTATGCTGCACGCCTCGACCACGACCCGGCTTGGTTCATGTCTGCTGCGCAGGAACAGAACCTGTTTACCAACTCAGAAATGCTGAACGAAACAGGCAGCACTGGATGGACGCCAATTCGTGCTGTAGTCACAGAAGACTCGACAGAAGACCCAAATGGCGACACCACCGCTGAAAAGATACTGGAAGACTCAACGGCATCCAGCAGCCACTTTGTCAGGTCGCCAGATTTTACAACCACAGAAGGTAAATCATACACAGCATCTGCTTATGTGAAGGTAGCCGCTGGCACAGACCGCTTGTTTAGACTTGCGTTTAGCTTCGTCGATTCTGCTTTCAGTTATAAGTATGCCCAATTTGATTTGCAGTCTGGCACAGTGCAGGTTGCAAATGCAGATGACTCGTCAATCACCGATGTGGGCAATGGCTGGTTTAGGATTTCTGCAACCGAGACAGCAAGTGCTACGGCAGACACTGCCGAGATTCAGATGGCGTTTGTTGAAAAAGGTGGCACTGCAGATTACGACGGCGATGGCACATCAGGGTTTTTTGTTTGGGGTGCGCAAGTCGAGGTCGGCACTAGCCCCGGAACCTACCACCGCACTGAGGGTGCGCCTTACTACGGCGAGGGAGCCACGCCGAAGGGGCTGCTGATTGAGGAAGCGCGGACTAATCTTGTTGAGTATAGTGAAGAGTTCGACAATGC
>Ga0222716_10001162_pt1 | contig 22165 bp, 34 predicted proteins | sample C33_13DmetaG_FD_165044 | JGI IMG/M metagenome (GOLD analysis project Ga0222716, IMG submission 165044) | Estuarine water microbial communities from San Francisco Bay, California, United States - C33_13D | ecosystem: Environmental > Aquatic > Marine > Unclassified | place: USA: California... | reverse complement strand
CCTTATTACTTACCCTGGCCTCTATATGCTTTTACACATCTTTTTTTGCCTTTGTTCATAGTAGACATAGCAATTTTTACTTTGCGTCCTCTACCACCAATTCCAGTTGATGTACTTTTTCTACCAGTACCATTAATAAGTGATTTATTTTGTTTTCTTCTACTTGCTTTTGCCATTTTATTTCCAATATTTATTTAAAATTTCATCCTCGAGTAAGTATGCTTCCTTTTCCCAAGGGGTGTCTTTGTATGATGTATTTGAGTAGTCTACATTTCGCCAATTCTTTAAACCAGGATGTAACTCCCCTCTAATAAATTGTTTTGCATGTACTAGTTCGTGAGCTAAGTGTAACATCATTTCCTCTAGAGTAAATTTTTTACCATTAGATTCACGTGCTAGTTCTATCTGCACTTCCTCATTGTCGCCCCAACATAATGCAGAATTACCTGCATCACATGTTGTTACTACATCAATATCTATATACACAGTACGTTTCAGTCTGGGCATAAGATCAAATAAAGTGTTATAAACAAAATCTTCAACTTTTTTCTTGTTTTTAATTCTTCCGTTTATTAGTACACTCATCATAATATTATACTGTCTTTATTAGAATTGTCAAGAAGATGATTACATATCATCTCTGCATGGTTAACCCTGCCTTTATAAATCATAAACGCTCTAATTAAATGAGGAGATATATTTGCTTCTAAGCATATAAAATTATCTAACTCATCTTGTATAAAGTCTATTGCTGTAAACTCTATACCTGTTGCTTTACATACGTTTCTGCATATTTGCTTTAATTTATCAGAAGGAAAATACGGTCCTGCAACACCACCTCTATTTAGATTAGATACTGATTCAAAGTCTAAATCTGTTCCTATGCTGTCTATAACTTCTCCGTCTTCGTTATATAACACTTCAGGCTTTACTTTAAGGCTTGCGTCTGCTTTGTCGTGTAGTTCTTTTGTATTTGTTAAGGTAATACTTACAGTAGGCTCACCATTAAAACAAAATACTCTTATGCTTTGTGGTATATTTTTTTTGTTTTTAATTTCCTTTTGTACAATTATATCACAGTTATTATAAAATTCGTCTTCACTAGCAATTATCTGTGATATTTTATTTTTAACTTCATTAGATTTACAATAGTATATACCACTACCCAGGGAGCCAATACTAGGTTTAATTACACAATCTCCAAACTCTGTAAAATCTGTGGACGTATAAGGGATATGATCATCACCTTCCTTTGTAAATATCTTAGTCATTGGTACTTCTATATTATTTTTAAGACATGCTTGCCAGAATAAGATTTTATTTGAACATGTATTAATAGCAGGTACATTAGGGAAAATAGTATACATTCCTTTATGCCACAATCGTCGTAATACGGGCAACACTTCATTTATGTAATGGGAGCCTACTCGGATAATAAATTTAGTATTATCTGGCCATTTATCTATTTGAGTCAGTGAAAATTCTTCAGATGAAATTACTTTACATTCAGGATCGGCTTTTTCTGCTTCAACAACAAAGTGATTTAGATGCACACTTCGTTTTGTGCCAGTAGGATATATGATTACTATCATGTATATATTTATAGCCTATAAGATGGTACCGCATAGGAGAATCGAACTCCTGTTGCCGAGATGAAAACCCGGTGTCCTAACCACTAGACGAATGCGGCAAAAAACTGGAGGGATGGTTCACAGTCTACACTCATGTCGTGTACTAAATTGTGGACTGGTGTTGTTTCGTGAACCTGTCCCTTACCCGAGGCTTTCAACCCCCTATTGATAAATAGGTGTGAGGAGCGGTACACTTAGGGAATTTATATGGAGTGATATGTTTGCGACACTTTTCACTTTTTCTGCCATACCCAATTTACGAAATACCACACGGGCTCCTCAAAACTTTTTGTTAAACTCTTCTTTAACTAATTTCTCTTTTAGTTCTTTAATATAAACTTCTAAAGATTCAATAGTTAATAATTTTTTTAATGCTTCTACAGGTCTTAAATTTTCTGCTCTGGCTACCCAGGCTGAAAGTTCTATTAAGTCATATCTCCCGATGTCTAAATGTTTACAAACATCTTGTATATTAACCTGGTCGTCTTCTGTTCTTTTTTTATCTTGCATATTTTTTAATTTCTTCTAGTATAACATAAAGTTAATCGTTGTCAATCCACCATGTGTTAGGGTTATATTTTTTATTAGTAACACGTTTCCACCATTTTCCTATTCTGGAACCCCAGGTGTCTGATGTGTACCTCTCTTTTAAATTTATGTAGTCTTGGTCTAAAGCAGGAATAATAATTACCTCTCCTGCCTTTCCTGACGTTTCTTCATAGGTGCTATCTCTGTTAAATGTAATTTGTTTACCACCATGATTGTAATGTATAATCATCATTCCGTCTCGGGCTTCTAAGGCTGACAAACTTTCATAATGGTCTATTACAGCAAAGTCTTCTGCTATAGCATTTATTTTATCAGTATATTGTCCCACAGTATTATTTATTATGTAACTGCTTTAATAATTTCTACAAATACTTTACCGTATTTTGCAAACCAGCCTTGTTCTTCGGTTAATGCAATGCCGTAATTGTTAGCGATCATTATTGCTGTTTCTGTGTCTAAGAATGCACCGCCAACAAGTACAAATCCTGCACTTGATACTAGCAAATACATGTGGTCGTTATCTCTAAAACTATGTATTATTATCATTAGAGTACCAGCAAATAACAGCAAGTAAGAAGTAAGTTCCATGTGAGGATTTACGCCTAATGCCATAGTCATACCAAGGAACAAAAATGTACAACCTACAATTTTTAATGTAGACTGTATGAAATTATTAATTTGTTTCTTTTGCTTAGTAGTCATTACAGTTTCTCACCTAGTTCAAAACCTCTAAAGGTCTTAAACCTTGGGAACCTTAGGCTCCAAACATCGTCAGCGTCTTGGCTTTGCGTTGCCGCATCAGCTCTAATCTCAACTAACTGTCCAATAACACTATCCTGTGCTGACCAAACATCCTTACGCATGTCATCAGTAAGTCCACTACCCACGTTTACATGGAAAAACTTACCATCGTCATCACCTTCAACAACAAGAGCACCTAACATGCCTTCGTTTTTACCTGTGCCTTCCTCTAATGCAATAACTTTAAGTGTTACTTCAATAAACGGCTTAATTTTTAACCAAGCATGACTACGTTTACATTTGTAACCTTCATGTACAGGTTTAATCATAAGACCCTCATAGCCTTCGTCTAACGCAAGTTTGTTCATGTCTTTGAATTGTGCTTGTCCTTCGTCTAAGTCAAGGTTAACAAGTGTTGCTTCAACTAACTGTATTCTGTAGTTAAACAAACTGCTTAACTGAGTTAGCCTATCACGTCTATCAATAGCAGACATTCTAGTGCCGCCTTCGTTAAACTCTTCCAATGTTAGCATGTCAAATACAGCAAGATAAGAATCCTCAGTTTGAGCACCAGTTTTTCTATGTACTTGCTTCATAAGTGTTTGAAAATCATCACTCATTACTTCGCCATCAAATACTAGCCCTTCAAATTCTGGCTTACTTAATGCTTCGTTAATATGTGGGAAGTTTTCTAGCAACTTACCATTACGTGAATACAATGTAGCATCACCGTTTTTAACAATAGCAATAACTCTAACGCCATCGTATTTGTATTCAATATAACATACTCCAGCAATCTTCTTAGGATGTTTAGCACCGTCATGTGCTAACATACAACCAAATAGTGGAATAGTATCTTTTTTAACTTTGTTAATAAGTTTAGCACCAGTACCACAACGAAGGTCTTTGATTAGTATTCGTCTGTACCAATCGTTCCATTGCTCGTTAGTTGCTTTATCGCAAAGTGCCTGTATGGCATCACGAGCCGCATGTCCTGTTAGTGTACGTTCAATTAGTTGTTCAGCAAGAGCTCTAAACTCATCTAAACTAATACCATCACCGTCTTGCTCACTAAAAGGAACTTGCTTAACACCAAAAGTAACTAATGGGTCAAGACACATTGTAGCACCTAAAATGAATACTGAATCCATTTCCTGCTCAATTACGTCTTGCTTAAATAGAGAACTATTATTGCTCTCTAGTTTTTGTATTATATTCCAAGGATTCATTATACGTTCCTAATAATGTTTTCATTACCATGTTCGATAATGTTACCTTGCTTGTCTCTACCAGGAGATGTTGTAGCATGTATAATGCTATCAAAATCTCTAATATCAATACCAGTTCTATTAAGAACACTATCAGCAACTCTGTCTCTCATCACCTTCATGTGAGGAACATTTATACTTACTGGGTATTCTGAACCTTCTGGGTGGTCTATGTTTTCTTCGTGTCCATACCACATTTCTTCTAAACTAGTAAGTTGGATAGTAGCACTATCATCGTTATTTGCGTTGTAGCAAGTAAAAGATCCAATACTGTAACCTGATGTAGATACAATTTTGTCTTTGCTTTGGTTTTTTGTGTTTAAGTTTGTCATATTAATTACTCCCGTTTATTTAATATACATATAGTATAGCATTTTTTAAGATATTGTCAAGCCTTTTAGGCATTCTTTTCTTTATAATTTGCCATTGCTTCTTTAATCATTTTACGATATTCGCCCATTAACTGCCAACCATTAAGATCTCCTGTTGATTGGATGTCAAATCCATAGCCTGACTTCTCAGATCTGTTTGGGGTATATGATACCTGATTTACAAAACCAAAAACTATTTTGTAATACTTTTGCTCATAGTAATTGCCTCTTTTATCCCCTGATATCCAAAAAGCATCTTCTTTACCTTTTACTGGAGTTAATTTAGCACCAGTACATTTCTCTATAAACTTTTTCATATTCTTTGTAGGTTCATATTTACTAGCAAGGACAGTTGTATTTCTTTCTGTAATCATTACACCGCCTCCATTTTTGCATTTTCAACTTCTTCTTTAAGTTGAGGATGAGCTTGATCAAACCAGCCATTTGGTGTTTTATACTGGCATGTATAACTACCAGTTTTCCTATCACCGCCTTCCCTTGGAGTCCATTGCTCTGCTTTACCAATAATAGGTTTTGCAATATATTCATCTTCACCATATGTATGATGAGTTCTACATTTCCATTCACTATCTGAATAGTAAAACTGTATTGGAGTTTCCCATGGCTCGCAAATTGGTCCTTTGCCGTCGCCATTCTTACCAAGTTCTCTAACTTCGTAGTCTAGAATATACTCTTGAGAACCAGCATTGCTGTATTCAATTAAGTTAGATAAATTTGGGATACCTTTTGCTTCTATTCTAGCAACTTGGCTCTCGGTTAAGTCGGTAACAAAATATGTACTACCGCCTTTAAATTTCCAATAGTCTAAAGATACACCTTCAACAAAATCTTCATTATGAGCGGCATAGTTCTCTCTATACTGTGTGTTTATTACTAATGTTTTCATATTTACTCCTACCTAAATATTTAATATACAACTAGTATAGCAAATCTTTGTATATTGTCAAGCCTTTATTCATTAAAAAGGCAAATAAATGTGTAGAAAAGATAAATAAAAATGTAACACAACTGTAACATAAGTTACAAGGAATTTACAGTTCACACCAGTGATAATGTAAAGTACAATACAGTTGTTACACTCAAAAAGGAGAAAAAGATGGCGAATCCAATAGGAAAAGTAGCCATGCTAACTCGCAGTTATGCATCGGAATACTTAAAGAAATTTGATACTATGATGAAAGCAGGGTCGTTTGACAACATTGCTTCTAAGGTATTTTAATTATAGAGGGCGTGAGCCCTCTTATTATCTAGGTAAAATATTGTAATCTTTATAAAACTTCTGAACACATACGGCTTGCCAATGTGCATCTGCCTGAGCGTCATGTAAATTTTCCTGTATTGCTTTACGAGGGTCTACTGGCATCATCTTAAATAAAGTTCTACAGTCGTTTACTTGCCAGAAAAACCAATTCATATGATGGTTAAATGTTTTAAACAGATCCTCTAAAATTACCATATCAAACTGTGGGCCTTGACACCATATAGTATCACAGCCAACTAACCAACCGTTTAAGTCCTTCATAAAAGGCTCTATGTCAGTTCTACCTTCATCTGAAAATGCTCTGTCCTGGATACTTTGTTCTTGTTTACCCCACCATGCTAGTGTACTCTCATCTACGAGTCTACCAACATTAGTTTGTGCATCTACGTCTAACATCCAATGTTTGCCGTTATTGGGTTCTATGTTATTAAATGGGTCAAACTTTACAGCACCCACACTTAATACTACACTTCCAGGCTCAGTGCCTAGTGTCTCTATGTCTATCATTGCATGAGTGGCCATAATATTACTCCAGTTTAGAAGTATATTATAGCAAAATTTATGTACTTGTCAAGTATTATAGGCTAATAATTGTGTCGTCAGGTAGTTCTTGTCGTTCATCTACAGATGCTAACTGCCCTGCACCCTTAACACCATCTGCCCACTTCATTTTTTCAAATGGGTCTTGCTCGTTTGCAGTAACTTTATCCCACCAGTCTGAATGTTTACCTATTTTATCTAGGTACCATGCTATTTTGGCCGCTGAGCTGACTCTTGCCTGTTGCATATCTGCATGGCCAAAGTCCTTAGGGTCACTTGGATTACCTTCCATATACTTTCTGTTTTGGAAAGTTTCGTCATCGTTGTTGCCTGTGATATCTGCTCTGTCATGAATAAACTCAAAGTCTACTCTTTCAAAGATATCTAACATGTATGCAATATGACTTAACCAAGCATCGTTCTGTGCGTTTTGACTTAGGTGTCCCATTAGTATAAACCAATCTTTAGGTACTATAGGTAATATAGCATAAGGATGTCCTTCGTGATTATCTTTAGGTCCTAATAGTTTAAATTCGCCATCATGTTGTCTAATAACATCATCCCAGCCTTCTGTGACCATAACACAATCATCATTCCAAAAGAATAGCCAATCGCCTGTTGCCGCCCCAGCCAAAGTATTAACGTATATATGTAAGTTCTCATATCCTAATGGCTTAAACACACTAGCTCTTGCTTCTATGCCATGTTCATTAAAGAAAGGAGCCAAGTCATCTTTGATATACTCAGTTATGCCTTCGTCATCCTCGTCTATACCAAATAGTATTTCAATTTTATCTTTTTGGTTGGCCTTTTCAACCAAACCCTGTACACTTGTTTTCAGTACTTCACGTCTACCTCTTGTGGGTAGTAATACTGATATTACTGAATCGCTTACTTCTTTTTTAGGTTGTTGTTTTGCCATTACTTTGTACCTCTTGTTTCCTGCTGTAGTTATTTTCACCTGTAAATAGTTTTCTAATGTTTCCTCTGAACGTATAATGTCCAACATGGTTAAGTGCTGTTCTAGGATCTAAATAAATTGTTCCGCCCATATTTTGCCATGTTCTACAAAACATATAGTCCTCTGATAAGTAACGTCTGCTGTCTGGATCTATCATTGTATCAAATAATGCATACATGAATGGTTCAAACTTTTGATCTACATTAATATCATTTACATACTTCATTTCAGGATGTGCATCAAACATCTGTTGAATAACTTCTTTCTTAATACACATGAAACCTGTACCAGCGTCTTTAAGTTTAACTAAGTTATCTTCTATTTGTACTTGTGGTGTATTATTACCGTCTTTGTCTTTTAGGAAATCAAAGTTTACAACATAGTTTGAACTATGCCCTTCAATTGTTTCTTCTGTTTCTGAATCGTCTGCTCTTGCGGCACTAATAATACTAGTCCAGTTTAATGCTTTCTTAGGATATGCACCCACAACAACTGGCTTGTCATATGCAACCATTCTTAAAATATCTTCTGGATTAAACTCAATGTCTGCATCTATAAAAAATAAATGTGTTGCTGATGAATTTTCCATAAAGAAACTATTAAGTGTATTCCTACCTCTAGTAACTAAACTTTCATTTGCTAATGTACTAACAGTATACTGTATATTGTATTTGTTACATAAAATAGCAAGTCTCATCATACTTCTAAAATATGGCTCTCCAATTTGTCCACCATAACAAGGTGTTGCAATAAAGATATGTTTTTCTCTTAGTAAACCCAACGGTATCTCTATCTTGGAGTCTAACAGATTAAACATTACATCATCAGTTGCCTGTTGTGTCTGTTGTACCTGTTTAGGTTGTTTTGTAGTTTTTTTCTTTGCCATTTTTATCTTGTGTGTCCTAGTAATAAGTCTGGGTCTTCTTCATCATTTATGTATTCAAATATTTTATCTAAATACTTTCTTTCCTTGTCGTTATTTAACAATATCCTTTCGTCAACAAATAAAAGATCGGTATTATTTGCTAATGCAAGATCAATAAGCTCATCTCTTCTCTGTTTATCGTATGTGATTCCTAATATACTAGGAAAAAGTATGCCATGAATATTTGGATCTTTAATAAAGTCTTCTAACATTGGTTCCCAATGACAAAAACTTAATTCTAATGGATAGTCTGCCGGCACAATACCAACATCTTTACAAAATTGTTGCATAACCATACTAGTAACAAAGAACGGTGTAGTTTCACAAAATCTACTATTCATGTCTATATAATTTATCCATGTTTTATTTGTATCAATGTTGTCTAACGGTTGTCTATATTCTCCATGTAATCTAAAATATCCGCCGGGTCTACGTCTGCCGTAATTGCCGCCTTTAACTAACACTCTGGTATCAAAACTCCAACGAGTAATATCTGTTTCGTTGTTTATATTACCATGTAGATGTCCTTGTTGGAACAACCAACTTTGGCCTGGAGATGCAGTACACGGAATACTGTGATCTAAACATAACTTTTGTATTTCCTGATAACTCAATTGCTCATCATAAGTCTTTTGTGTAATCATTCTGCTTTGTTGCCAAGGAAGTATCTGCATAGTATTAGAGTCCCATGCTTCTGTAATTGGACTCCAGATACTAAACATACCTGGACCATGCCCAAACCATATACCCTGATGGAAATTTAATGTTCTGCCATGCTTGGCTTGATTGGGTATAACTACCCTTACACCAACTACATCCTGAACCATAAAGTCTGAACCGCCTAAACGAGGTCTTGCAATGTCCTCTACAAAGTCGTCTAACTTTCTAGCAAACTCTTCTGTTTTACAGATGCGTTGGACGTCCCAAACAAAATCATTAATCTCATTTGGGTCCATTACTTCATGTAATTTTTCAAGTTCAGTTACTTGTGGGTATTTTTCCTGTACAGCATCTATAAAATACTGACGCCAATTATATTTTTCATGGTCATGATCAATTAATTGATTATCCCATTCATAATTTAACTTGTTTAATTCCATCTATCTTCCTTAAATGGTGGAGCGAAGAGGGATCGAACCTCCGACCTCCTGGTTGCAAACCAGGCGCTCTCCCAACTGAGCTACCGCCCCTTGTTAATACTAAAGGTTTCTGTTTAAGTATGCAGTCATTCTATCACCAACTGCTTTAGAGTTTCTAGCAATATTGTTGCCAATTGTTTCAGCATTCTTCATAATGTTCTTGCTGATTTGCTCTGCGTTCTTTTGAACGTTCTCTCCAACTTTTGTCCAATCAAAATCAATTTCTACGATTTCATTTTTCTTAGTTGCTACTTTTTTTGTAACTTTTTTTGCTACTGCTTTTTTGGTTGCTTTTGCTTTAACCATAATATCCTTCCTGTTGCTATTGCAACGTTTTTATTTGCCCTACTAGTAGGGTCCGTGTAATAATGGTGCTGGTAGTCGGGTTCGAACTGACGACCTACTGATTACAAATCAGTTGCTCTACCTACTGAGCTATACCAGCCTTTATTACAGCAACTATTTATAGTAAGGATAGAAATTATATAGATGAAAAAGGGCGATATAAAACCGCCCTAATGGTTCAAGTCAAAAATTTAACTTGGAGGGTTTGTGTCGTCTTGAGCCATGTCAGTTGCTGGAGTTTCTGGCATTGGTTCAGTTTCTGGCATTGGTTCCATTTCTGGAGCCGGTTCCATAGGAGCCTCAGTTTCTAAAACAAATCCGTCTGCATCTAAAACTGGCTCAGTAGTTACTGGTTCCATTGTTTCAGGCATGTCTGCATTTGCTTCGTGTCCGTGGTCTTCTTCAACAAAGACTGTGGTTGCTTCATAGTCATGCCATTCTGTGGCATAATCATTACTCCAATCACTGCCTTCTACCCATGTGTTTGATTCACATTCATATGAAACAGATGCGTTAGCATTGTCACAATAGTTGTATGTGTCCCATTCCCATGTTGTAGGTTCCATCCAACACTGGCAACAGTCGTCCCAATAAGCCGCATCGCTGAAGGCTTCTGGTTTTTCATGTGTTGGTGTTAATGGATGTAGGTAATCACCTTCAGCAGGTGCTGTAAATACTGCTTCGTATTCTTCAACTGGTTCTGCATGATGAGGTATTTCCCAGAGCTTCATCTCAACTTCGTTAAGTTTCTCTCTGAGTTCGTGTAGCATGTTTGCTAGGTCTATTCGTGGGTCTAACATAATATATCTCCGTGTGTTTTTATTTGTTATCTAGAATATTATGTGTGTGATAATAATGTACTTATATGTATTTGTATTTATCTTTTGAAATAAAAGTCATAAAAAAAGCACCTAAGTGCCTATTTTATTATCTGTCGCTAAATGGTTTTTTAGATACAAATTCATTCAATCGTTCCGCTTCCGCTAGGACTTCCTCTGTGGTTGGCATATCTTCTGAATTTTTTGCTTTAGCCTGAAGAATTTCTTTTGCTTCTCTAACTAAGTCTAAACGTATCTCGTACGGAGTCTTGTTTGACATTTATGTTACCCTATAAGTTTTATATATGCATATATTTATCAGATAAGGGAACCCTTTAAATAACTATGTTTAAGTTAAATGTGTCTAAGAGTTTTAATTGACGGTTCAATTGCTTGTGGTATTTGATTTTCGTTTTTGTATAATGCTTTTACAAGATCAAGATCAAATCCTGTTTCAGTATTTAGTTCTCTGGAAACTGTATCTACAATAGCCGCCATTCTAAAATGCTGAGGGGATAGCCAAAAACCTGATCCATCTGCTTTTTTATTGTGCTTAAGATTAAACTGTACAAGGTTTACATAGTTCCAGTTCATATCTCTGTCATGGTCTATCATAGTTTCTAATATGTCCCAAGTTTCTTCTGGTAATATATCTGGCGTGTTTAATGCTTCTTTAAAACTTATTGGTGTTTCTCCACCCCATGCAGATTCTCTTACTAAGTCTCTGATAGAGTTTGAAAGTTCTGTAAGCATGTCCCATTGTCCTTCAACTCTTTCAGCAGTATTTACTGAGTAAGTGTTTCTGATTGAAAAGTTAGGTTTGATAAGGTTATCAATACCTTTAACCTTTTCTAAAGGATTTAGTTCTGCTGAACTTAATATTTTTTCTGCTTCTGATTTAAGATTGCTAAGATCCATTCCTTACTCCATAGTCTAGTTTATAGTATGTATTTATCTTTTATTTAGATTTCTTTGATTTAAAAACTTCTTTTTCTAATTTATCTAATTTTTCTGCTATTAATGGGTATTGTTTTCTAAACTTGGCATCTTTTTTTGCAAGTTCTATGTCATATTTTACTGCAAGGTATTGCATAAACGTATCTACTTTCTTTTGAAACCATATACCTATTGTAGTTCCTTGGAACCACTGATAAAAACTACTACCTATAATGCTTGATAGTATTGCCTTTAGCGATAATATTATTAACCAGTTCATATTGTATCCTTATTTTGGTAGTTGTTTACCGTTATCATCCATATTGTATAAATGATCGTGGTATAAACCCATGCTATGATCTGCAAAACCATCTATTAAGTTAAATGATTTTAATGCCTGCCAATGTCCATTAAGTTTATCTGCAAACTGTTCCCAATATGTAGACTTATTAATATTACCTGCTGTATTGATATATCTTAAAACACCACCGTGTTTAAATACAATACCAAAACTAGGTGGTACTATAGTAACTGCATCATTATTATTTCTATATCTGTAGTAACTAATGTTCTTTAAAGATTTAAGGAAAGTTCTTCCACCAACTCTAGGTTGTCCAAATGTATGTAAGCCACCATTAGGTTGTAACTCAGCCGCAACTAATACAGCCATTGCCCCACCTAAACTATGTCCTGTAACCCATACAGTCTTATCACCTTTCTTATTGTGTTTTGCTAATGCGTCTTTGATGCCTGGTATTACTTTATCATACTCTGCATAAAACCCTCTGTGTACTCTTCCACCTAAATGATGTTTCACCGGAAACATTTTAAGGTCTGCTAGAATATCGTTTATTGCTGTAGGCTCTGTACCTCTACATGCAACTATTACATCTGTTTTATCACTTAAAACGTATGCTTGGGCACCATCTACATCTATATATGTAGGCGGTAAAGGCTTATTTAAAAATTTTTTAATTGGGTCTAGGCTTCTGATTCCAGGCCTTGCTTCTAATAACTTGTCTGGTTCACAATAGCATTGGTGTGCAACTAGACTTATTAGGATACCGCGTTCGCGATATGACATATCTTTTACTGACATTTGTTACTCCTTAAATATAATTAATTATATTATAGTAGTATTTATCAATTCTTATCCTTTAATCGAAGTGTCTTTATTTGTTTATTTTTTTAATATGGTTGTTCCCATATCCTTTTACATAATAGTCTTCATACAAACTATGGTTCAGTACACTTTCTTTAGTGCATACTGTATGTCCAAAAAAAGTTCTGCGAATAGATTCTGGTTTAGTTCTATATGTATGCCAAGTACTTGTACCTTGTAATGTTCCATTTTGGTTATCGAATCCAGACATTATGAATGCTCTATTATTTTTCCATTCTATTCGTTTAACAAAATTTTTATCTTCATCGTATAACTCTGTACCGTAATTTTCTTCTTCACTTAAATATACTAGTAATGATATTCCTTTGTGTATATTTTCTGTGTGTATAGGATAGTCTTCTACAAGTTTTTTTACTCTAAAAGAATAGACATATTGAGATGTACAAATTTTTTCTTTATCTTGTTTTATATCTAACGAATCTGCAAGTTTAAAATACTTTGCAAATCTTTGATTTGGCTCTATGTTATAATCATGTAAGTCTTTTGCAAGTTTTCTTTTTCTTGCTTTTTGTGTATCAAAAATATTATCAAAGTCTTTTTTCTCTTGAATAGTATTAAGTGTATTAGTAACAAATTCTAAATCTTCTTTACTAAAAAAATCGTCTATTACTACATATTTAAAAGGGTCATTGAAATATTGTATATCTCGTTCTATCATACTGCCGTTAAACCTTTCATTATGTGTCCTTCATATACCATTTCTATTGGATGTATCTGTCCATAAAACTCGTTTGTTTGCCAACATTCTTCTTGTGCATTCCAATCCCACCAAGGAGAGACATTTATAACAATATGTGTGCGAGGATTATTACACGGTCGCATACTTATAACTCTATGTAATGTAGATGTGTCCCAACTATAAGCATGTCCTAGTTTAAGATGTAAAGGTTCAGGTAATGTTTTTAAATCAAATACATAAGGTTTATCTGTAGTAATAGGTATATTAACTCTTGTGCCTATGAAAACATTTGCATCTCTATGGAAAGGTCTGCTAGTACCCATTACAGGTGTATTACCATAAATTGTAGATATTCTGCTTTTTACTAAGGTACAATTAACATTATCTAATAGAGTACCAATACTTTTATGATTACTTGCTTTAGTTCTTACACTAAAACCTAGAGTATCTCTATGTTCGTCTTTAACTCTTTCATTTAAATTTTCTGATGCTTCGTATGTAAATGTAGATCTATCATTACTACCTAATACACTTTGATGTTCATTCGCAAAGGGTTTTTTATTAGGATTCCAGGTAAGACCAAATCCTCTGTATGGACTATCTTTGCCGTCTTTACTATTATTAGAAGACCATCCATGCTCTCCATATAATCCTTTTGCTTCTTCAATGTCGTTTCCAAGTTGTTCAAGATCAAAGTTGTGAGTAAAATCATATATTATTTTATGGTGTTTTATGTTTTCAGATACTTTTTGCTGTTGTTCTTCTTGATCACTATTTTGAACTATCCATCTCCATGTGGTTAAATGGTCAGGATGATCCTTCTTGTACAACTTTATCATACAGGATCGTTTCCTTTATCTTTATACTTGTCTTTTCGTGGTATTTCTTTGGTTTTGTCTTTTTGTACTTTATGTCCGTAAGGAGTGTCATGAGTAAACAGCTCAAGATGTGATCTTGTTTTAGGTATTTTAATTTTCTTCGACATGTTTTTCACCTATTGCTATTGCTTCTTCCAATGAGTATGGACTCTCATGCGCCATTGGCTCTTTTGTTTCAACAATATTAGGCCAAACTTGACTCATAGTTTCATTTATTTCTATAAATGGTATCTGCTCTGCAGGTAGTTCATCGTCACTCCAGATTGCCTCTACTGGGCACTCTGGTTCACATAAGGCGCAATCGATACACTCATCTGGATCAATTACCAGCATGTCAGGTCCTTCATAGAAACAATCTACAGGACAAACCTCTACGCATTTTGTGTCTTTACACCCAACACAAGGACTACCTACTACAAAACTCATATCTATACTTATCTGAAAATGCTATTATACAATAACTTTTATGATTGTCAAGTTATAATACTAGCGAATGTAAGTAACAATGCGATTGTGCCTAAAAATAAACTTGCTACTAAAAATGCGAATAGAATAATTCGCGAAGGGGAGGGTTGAAACTGACCGCCATTTTTTCCCACGCCAATGACGGCCTTTATTGCTTCGTTGATCAAAAGAGAAAGGTATTTAAATACATGACGGCTAACATCATACCAAACACTACAATCTGGATAATTGCTGGTATTACCACAAACATTTTCATTACATCAAAGTCGCCTTTCATAAAAAAGTCCGTTTCAAACCACTCTGCTTGTTCGTTAGGTGTTGCTTCTCTTACTTGTAAGGTATTGGTGCCCATGGTAGTATCCAGTATAAAAAGATTATCTCTTTTAATTTTTTCATATGATTAAAATAATTGTGTCAAACATAAAAACCAAGATCCCCAAAGCATTGCATAACATAATGCTTCTACTTTTTGATCAACTTTTTTTAATATGCCTGATTTATCTATAATCGTTAGTGCTATCGTCTTCATTTCTTTTTCTATTCTCTATCTATCTATTATGATATCGGAGCAATAGCAAGAATGCTTATTACAAAAATCGACATCAAGGCCAGAGTTTCCAACTGGTCTTGTATTTTATTAATTCTTTTGCGGCTCACCTACTATACTCCAAGTCGTTATTTCCCTCACACTTCTTAGAGCGCCGTACAATTGGTCGTTTACTTGGATGGTGCAAACTAACCATATACAAACTAAATTCTTCATATCTGTGTAATGGAGGTTATAAAAGTAATCTATATTACTTTATAAAGAGTATTTATGCACCGATGTTTGAATAGTATAGATAATAGGTTATTTTTGAGCGATTTAGAAATCGAACGTATATCTGTTAATACATTCTAGTTCATTTTCTTCTATATATGTTAGATATTTTATGTAGATATCTGAAATAAGTGGGGAGTATTTAAAGTTTCTACTAAATCTCCCTAGTCTAGATTTTTTGTTTTCGGCATACTTTGCCTGTAATTCAGCATTGGCATATCGTCGTTGCAATCCTCTTGCCTGTACAGATTTTGTCTCTATTGCAATTTGAGGATCTCTATATAATTTATCATATTGGTTATATATTCCTGACTCAGTTGCTAATAATTTTTTTAAATTTTCGAATCCAGTTGTTTCGCTTCGTTGTGGCATCAAGTTTGGTATAATATTTTTGTAATATGCATATTTGTACATGTAAGTATCGCTCATATATCTTTCAGTGACATTATGATGTTTAATAGTACTAGCATAGACACCTTGATTTTTTAAAACATCTATATTGTTCATGTAACTTTTATAAACTGCTTCAGGACTATGAAAATAAACATCTCTTATGCATTCTACTCCTATGCTTTCACAAAAAAAGTAATAAGGTGCCATTACGTCCTGTAGGAAGTTTTCTCCTACAATAGATATCTTTTTACTTTTGTCTGCTATTTCTTTATATCTCAATACTGGAGGATCGCCGCCAAGTAATATATGATCTATGTTAAACTTATTTTTTAATAATTCTATAAAATAAAAATGTACTGACAGTTGTGGACTATTATTTAAAAATTTAGGACCATAGTCAAAATGTTTTCGTTTTTCATAAAAGTCAAACAAGTCTATATCAATTATATGATGCTTAAAGCCATGTTTTTTTGCAAGTTGTTCTGCAATATAAACATCTTCAATATTAAGTATTGTGTCTTTCCAGATAGATCTATATGTATATGCTGTGACAGTTTTGCCTAGTTCTAAACAATATAGTAAACTGAACTGACTATCTAATCCTCCACTCAAACACAAATGTACATGGTTTTTATCCTGTAAAATGTCACCTATACATTCTATTAAGGTTTTGTCTGTCTCTTTGGCAAAAACTTTTACATAATGCTCCATAGAACAATCTATTTCCATTCCAGGCTGGGTACCAAGTTTAATATTATAGTTTATGCTCATATTTTAATATAGTATTATGCAGATAATGATAAATACATTGTATATAATATAGTTATCAAATTATTTTAATCAGGAGTTTACAAAATGGCAGAGTATATCGTAACAATGGACCCTTCCGCACATGCTGATAATACTGCGGCAGTAACAGCCATTACAGATGCTGGTGCAACGGTCACTAAAACGTACAGTTTTAATTTAACATATAAAATTGAAAGTACATCAGAACAAATGGAGGCTATTGCAGGGAAACAGCATACAGAAGCATACAATTTTGAAGCAGTAGTAACACCTTCTTTTAATACTGCTCATTTAAAGATGCTTTGTAATGATGCAGGATCAACTGCTACAGCATATAATCCAAGTAGTACAGGTGCAGGAGAGCATCTATACCTTATAGACACAGGTGTAAATACTACCCATGACGAGTTTTCAGGAAGAACTGTAAATAATTTATATACTGCATTTACTACAGATTTTGCAGACGCAGATGGTCACGGTACTGCAATGGCTAGTTTAATTATTGGTGCAAACATTGGTTCAGCCAAAGATGCAACATTACACAATGTAAGAGCCATGAATGCTAACCCTTATACAGGAACAATTGGTGGAATGGTAGATGCTCTTGAAGCAATATTAGTTCATCATAATGCAAATACACCAAGCCAAACTAAAACAGTTGTGGCTTGTTGGACAACAGCAAAAAACAGTTTGCTAGATGCTAAATTTAACGAGCTAGAAGATAATAACTTAGTAATTATTTGTTCAGCAGGTAATAATGGTGGAGACGTTGACTTTTACTCTCCAGCAGGTTTAGATAGTGTTATGACCGTTGGTGGACATAATGCAAGTTTACAAGTTGGCTTCTTTACAGGCACAAATGGTTCTAACTTAGGCCCAGAAGTAGATATTTTTGGAATGTCAGATGATGTATCAATTATTAATACTTCAGACAATAGTGCTTATACAACATCAGATGGTACATCAGTTGCCGCGGCACAAATAGGCGGTTTATCATTACAATATATTGATTTATATCCTAGTGCAGATGCAAGAACTATTAAATCATATATGGTTGCCGAAGGTGCTATAACAGGTAGAGGTATGTCAGTAACTTTTGATGCTGGACTACTTACTGCTACAGGACAAACTGAAGCAAATCTTAAAAAATCAATTGGTGTGAGTCCTCAAGTAGGTGATTTACAATTAGCAAGTGTACCTTCAGGTTTAGTACTTACAGTTGCATCCGGTCAAACTGCTACAGCAAATGTTGAGATTAATGCTAGTGCAAGTAACGTAAGTGTTATGAACTTTAGTCCAGTCCCACCATTTGCAACATTTAATACTAATGGACTTATTAGTGTTGATACTTCAGCAAATATGACAGGTGTTACAGTACCAGGAGTATATCACTTTGCAGTTAGAGGTGAAGTTAGCGGTACAGTATTAGTTGAAGAGTTTTCAATAGGCATATATACAACAAGTGCAGATGAAATTGATACAGCAAATGAGTATTATTACGATAGTGACAATACAACATATGACCAAGTTGTAAACTTTAATGCTACTAAAGAGTAATTAAAACAAATTCTTAAAGCCAGTTCATAGTGACTGGCTTTTTTTTGAGTAGTAAATACTGATATGAAACAAATATTTATAGATGTCACAACAAAAAACAGTATGTTTACTTCTATTGAATCACAAGGAAGTTTCTTGTTTCATAGATTTGGTAAAAGAGACATTGCTGAAGAGCATTTAAACATATCTAAATTATTAGAATACATCAATAAGATAAATCCTGATCAAATTATTTTAGAGTCTGTGTTTGGAGATCCTTTAGAGTATAAACATATTAAAAAATTATGTATATTCTGCAAAGAAAATAATATTCAAGTAATTTGTGTTACTAACGGATTTTCAGATAACTTTAATTTATTAGATGGTCTTGATGTTTACTATCTATTTAAACTTTATGCCTTTACAGATACTGCACATTTGTTTTACCCTGAAAATGATTTTAATAAATTACTTAGTAATTTAAAATATTGCAATAAATTACAGTACAACGTTTATAAAGAAAATTTAAAAGACGTTAATAATGTGTATGAGTATTCAGATAAAATAGAAGTAGAATTTGTACACGGACCACTAGTTCATGTAAATATAAATCACATAATAACACAAAGCGGCAAATGGCTATATGATATATACGGATTACAGGAGTTTAATATAAATGATTATACTTACGAAACACTATCTGGATTACCTAACGATTTTATACCAGAAAAAACTATGGTGGGATATCATTTATTAAAGAACTATGTTAAACCACCACTAGGCGAAAGTATAGAGTCTGCCAATGTATATAAAATAGATTATAACAACGATTTTCCAACTCAAACATCTATAAGTGTAAAAGGACATATATTTGATAGTATAGAAGATAGGAATATTATTACTAACACCTACCTAAATGATTGGACTATAAAAGATTTTGATTCCAATAATCAGTATCAAAAATCTATTTTGTCTATATTAAGCAATTTTGCATATGGCGAAAAGGAATCAATTTAAAGTTTTTGTTATAGATATATCACTTATATTATTACAGAATATGTAAGGACATGTTGTTTTTGTCTGAGGTAAACTCCATTTATCGTCTGCTATGTTTCCAAAGTTTAATGCACCACACCAACTGCTATACATATCTCCACTTGCATCTATATTAAGACTTTCAAAGCCTAAATGACATCTCATGCCCTGAAACGAATTTAGTCTTTTATCTATAATTTGATGGCTTTGCACATACTCTGCAGTACCATCGTCATACAAAAATTCAGTCATCCAGGCATTTGGATCAGGCTCAGGTTCTGGGACATACTCAGCACCAGGTATATTTTCTACTATCCGTTCAGGTAATATTTGTGCTTTTATTCCAGGGCGTTGTAATACTTCTTGCTCTTCTGCAGTATATTCCCAATATGTTTCCTGCTTGTTCTGGCGTCCTAAGAGCTTCTTATACATGGTTTTAACACATATACTCACCATATTATAGTTGTTGTGATCACAATCTTTAAACAAGTCACGCACTTCCTCTGCAAATTCGCCCATTCTGAGCACATCTCCGCTTATTCCTGCAATGTTTATGTCTATATGTACATAATCCTTTATCTCATTTATAACGGATTTAAAATGCTCGGAATCTTGTGTTTGTGGGTGGTATGTTAAAACTACCCTGTCCATATATTGTTTAGCCTTACTCCACCAGTTTACAGTTCTACTAGCATTACTGTATACGATACTGCTACTATTGTGTTCACTTATAGTTTTTATTATGTCTTCAAAGCCAGGAATAACAGTAACCTCACCACCTATTAACTCATACTCTGTCTGTTTGTCTAAAGAGCTGTAATGCGTTGACAGACGTGTTATTGCGTCTATGTACTGCTGTTTGCTTAACCAGGGCTTAGAACCATCATGTAAGATAGGAGGACAATACTCGCAAGAGTAATTACATGAGTTACCCATGTTCCATTGTATTCTTATTATATTGCTAGTATTTCTGGCGTGAGGACCACGTACAGAAACTAGATTGGACATTAGAGTCCTACATTGACTGTAAAACTTCCCATAGTAACGGAATGCAGACAAGTTGCTTTGGTACCAACCATAGCAACAGGTTGGCCTTCTGCTAAAACTGTTAAAGAACAGCCAAGTACTAAACTAGCACCAATATGTGGTGCTTCACCATGTGTAGAAACTATATCGCCTAATGTAGCGATAGGTCTGCCTTCAACTATCACAGAAGTAACTTTGGTGTTTTGTATAACACCAGTTCCGGCCATATCCATGAATCTTGCTACTTTAGGCATAGTATTATTTATCTACTATGTTTGACTATCTTCTAATAATTTTAAATAATCTGTAGAACTATTTTCTAATGCAATATCTACTGATAAGTATTGTTCTCTTAAAATATATACTTCTTCTGATTTACTAGTAAACGTATATGGTACTACTGCTATAGACTCTTCTGCTACAACAACTAATCTTGGTTTACTTAATGTTAAACTTAAATTTTTATCATCGTAACCCATTAGTGTTGCTATTAACTCTATACCAGCAGTAGTTTTAACTGAAACTACTTTTCCTAATCCTGCTTTTAATATGTCTGTGTACATTATAAACTAAACCCTTTAAATGTTTTGTCATCTACGTCTTGTTTGGTACCACCTATAACGTATGATGATATTTCTGTCTCTTGTGGTGCCACTTGTACTGATCCACCTGTAATCCATGCTTGAGTCCAAGGTAATGGGTTAGTACCACTATTATATATCTTCTCTTGTCCTACGGCGTGCATTCGTTTGGCCGCAATAAACTCTACATATTGCTTTAGCAACTCTGCATTAAGACCTATAATACTACCATCTTTAAACAAATAGTCTGCCCAAATCTTTTCTTGTTCTACAGCATCAATAAACATCTGTGTGCATTCTGCATACGTTTCTTTTCTTATTTTCTCAAAGTCTTTGTCGTCATTAGGCAAGAATTTAAGCATTTGTTGTGTACTTGCTAAGTGAACATTTTCGTCTCTGGCAATTAGTTTAATAATTTTAGCATTGCCTTCCATTCTTTTAAGTTCAGCAAATGCCCAACTACAAGCAAAGGATACATAAAAACGTACACCTTCTAATATGTTCACACTCATCAATGCTAACCATATTCGTTTCTTGTGTTCATACTCATCATATGTTTTATAACCTTTGTCTCTTAAAAGATTATATTCAATTAGTTTGTTATAATTTTCTGTAATGCTGTCAGCACAATCACATATTTCTTGTATGTCTAACATTTCGTCAAAAACCTTGCTCGGGTCAGGATATATGTTTCTGATAATATGTGTATAACTTCTACTATGAATAGTCTCACTAAATGCCCAAGTTTCTATCCAGGTTTCTAATTCTGGCAGACTCACTATAGGCAGAAAAGCCAAATTAGGTGAGCGACCTTGTACACTATCAAGTATGATTTGTCGCTTTAAATTACTTGTAAAAATATGCTGTTCAAAGTCTGTAAGATTTTTAAAGTCGGTTGCGTCTTTAAGGATATCAACTTCCTCTGGTCTCCAAAAGAAGCCCAACTGTTTATCAGTTAGTTTATCAAACTGTTTATACTTTAGTGTGTCATACCTTTGTACAACAGGACCGCCTGATGGATCTAAAAACATCTTTGCTTTAGTATGATGTTTCTTATTTTTTGTATCTAATACTGTCATTTTTTAATTTCCACCTTTTGTCCTATTAAGTGCTGGTCTTTTTCCGTTCTTTTGAATATAGAATGCAATTAAATCTTCTTCATCTACACTATATGTAGAAAAAGTTTTTGTTATTTCTGTGCCTACAATATTAGTATAAGAAAATTCTTCTACATGACTTTGTTTTCCCCATAATTCCATTCTGATATAAGTTTC
>Ga0222716_10001160_pt1 | contig 22178 bp, 41 predicted proteins | sample C33_13DmetaG_FD_165044 | JGI IMG/M metagenome (GOLD analysis project Ga0222716, IMG submission 165044) | Estuarine water microbial communities from San Francisco Bay, California, United States - C33_13D | ecosystem: Environmental > Aquatic > Marine > Unclassified | place: USA: California... | reverse complement strand
TTCAGTAGTTTTAAAATAATACCTCTGACATCTCAATAAATTCACATCAACAGGCAAGAACTCAAAATCAGATGCAGTTGTTCCAGCTTCTAATTGTACACCTGTAATGTACCATTCGTTTGATGTGCTATCTGCAAGGTTGACTTGACCTACTGCATAATTAGCGTCTGCATCTGCTTCCCAACTAGATGATAAACTACCAGATGTAAAATTACTTCCAGCACCTAGATTAAACCAAACATCAAAACTTCTAGCATTATCATTATCAATACCATTAGCAGTATTTCCAATAACAGTTATTGTTTTCTTTTCCCAAGTATTAGCAGATGAAATTGTATAAGATTTAGAAAACATTTTAGAAGCGTCTCTATGAAAAAACACCATTGTATATGTGCCTGTTTTATTAGACTTAACCCAAAACGATAAAGTTAAACTTTTTGCAGATGAAGTTCCAAAGTTTAGATATTGTAAATTTTGACCTTCAAAAGCAGTTCTTAATTGTAACAAATCACCACTTGCTGGACTACCATCAGCTGTTGTGCAATCCATTTTCAAAGACTTTGCAAAACCTTGAGCAGTTGGTACATCAGTTGATTGTGATTGTGTCCAAGTTCCTAAACCAGTATTCGTTAGAGAAAATCTATCTACTGTATTATAACCAGTTCCAGTAATCCCAGAAACAGATGTGCTTCTTTGTGCTATGCTCATGTCACCATTGATGATGATGTTTCTGAAGTTAATATTATTATCAAGTTTCGATTGAGGTACATCCTCGATCATGTTTGTTGTATCTATTCTACTTAATGCCATAATTAACTTCCTATCCTAAATCCACCAAACAAAGTAAAGCCTGTTGAAGAACTTCCTAAAACTTTTTGATTAGAATTATTTGTATTTATTTGTGCAAAACTTTCTACATAATCTGATGAACCATTAAAATTAACTATTCTAGAAATACTGCCATTACAAGAATTTCCAGGATTACTTTGAAAATTAAAAGATTGCTGAGCTATAACGCTTCCATTTTTATATATATTAATATCTCCATCAACAAAATTTGTATTAGCTGATGCAGTTAAAACTGCTTGTGTATAGATGAGATATTCACCCGCAACTGTCGGAGTAAAACGATATGCGCTAGTATCATAGCAATTATCCGTATCTAATTCTTCGTTTGCAAACGCAACTTTTGTACGAACGCCATTTGAAAGATCTTGAGTTGAATTTAAAAATGCATGAAAAGCTGGATAGTTAATCTTCTGCGTAGTAAGATTACCTGCACCATCAGACGTTAAAATGCTGTTACCGCCAAAGTCCTGTAGTTGATTTGCTTTTATAATTGATGCCATGATTATGATCCTATCCTGTATGCACCGAAATGTGAATGTGGTGCTCTTAAATTTTGATTTGCTCCTTGATCATGTTGAACATAAACTTCAATATAATCACTATCTGATAAACTCATAACGCTTGAAAAATTTAAAAAAGTATTTTGAGTACCTTTACTTGCAAAAACTTGATTTTGATATACTGGATTTGTAGTAGCAGAACCATTTTTATAAATTATTCCTAGTAAAACATCTTGGTCATCTAAATCGTCTATAAAAATAGTAAAAAATATATTATATTTTCCACCTTTCCCACTTGGAACAGTAAATGCTCCAGTACTTGTGTCATAAGCACTATCTGTATCAAATAATTCTGCATCAAATATAGCTTTTGTATTAGTTCCACTTGGAATTGATTGTGAACTTGGAGACCTATAAGCTACAAAAGCTGGGTTGTTTAAATTACTTTGCACAACACCTGAACCTAGAGTAAACGTATCCCCAGAACTACCCAGGGTTACTGTGCCGTTGTCCGCGATTGGTTCTATATTTGTTGTTTTAATTGTTCCCATTATCCTATGTATCTCCTAATCTTAAACAGTAAAAACCTGTTCTTTGTAAAGTTGTAGAGTTTTCAAGACCATAAGTTTCATCTCCACCAGTTATAAATTTCAATCTAAAAGTTGATGCGTTTGTAACGTCTACCATACATACAGCTACCATACTTCCATAAGTTGCTGAGCTAGTTTGTTTTATATTTGTAAATGACCTTGCTCTTTCATTAAAAGAACTACCACTATCTGTTGATATGTGAATTTGACCACTAACATATCTCATATCTCCTGTTCTTTGCAAAACTACTTGTAAAGAAATTAAATATTTTCCTGTAGTTGCAAAAGTAAAAATACCACTATTTTCTGTTAATCCTGTTCCTATTTTTTCAAAATCAGTATCGTTTCTTTCCCAAGATGAATTTATTAATGTATCTGTATCAGCATTAATATTTTGAAAAACTGTAATTCTCCAATTATCAGCTTCTGAAATCCCTAAATTATTTGTAGTTCCAGCAGTGGCTTGTAAAGTATCTCCAGAACTTCCTAAACTTAAACTTGTTCCTGATTGTGGGTCTATTTTATCTACAAATAATGTTGCCATATTATACTACCGTTAATGTCCCGTTTACTGTGACTGTTGCTGTAAATGATACTGGACCACATAACATCATGTTGTCCGTTGCAGGAACTGTAATTGTTTCTGAAACTGTTGCTAGGTTTTTATATCCACCATTGATTGCAGAAATCATTCCTGCTTGAATACTGTTTTCTCCTGGGTTAATGCTACCCGTAGATTTACCTTGAAACACTACATAGATGTTTGCTGTGCCTGATGGTGGGGCTTCTGTGAAAGCTAAAGTTGTACCACCTGATATTGAGTAAGCGGAAAACGGATCTTGTCTAACGTTTCCAACATATACTTCTGCTTCTGCAGTGTTTGAAACACTTTGACTTAATGTAAAATTGACCGTGGATCCATTACCATTGAACTGTTGAGAGTTCATGGTATTTAAATTTTGTTTTGGTGCGTTTCCTAAATAAGCCATGATTATCCTTATGTACTTATATCATCTACAGCGCCAACGACAGTATCTAAAGAAGAAGCTGTATCTGATTTAACAAATAGCTGATCTCCTGAAGCAAGTACTATCTTCGAGCCTCCATCAATAAGTTCTAATGATCCGCCACTTACAACTGGCGCATTTTTAATTAAATAATAATTTGCTGACGATCTTCTAATGTAAGCTTCAACATTAATTGTTGAAGTAGTAACGTTAGCCATTCTAACACTAATTAAAGTATCAAAACTATTTGCAGCTCCGCCTAAAGCATCTACTGCAGAAGTTCCTGTTTCTCTTGTTAGATAATTTCTAAAGTTTTGTGCCATAATTTATTCCTTATACTATAATGCAATCGACATAGCAATGACGAATCCGTTACTTGGTACCCCATCAACAACACCTGAAGCGTCTTTATAAACTGCTTTACTAGCAGGTAAAGTACAAAATACATCTTTTGTGCCTGCTGAAAAGTTAACAGCGCTATCTGAGTTAGATGAAGAAATAATAGTTGTTCTAGCTAATGTTCCAGCCGCAACGGTCCCAAGACCAACTTCAAACTCTGCTCCACCTTGTAAAGATATTGCATAGTAAGTCGTATTACCATTTCCAATAGCAGAAGAAAAAGTTTCAAAACCAGTTACCGCTCCAGCCAAAGTGAATGTGCCAGTACCAGTAGTCGTACTTGTTTCTTTTACTCTATCATTTACTACTAACGCCATTTGTGTTCCTTAAAAATATTACGCGTCGCCAAGTCTAATGATTGCATTAGAAGAATCAGCAGTTGGAAACTGAACAACGAAATCACCGTTAGTTGCAGTTTTTGATCCACCGAAGTCTAAAACTAATACAGCTTCATTACTTGAACCTTTATAAATCAGTGCTCCTGTTGCAGTTAAAGTTACAGAACTAAAAGTAGAATCTGCAAAGTCAACGAATGCAATGTTACTTGATACCGCTACACCATTATTAGTTAAAGTATTTCCACCTGCAGTATAGTTTGTACCAGATGAAGAAACTTCATTAGTAGTTGTATAAGCAGTTGTTGAAGTACTAAAACCAGTAATATTACTGTAAAGCGCTAGTTTAAAAGTTGATCCACCAGATGAATCAAAATCAAACACGCCACCAAGTAGGTCTGTTTTAAAAGAGTCAGGTACTATATTTGCCATTTAATTGTCTCCTTAAATTATGATGGTGATTGAGATTTAAGAGGTGTTCGAAGGGCCCCATCTTGCCATTCGTCCCGGCGTCTACGACCTTGTTGTTCGATCGCGTACGATTGTAAAGCTTTATTAAAAGATCCTTCGTAGTATTGTAACATATCTACAGGACCTTTCAAGTATCCATATGCTTCTACCAGACATCCATACAAAAGTAAATCCTGATATTTATTACTTGTGTAAGTTCCTTGTGTACTTCCCGGTGAAGCTGTTATTGAATCTGGTTGCTTTGTATAAGCTAAAGTGATTAAATTAGTGCTATTTGGTGTAGGTGCTACTACCCAATAATTAGCATCCCAATTAGCATAATACTTAGGTATTCCAGAAGCAGTACCTGGAGTATTATAATACTCAGCCATAAAACTAGTATCTCTTTTATCTAAAAAAGTTTGTTTACCATTAGAATCTGTTAATTGAACGTATCTAATAAATCTTAAATCAGATGGTATTGTAACATATCTACTTCCAGCTGCTAAGTTTGAAGTTGCATAAAATCTATTATCATCAGAATCTACTTCTCTATAAATTCTATTTTCTGCATTTTTAATTATTGTATTTAGAATACCTGTATTCAAAACAGAATCATCTACTTCTGTATAGTTTCTAATATCATCTTGTAAATTTGTTAAAGTGTATGCCATTATGGTGTTAGAGTAACTGGTCCTGCAGTTACAAACATTCCTCCTGATTTTTCCGTTACAGTTGCATTACTTCCGCAATTAAAGCTATAACTATTTGTATTAATAACTGTTATACTAAATCCTGAACCATTTTCAAATAAAGAATACACCAGTCCTCCCGGACTTCCGTTTACATTTCTAAAAACAACAGTATCATTTGTTGATCTTCCATGTGCAGGTTCTGTAACAGTTACAGTGGAAGAACCTAAAGTTAGACTCAAAGGATTTCCCGGTAATAAATTTTCTGTAGCGGGTTCAGTTCTATCTGGTCTTGCATTTGATAATCCTTGAGGATCACCTGTAAATCTTGTTGGTTGTATTTGTGGTTGTTTAGATTCAAATTCTGAATTGTGTACAAAACTTCCATCCCATTCGGTTACCATTTCATTATAAGGAAATGCCATACCTGATCTATCAGATATTGCTTGTGCATATTTTCCTCTAGATAGTTTTGCCATTATATACCTGGATAATAAGTTTTAGGAGTTATGAAAGAACTAGAAGAAGATCCATCTTCTTGTAAAGCTCGTTGTAATTCATCTTCATATAACATTTTTAACATTTCAACTCTATCCGGTGCATTTTTAACTGCTAAGTAATAAGCAAGTCCAGCTACCATACAAGGTACAAATCTATAAGGCACATCTGCATCGTTAGTATAGTCTCCAGCATCTTGAATTCTTTTTGCATAATAATAATTAAAAAAGTTTCCGGCTTCAGATGTTCCTGGAGTTGAATACAAAGTAACTGTAATTTTATCGATAAATCTTTGAACAAAATACTGTGTTGGATTTCCTGTAGAAGTTTTATTTGATAAAGCTTGATAAGTAGATCTACTTATTTTTGTGAGAGGCGTATCAATATTAGAAGCGTTTCTATAACTTGCTTCTAAAATATCATCAACACCATAGACAGCGGTTGCATCCGATGTGCCATCAGCTGTTGATCTAAACATTGTGTATGTTGATTTATTATTTACTAATGTAATTGAATTGTTTGCAATTTCCCAATAGTGTAAACCTCTATTAGACCATTCTTGAAACATTATATTTAAAGAACGTCTTGCTCCCTTTAATTGATAACCCGAAACACCTTGTATTCCAATTCTTTCATAAGCTTCTTCTACTATATCGGATATAGAAAAACCTTTTTCAAAGATTGTAGTTCCAGAGGTAGTGTTAGCCATTTAGCCTCCTAGCCAGTATATCCGATAGTAACAGATCCTGATCCAGTTACATCTGCATAGATAGTATTTTGAAATCTAATTCCGTTTCCAGGTATATACATATCTAATCCTTCACTTCCAAAAGTAGATTCAAATACAATAGCTCCAGATGCAGTTGCTGCATCATAAAGTTTTATATTAGTAACTCCCGTAGCTTGAATGTATGTAACTCTAGATGGTCCAATATTAGTTGATCCACCTGAAGCAGTTTTTACCTGTCCGTCAGCTGTAAGTGTTGTAAATTTTTGGTCTGATGACATATTGTTTTCTCCTATTAAATTTAAGTGGGGCCGAAGCCCCACAATAATTATTTATTACGATGAAGCAATGTTTGCAAGTGTATCACATCTTTTCCAGTTTGTTCCATCTGAAAAAGCATATACTGCTGCGCCTGCTGCACCATTATCAACGTAAATCATTACGCCTTCATTACTAGCTGCTTCTAATGAATCAGTTCCATTAGTAACAGTGTTTGCGTCAGTAACAGACCAAGTGTTAGTTCCACCTTGTTGAGTGTCACCTGCATTTGGATTAGGTCCACCAATAAAACCATTTAATGAAGTTACTGGTCCTGTAAATGTAGTATTTGCCATGATTATTCTCCTAGTTAAATTTCACATAGTCTCTAGGCCGTCGACTATACTGCGTCCATGCGAAATATTAATTTATGTATAGTAAATAATTTATATATTAAATTATAAAAAAGTGCAAGAAATCCCTACGAAGAAATACTATTTTCAACAATGTATCAGTCTTAATTAACCAGCGTAAAGATGTACTTCGTAATCTTTTTCGTTAATTTGACTTCTAATCTCTTGTTCCCTGATAATTGATCTAATTACTATTTTGATCTCATCACCAAGAACAGACATTTCAGGTGTTATTTGTCCTTTGTTTTCAAGAAACAACTCGTTCCATTTAGATTCGAGTTTCAGTTTCTTTGCGAACAATACCATGTTGTCCTGAGCCATTTGTAACCTCCTCATAGGTTATGTAAAAATCATTTCCAGTGCTTGTAAACTGAAGATCATTTTTTTCCCATTTTATATCATATTTTCCTAAAAAGTCAATAATGGGTTTATTTAGCTCATCCGCATTATTTATCTCTTTATCACTTTCGATTTCAAACTTTGTTTGAAGATGTTTTGTAAATATTTTTACTAAGTATTTATATTGAGTCATTTTTTCTTTCTATTTTAATAATGAGGCGAGATTGTGTCTCGCCTCAAAATTTCTAATTATTATGCACCTGGTGATGCAAAAATACCTCTATAGTCAGATACACCAAATGAGTATCTTTCTCTAGCTTTGTATCTTACGTTACCAGTGTCGAAGTCACCTTCCATAGCAGTTTTAATAGCTGCTCTTTCAAAGTACTTCATACCATTAGGCACGTCTGTGATAATGTAGAATGCATCTGGATCAGTTAAGAAATTGTTCACTCTATAACCTTGAGGAACCATTCCCATAGAAACGATTGCATTGATATCATTATCAGCAGTACCAACTCTACCTTGAGATTTCATTAATCTCTCAGCAGTGAATTGAAGCTCAGAAGGAATAATCATTTTTACACCTCTTGCAGCAATTTTTAGACCTCTTTCGTCTGTCATTGCAGCAATATCGATTAATGATTGCTCTAATGAAGTTTCATTCAAGTCGGCAGCCGTTGCTAATGTGTTAGATACAGTTCCACTAATTGTAGGGTGGTTAGTTGCAAATAATGCAGAACCATCACCTGAAGTGAATGTACCAAAACCATTAACTAATGGGTTAACCGCTTTAACTTGTTTAGTGTTCGCCATAGATCTAGCTAATGCTTTAGTATATCTACTTCCAAGTCTGTCGTATAGGTTATCTTCAACCGCTTCTTCAGTGATTGAAAACGCTAAAGCTACAGTCTCGTGAGTGTATCTTGAAGTGTAAGTTTCTTGAGCATTGTCAAAAACTACACCAGCACCCTCAGACTTAGTCTGTGCTTGAGCAAAACCTGATAACATAACTTCTTCTTCAAACGCTCTGTCTGAAGATTCAGTAGTGTATATTTCAGCATGCTGATTTTCGTAACGTTTATATTCAAGTCCAAATAGTGCATTTAGACCTGGTTCTAGTTCTTTAACTAGTTGTCCTCTACTTATGGCCATTATATACCTACCGTTCCTTTTAAAAAGTGCTCGTTAATCATAACTACCAAATTAACATTAGCAGAACCTGCTGTGTCATTACTTGGATCATTAGATATTGCAAGTACTCTTAATTGTGCTGTTGCAGTTTTAAGATCAGAGTGATCTAATTCTACTTTTGATACATAGTCTGGTGAACTACCAGCTGTGTATGCAATGTCAGCATTCATTCCGACGTCTGCTGCTGCAGTTGCGCCGTCTGATTGTACTTCAAACCTTTCGTAAGGGTCGTCAGAAACGAATCCTACGATATCTGTTGCAGTATTACTTGCATTCAGATGGTTTGCCCATGTTGGTTTGCTTGTAGAAGCATCAGTATAGAAAACACCATTTAGTGGTCCTAATAAAGTATCTGTTGCTGCCGCTACAGTAATTGTACCAGTGGCTGCCATTTCGACAGGATCACCTTGGTAAATTGCTGCTGCATTTGCTGCAATACTATATTCGGATAAACCTTGGTTGTCTCTATTCTGGCCAACTTTTCCTATTGCTTTCAAACCGAAAGCTGCGTCTTGGTTTGCCATTATATTTTCTCCTTTTGTGAGCTACCCTTTCGGGCCTCCACTCACGGGTTTATTTTATTCGTTGGGTAGGAATCGTTAAAAAATTAACTTTTCTTTGAACCACCGAAGGTTACACGAGTTTGTCTATCAATATTGATAGGCATACTTGGGTGCTGTTCCTTCATTAAATCGTTGTCAACTGCTTCAACATTGTCCTGAGCTTGTTTTGTATAATAGTCAGTACGTTGTTGTGCGATTTCTTCCGGTACCCTTGCCAGCACAAGGCCACCAACTCCGATCACTCCCTTATATTTACCGTCTTCTACTTGTGGATAATCAGAATCTGGATATTCATCAGATCTAACTAATTCATATCCTGATCTTATTCTTCCAGCGACATTCTTAGTGTCGTGAAATCCTAAGGTTTCTGCTCTAATCCATCTGTGCGTAAAACCTGCCGGTGCAGGGGGTGCATCTAAACTTGATGGTGGAGACCAAACTTTTTTCTGAGCTGTTTTTTCTCTAGTTTGACTCGCACGCGAGGTTCTTTTATCATTATTATTTTCCATATGCTTATACCTCCTTCGTGATATTTAATTGTTTCGCATATTCTTCTAGCGGCACTCCTAATTTTTTAGCTATTGCTACCTGTGATGAAGTGAGTCTCACAGTTTTGCGACCAGATTTAGTACTTCTTTTTGCAGATGCAACTGTCTGTACAGGTTTAGCCGTTTCCACCTTTTGTTCATTATTAACAAATTTGTGGGGAAATTCAAGTCTTATTCTTTTATCTATTTCAGAATAATACTCATCAGATTGAGGATCAAAACCTTCCTCTTCTGTTAATTTCTTATGTAAATCAAAAGCAGTATAAGTCATAGCGCTATCTCTACCAAACCATGTGTTTTTCTCTGCCCATGATGAAGCTTTAGGATCCGGTGTTCCTTGTGCTACTTCTTGTCTATTTAAATTAACTTCAGGTTTTGCAACCTCAGTTTCTTTAAGTTTACTTTCCTGTTCTTGACTTATTTTAGCTTCTAAAAATCTAGCTTGTTTATAACCTAGTTCAGAAATCATAGTTTGAGCTTCTACTTCAGCATTTATATCCCCTGCTTCTCTAGCAGCAGCTAATCTTGCTTTAGCAGATTCTAATCCAGATGTAATAGATTCTTCTGTAGATTTCATGAATCCTGGTTCTAGCTTAGAGATTTTTTCATCAACTTTTTTCTTATCCTGCATAACTCTTTCAGCATAAGTTAAAGCTTCTTCTTTTTGTCTCTCAGCTTCTCTCCATTTTTTAGTAAGCTTTGCTATTCTTTTTTGAACACCTTCAGAATATTGTTTTAGCTCATCTTCTTTAGGTTCTTCAGATGAATTTTCCAATTTAATTTGACGTTCATTTTCATGAGTCTTATCTTCTGGAACTGTTTCATCTTCTACAACAGGTCTTACAGTCGGTTCTTCTTTTATTTCCGGTTGTTCGATTTCTGTTTGATTTTTTTCTTCAGCGATATCAACATCCATTGATGGACCAGTTGTATCTATATCTACTGTTTTATTTTCTTCTTGTTGCATAGTTTCCTCCTATGTGGTTAATATTGATGAAGTATATCTTCGGGTTTATCGATGGTTGCTAAAACTTCATCATCATTTAGCAATCTTACTTCTCCGCCATCAATCTGAATTCTTGATCCAGCATATTTTGCAAAAATTACCCAATCTCCTTTTTTACACCAAGCTCCTTCAGGAAATTTTTCTTTATCATAACAGTGTGGTCCCATAGCAAGAACTAGACCGCAAGTAGAACCTACTTGTTGTCTCTCAAGTGTATCTTGTCCAAGATACAATCCACCTCTAGTTTTTTCTGGCATTTTAAATGGAAGAACTACAAGTCTCCATCCAGTTGGTTTAGGTAGTTTAGAAGATTCTTTTGTTTTTAATCTTTCATAACCATCAACTTCTTTTTGATGATCATCTTTGTATTTATCTAATAGTGCCGATTTAACTTTCGGTTCTTCCGAAGTCGACGACGTTTTCTGGTCTTTCAGTATCATTTTTTTCCTCCTTAGGATTTAGCAGGTTTGATATTTCCTGTGATATTCTTAAATAGGCATGTGCCTGTCCCATCATATACTTGTATTTTTCCATATTGTCAACACCTCCACCAATCATATTATCTCCAATAGATTGATATTGTTCTTTGAGCTGTCTTTGTATTTTATTTAATATTACTAGTTCTTCGTTCAACATTTTTCTTTCTCCTTTTATGTAATAAATTAACTCTTGAATGCCAGCACCATTCAGTAACTTTTATAGAACATGTTTCTAATTTAGAAAACATAGTATCTAATCCACCAAAAAAACTATATAAAAATTTATCTAGCATTTCCAACGTCTTCTTGCCTGTCTAATTCTTGAATTAGGATCATTTCTAGTTTTAGCTGATGAATTTTTAAGTTGTCCGGCTGATCTTGCACAATATGATTTTCTACGTTTTGCAGCAGCTGAACCTTTTTTAACTTTACCTGTTACTGCAGTTTTTAATTTTGATCCAGGGTTTGCTGCTCTATAAGCTTTTACACCTTTAGCAGTCATACCAGCTCCAGATTTAGTTGGTCTGTAATTAGCTCCTGGTCCTTTTGTTGTTTTTCTAATTGATCCACCTTTTGCTTTTTTAAGTCTAGTAATAGTAGTTCCTTTTCCTGTAGTAGTATCTATTTGTAAACCTCTAGGTAAATCTTCAATATTATTTTTACTTTCATCTCGACCGTATTTATATTTTTCTGTTGAAGAATCTTTTTCTTTTGTTTTTTTATTATATTTATTCATTATATTTTTTGCATCTCTGGATTAGTTGATAACATATTTTTTTCTGCTCTAGGTCTTGCAATAGAGTCTTTACTTCTTTTTCTAAGTTGAGCAATAGCAGATTCTTTTAATTGTTTTTGTCTTCTTAATTCTTTTAAATCTTTTTCTAAGTTCATTATGCAAATGTTTTTACGTTAGTTGGTTTACCACCGGGATTACCCGCTGCTCGTTTTCGTTTGACAGCACTCGCCTTTTGCGACTTTGTCATCCGTGTGGCTTTTGCAAGTGGTACGCATTTTGGATATTTCCTCTTTGAGCCTTTGCTTCTCCCGCATGGTTGATACTTGCCGTCTTTCTTCGGTGCTCCAATGTCTACCCATTTTTCTGATACCCATTTTCTTAAACCACCTTCTGAATAATAACTACGCACACGCCACTCTTTTTCTTCTTGCTAAACCAGCAACCATGTGACCACCGGTTGATGCTTTTTTTCTACTTCCTTTTTTACCACCTGGTGTAATTTTACCTGAGCAAACTCCTGAAGCGTACATGTTTGCGTACGCCGAAGGATAAACTTTGAATTTACGCTTCGCTGCTGCTTTTCCTTTTGAACAAAGTTTAGCCATTACGTTTTAACCATTTTAGATATAGGTGATTTTTCTTTTTTCTTTTTACCTTTAGCCATTAAAATTTTTTTCTTTAACTCAGTAGGTAAAGTTTTTTGTGCTTTGGTTAAACCATTTCCACCATTACTAAATTTTTTTCTCATTATTTTTTTCCTCCGTTATTTTTAAAAATTTGTGTACCTTTTATACCATAGATGCTCGCCACGACAAGGATCCATAAATTTGTGAACCAGCTCGGAAGCGTAGAGAACATATCAAAGAACAATTTCACCTTGTCCATCGCTGTTGGGTCCTCACTTACAACTGCCCACGCCAAAATTACGATGGGCGCCGATAGAATTACCAAAACCGCCTCGTCCTTCCAGTCCGATTGACGTGCTTCTAATAGTTTTCCTTGGTAAGCTTCTTTTCCTTCGGCCATACGAGACGCATGCATTAACTGTGCATCTGACATTGCCATTTTAGTCTTCTGCTTGTTAGCGTATATTTTACTTCCAGCAGAAACGGCTAATTTAATTGCCTGAAACCACATGTTAGTAAGCTTTTGATTTTCTTTTTTTCTCTGCTAGTACTGCACCTTGACCTTGAACTTCTTCTTCAGGTCCACCAGTACCAATATAGTTATAAGCACCATCAGCAGTTGTTTTTGATCTTGGATCAATCTCAATTTGCTGTTCAGAAACTTTAACTTCTTTAATTTTATCTAATTTTTCCATATTTTCTCCTTAATTATTTTATTTTAACTGTTTTTTTCTTAATTGTCACTAACCTTTACGCATGATTTCAACATTTGGAACCATATTACCGGTGTTTTTCATCATTGAGTCTGCACTTGGTATAGTTTTACTAAGAATAGTTTTTTCAATTGAAGTATCAGCTCTTAAATTTGCTAATTCTTCATTTTGTTGAAGCTTATCTTCTTGATTTGTCTGGTTCATCATAGTTTTCATCTTATCAAGATTCATTCTCTCTTCATCCTGTTCTTTTTTACGTTGGTTTTCCATTGCTCTAAGATCTAATTCTCTTTCTCTTAGTTTAGCAATAGGATCATTATCAAATTGTGAAGTAATTTTCTTTTCTTCATTCATAAATTCTTCCATCATTTCAGCAATTAGTTGTGCTTTTCTAGCTTCCACTCTTTGTTGCATCATCATGAACTGCATTTGCATCTGTTGTGCCATTTGTGGATTCTGTTGCATAGCCATTTGCATCTGTTGCATTTGTACTAACTCATCTTTGAATTCTAATTCAATTTGTTCTTGAGCCATTAGACTAATATGTTCAAAAATATTTTTTTCTAAACTTGCCATTACCATTGGATTGTTTCTTGCAATGTTAGTTGCCATGAAATTTAAGTGAGCAGTTATATGTGCTCTATGATCTTGTCCAGGAAATGCTTGGAACTGTGCTCCACCTAAAGCATCAATATGTTCTAACGCTGGATCTTTAGGAGCTGGTTGTTGTGGTCTTATTAAAACTTGGTCAATATTTTTTACACCTAATGCTTCATACATATTTCTATATGATTGATACATATTGTGCATTTGTGGATTAGATTGTGCCAGCTGGAGTTCCGTTTGCGCAAGTGAAATACGCTGTGTTTGAGAAAAAATGTTAGGGTCAGCAACTGGCACTATATCTACTCTATCATCAAAATCAGATTGCATAATCATTTTTTGACCCCCAACTACATCGTACGGATATTCTTGTGGTAGATATAACTTGAATACTCTAGCTAAAATTCTGAATTCATTTTTAAGAGCTGAGTAAATTCTTTTGTGAATCGCAGACATTGTTCTACTTCCTCTTTCAAGTAGAGCTACTGTTGTTCCTACTGCTGCTTGTTGATTGCCATCACCAACTTGTAAATCTGCAATCGATGCAAATCTTTGACCGGCGTTTACTACAACACCCATCAAACTTAATAAAGTCTGTGACGGTTCTTTAAAAGGTAACATCATAAATGAATCTCTTAGATTACCACCTGGTGCATCTACATCTCTGAATTCACCTGGTTGAATTGATTGTGCATCATCTCTAATTCTAATACCTCTCATTTTAAATCCAGCAGGTAAATTAGATAATGTTCCTGCATCTAGTAATTGTCTAAGTGCACTTGTTGCAGTACGTGACAATCCGCCGATCATATGAATTAAACCGAAACCATAAAAACCTAAACCTGGTAAAAATTTAAAATGTATGAAATATTGTATTTTTCTTTTCATTGGATCACCTGATTCATAATTTCTTCTAATAGATAAAATCTCGTGTGATCCTTCTATAAAAGTTACGATGTAAGGTATTTTAATTCCTGAGGGCTCACCAGTCTCTTGATTCATATCTTCGAAACCTTCTAAATCTAAATCAACATGACATTCTAATAATGTAAATACATCTTCATCTTTTGTTTTTGAGACTCCCTCAATTTCTCTTTCTTTTCTATCAATTTCAGTGTCTTTGTCTTGAGGTTTTCCAATTTCTACATCTTTATAAAAACCTGCTACTTGTTGTTTTCTTAAATCATTTTCAGAAATTTTTACTCGATGAATAATTGCTTCTGCATCATCTAATGAAGTAGCTGTGTAGGGTACAATTAAATCATCTGCAGGAACAAATTTTGATACTGCTCTTTGTTCCATGTCATCATAATAAACTTTTTTGAAAGCAGAACCCGCAAGTGGCAAATTAAATAACATTTGATCAAACTCTGGTTCATACTCTTTCATCTTTTCCATTATTTGATAATTCATAAAATCTTTAACACGAGTTGCTTGTTGTGTTTTATCAGGAGTAGGCATTCCTAAAACTTGAGTTCTAACTGGTCCATCTGCTGGAAGTAATTCTTTATAAGCTAATGCTTGAAACTGTGTAACTGCTTCTGCAAGAACTGGGTGTGTTGCACCTGAAGCTCCTTGAAAAGGTTCTGTTCTGTTATCATATTTAAAACCTAAAAGGTCTAATCCTTTAGTGTAGGTTTGTTCCCACTCTTTTCTTGAAGAAGAGTAGTCCATATATTTATTATTTAAGTCAGAAGATAATTCTCCTAAAACATCATCAGGTAAAAATTCTGCAAGGTTTGAATAATGCTCGTCACCACCTTCTGGCGATGCAGCTTTTGGATCTAAATTAATATCAACTGAACCATCTTCATTTTCTGTGACTTCTACATCATCAGGTGATTGCTGTTCTTCCGTTACTTCTTCAACTATTTGTTCTTGAACTTCTTCTTGACTAGGTAATTCAAATTCTTTTCTTACTTCGTTGGGAAGTGCTTTGTCTATATCCGCCATTTATTTTTTCTCCAGATTGTTTGACTGTTTTAACAGTATTATAATTAATATTCAACCCCTGAGGCATGGGTCCTGATTTAGGGGGTGTTGTAGTGGTTAGTCTTTTAGTCATTATATGGTTTCTTAATTAATTTTTTAACGTCAATTAAACCTATTAATCCACTCATAGGATCTTTAACAAGTTGGTCTGTTCCACCTGGAATTCTTATATTAGATGCTCTTTTAATATCAGCACCTTTTACTTTTGATTTAATTAAATCTATAATACCTTGAACCTTAGATTGAGTGGGTCCAAATGCAACTCTTTTAGATGAATCCATTTTTTTATATTCTTGTTTTTCTCCAGATATACCAGCAAATGTTTTTGCTCTATCTACACCTTTTAATTTAAATTCACTAGTGTTTGGATTAACTACAAAATATCCAAGAGTTCCTTTTAAATTTTTATTTTCTTTTCCTAATTTTTCATTTGATATTATTGACTGTTTTCTTGCTTTTGCATTTTGAACTTCTAATAAGTATTTATAATTTTTTGGTTTTTCATCAATTAATCTTTTTTGTTCTTTTGCAATTTTTATAGCTTTTTTATCATAACCTTCTGCAGCTCTATTAACTTTTGCTTTTAATGGCCCAGTGTCTTGTGTTGAAGTTAAGAAAGTTTTTAATTTAGGTGCAAAATGTGAAAAGTTATTTATCTTATCCATTGATATAGAAGAACCTTGAGATGCTTTATTAAACTGAGATGATTTTAAATTTTGATCTCCTCTTGTATCTTTAAATTTTATTTTACCTGTAGGAAATACTATGCCCGCTGCTTTTCCTCTTAAAATATCATCTTTTGTTAATAGTTTTCCTTTGTAATTTTCTTTTCCAAGTTCAGGTTTATTTAATTTTCCTTCACCTCTAAAATCTTTAGGACGAAAAGTAGGGTTATCTTTTTGAATTTTTTTTATTTGTTCTATTGATTTTTGTTTATCTGTAAATTGATTCTTACCCGATGGATTATAATTACCACCTTTTTTACCTGGAGATCCTTCACCGAAATTTACTCTACCTCCATCTGCGTATCTATCTAGTTCAGCATCATACTGTTCTATTTTTTCAGTAACCATTTCACCGGTCTCACCAAACAATGGCATAACTGTATCGTAATAATCTGACGCAGATATTTCTTTATTGTCGAATGCTTTTCTTGAAATCTGTCCAACTAAATTAGTATAAGTTTTTGGTGATAAAGTATTAACAGCTGCTTTAGTATTTAAAGCTTCTAAACTTTTAAGATATTGTTTTGGTTTTGGTTTAGGAACAATTGGTTGTCCTTCTTCTAGGAAATAAGACGCTATGTCTTTGGCCATGTTAACCTCTGGCTTCTGATAAAATTTGATCTAAGAATTGTTTAAATGAAACTGGCTCTATTCCTTGTTCTTGCATTTCAAAAATATATTTTTTATATTCATCCATCGCTGAATCATCGCTAGCCATTTTAATTGATGGAGCATCTCTTTTACCATATCTATCTTGGATTTGCATTTCTAAATATTCCATCTCTTCTTCATCTAATAATTCTAAAGGCTTACCAAATAAATCTAAAGACATATCATTTTTCTCAGCCATTGGATCTGGTTGTGATGCCATTTTAGTTCCTTTAAGACTCTGGATCCCTGAAGCTTGGTCCATTTTATCATCAGAACCAAATGCATAGTTAGAACGCATCATGCCTCCGGCTGCTTCATTTTTTCTCATCATGTCAGCTTTGTCAGCCATCATATCTGAAAAATCGTCCATAGCCATATCGTAAACTTTAGCTTGCATTCTAGGAGTCATATCAAAATAGTCATAACCCATATCGTCTGCTATTGACTCTGCTAAATCTTGAATTGCTTGTTTGTCCATAATTACTAATAATACACTTTTGGTTTAGCTTGTAAAGGCTCATCTTCATAATCATCGGGATGCTGAATTAGACCACCTTGTCTAAATCTCATAACTGCTTGAGTCATAGAATCGACTAAGTCATCATGATCTCCATAAGGAAATGCAGCGCACTCTTCAATTACTTCTTGTGCAAAATCCATATCTGTTGGTGCATATATCTTACCACTTTCAAATAATGGAGAAACAGAATTAACTCTCGTATGTTTATCATTACCTTTACTTGGTGTAAAGTTAATTACTGGAATTCCCATTTTTCTTAATTCATAAGTAAGTGGGAGCCCTGAAGCTTTGCCCTCAATGATTACGGTTTCCGGGTTCCAGTAACCGTATTGCTCCATTGCAATACGTCTTAGTTCTGGAAACTCATATCTTCCCTTTAGACAATCTACTAAAATTAAACAAGGACCGCTATCTTCTGTTGGATGAAATACACCCCAAGTAGTAATAGCAGAATAGTCGGCAGTTTCTTTTTTCATAAATGCTGTGTCATAGCTTTGTATAACATGTTCTAGTGGAGGAAGATCACCTTCCCAATCTTGCCACCATTCTCTTTTAATCAATGCACCTTCATCTCCAGTTGGATTTTGCATATATTGTGCATTCCATTTTGATAATGGAATAGATGCTTTAACTGCTTCTAGATCTTCTAGCTTCCAATATTCCGGCCACAGGGGTTTATCAGAAGGTAGGATTGCAGGAAATTCTATAACTTCCCATTGATCGGCTTTATTTTCTTTTTGTGCTTTAATTAATCTTCCCGTTAAATCTTTTTCATTCCATCTTGTCATTACAATAATAATTGTTCCACCGGGTTGGAGACGTTGACGTGGACCAGAAGTATACCATTCATAAGTTCTCTCTAAAGCTTGGGCATTCATTGCATCTTGCTCAGTGTGTGGATCATCAATAATTAGTAGGTCGGCACCACGACCAGTAATAGCAGAACCAACACCAGCAGCATAATATTCTCCACCTTGTTCAGTTTCCCATTTACCAGCGGCTTGTGAATCAGGATTTAATCTAGTTTCAAAAACTTCTTTATACTCAGGTGTATCCATTAAAGCTTTTGCTTTACGACCGAACCTTACAGATAATTCAGTTGTGTTAGTTGATTGAATAATTTTTAATTTAGGATTTCTACCTACCATCCAAGCGGGTAATAAGTAAGATGCAAATTCAGATTTAGTATGTCTAGGTGCCATATTAATAATTACTCTTTTTGTTTTACCTTGAGCAATCTGATTAAATTTTTCTGCAACTTCTTTATGGTGTTTACCTTCTACAAAATCTGGCCATACATGTTTAACAAAAGCCATGAAGTCATTTTTAATATCTGCTTGTTTTTTCTTATCTTTCCATTTAGCCATATAAATAGCTAATTGTCTTTTTACATCAGGTGGTAATTTCTCAAACTTTTTTAACTTCTCTATATCCATAGTGCATTCGAAAAAAATTTTCTAAAAAATTTTTTGATATGTGTTTTAAAAAGAGTAACTATTTTACGCTTATAAATATCTAAATCCTTGTTTAAATACGTATCGTAGGGACCCCTTTTTATTTATACCTTAATTCATTATTTAAAAAATTGCAAATTTTGCATTGGGCCTGGTACCTCTATTGCCCTGCGACATTTTGTCGCAGGACATTGCAACGCACATAGGAGGGTATGTGTTCTGTGTTTGGGTGCGACATTTTGTCGCACCCTGTAATATTATCTTGACACTAGTCTAACAAAACCATGTAAGCGTCTGGGTTCTCTTGTCTAAACCAATTTAAGTTGGCTCTTACTTTGTCCCATAGTTTAGAACCGCCCCAACCTAATTTCTTATCTTCCTCAGTTGCCATATATTCATAATAGAATATTGCGTCATGTTTTTTAGCTTCTTCTCTTGTTAGCATTACAGATTCACCGCTGAATCTATTTACTCTTTTATGTGTCTTTTGTTCTGTCATATTTCTCCTTGTTTGTTAATGACCTACATTAACACAATGGTGCGGTTAGCACCATTGCGCATTGTGTCGCAGTTAATATTTATGTTCTGCCTCGTGATCTTCTGTCATTTCTTCGTTAAACTTTTCCATAGCCTCTTTGGTAATTTTACCGTCTTTGTCAGCCATTTGTTCTAGTTCCTCAATTGAGTAGTTCCACCATGTTATACTGTTTTTCATATTTCTCCTTGTTTGTTAATGACCCATGATACCAGATTCCAGAACCATGAGCCATTGTCCAAATTGTCACACCCTTTCAATACTATATTCTGGACCCCAACGACTTTCCTCATTCTTAACTTTAGCATAACCACCCGACTCGCGTCTGTGTCTGATAAACTCTATCGGTCGACCTTGCTCAATGTTTTCCATGTTCAATGATAACCAATCGAACTTGCATGCTTGACTACAGAAATATTTATCTGAGCCCGAATACCAATTTTGATTGTCCATGTCACAGTATGCATAACGACCTCTAATCACTCCACGAGATTTTAAAAATCTATCTTGTGTAACACGTGTATGGCAATTAGGTCCTTGGCAAAAATGTTTGTTTGGCATTATTTATAACTCCTTTTCATTCTTCTCATTTCACTATAAAGTTCTAGCATTTGAAATCTATCACAAGACTTAATCCACCTAAGTAATTCCTCACGCATTTCTTTTTGTTCTTCATGTGCTTTTGCTTTGTTGCTACTTATAACTTCAAAATGTTCTTCATTCTGTTGTGCCATTATTGTACCCTCTTATCTTCTTGGTCAAAGATTATTGTGTAATCTTTGGCAGTTCTATAATCGTTCGCGTCAAGATCAAAGTAAGTTAATAATCTATTACCTTGTTTGCCTATCCATTGTTTGCATTTATCATTCCATAAAGCTTTTCTAAATATTCTATTCTTATATTTTTCTGCGTTCCATGTGATTGCAAACATATCATTATTTTCTAGTTTCATATTATACCTTTCTAAGTTAATAGGACTATCCTATATTAGAATAGCCCTATTGTCAAGTGTTAATTTATGCTTTCGTCATATTGTTTTCTTAACGCAATTTTTTGTTCTCGCGTCATTGTTTTATTTTTCATACCTTTAATCATACTTGCAAGGTTGCTAGGATTGTAGATTGTCAATCCTGTTGAGTTAGTTCTAATTAACTCTGCCTCATCAACTTGAATACCTAGTTCAGTAGCAAGTTCAATTCCCTCACTCAAGTATCTGTATGCTTTCAATCCAATTTTTAATTGGTCGGATTGTTTTTGGATTGTATCAATCCATGTTTGGTGTTTAGATACTAGATTGCCTTTTGCAATTCGCCACTCCTCAAATTTAGAGTATTCGTCTTTGGTACAGGCGATTGCTCTTGAACGACAATAAGAAGTTCCAATGACATCAAGATAATATTGGTCATCAAATGTTTTAGTCATGCCTGTATTATCATTAGAAGAATGATAACTACCACCAACTTTGCCAAGTGCTTTTAAACACTCATCAACATGTTTTGTTTTGTGTGGGTTGTCTTTGTTTTCTTTTTGTTGTGCATAGATATCTGGGTTGCAATCCATAGCTTTTAAATCTTCTCTAAAATATGCAAGTGCAAAGTGATTGCCCTCTGTATGATCGTACTCACTACCATTGGTATTGCCAAACAAACCAAAATCAAAATGTGATTTAGTTTCTTTTGGTTCGCCCTCATCATCAACACCCTCGTTGTGTGCAAAGTAAAAACATTTATCTTTTGCTACAACATCACAAGGACTTCCATATTTCTTTTTGAAAGTTCTAAGTGTTGCAACATCTTCTGGTGGATATGCTCTCTCAACAACTTCTTTTGCAAGTTCACTTGCAGTTATATATTGCTCATCAACATACTCCCTTGCTTGAAGATATGCCTCACGTTCTTGAGTGTCCTCATTCTCAAAGACATTTTTTATTTTATTGAACAACTTATTTCGTAGTTCAGTATTCATTCTTATTTTTGTCATTCTACTCCTTTGGTTAATTGAAACTCATTATATCAAATTTATGTTTCACGTGAAACATGACATACTGTCGCACCTGCGACATATTGTCGCAGCTTTAATTATTTTCTTGACTTGGTCATTTTTGTCGCACCTGCATTTTTTTCTTGAAACTAGGATTATCCTGTGATATTATTAATTCATAAATATAGGAGAAATATATGAATGAAGATGTTAAGATGAGTGTTAAAGATACATTAGACTTGATGAAAGAACTAATGAGTATGATTAAACTTAATACAGATTATATTAAAATTTTAGAAAAAAGAATTTTATTATTGGAGAAGAAATAATGACAGAGTTTAATCCAGATAGTTATGAAAATATGTTAATGCTTTATAATGAACCATCAATGGAAGATGAAGAAAATTATGTTCCATATTTATTTGGAGCAAAGTATTTGTGGTATGGATATAAAGTTGATGCCTGCGACAATTTGGAGAATATCATTAAAGATGAGATGTGATATTATTCGAGAATAGGCTCCTGAGTCAATTAAAGAGCCTTTATAATAACTGACTCATGGGACTTGCACCAGAAAAAGCAAGTACGGTGATCCCCGTTCAACGGTCAGTGAGAAGCTGACTTTAGTTACGGGGCTGATCCCTGATCTACTGGATGGATGCATCCATATAGACCCACGCGATTTATGGGTTCAGTAGATCTGGGATCAGTCATTAATGACTGTGGAGATAAACACTATAACACGGGTATTTCGCCAGGATATCTGTATGTCATGCAATGGGAGGCGACATGACTA